>Ga0307374_10007772_pt1 | contig 16219 bp, 12 predicted proteins | sample OX3MG_FD_202532 | JGI IMG/M metagenome (GOLD analysis project Ga0307374, IMG submission 202532) | Soil microbial communities from Risofladan, Vaasa, Finland - OX-3 | ecosystem: Environmental > Terrestrial > Soil > Coastal area > Acid sulfate soil | place: Finland: Risofladan, Vaasa | collected... | reverse complement strand
GGCGACGGCCACGTCGTCGGTGGCCGCTACATTGTGCAGGTCGGCACCGGCGGCCCCGGCGTGGCCCCGCCGGCACAACTGACCTCGGCTGGTGGCGCGTGGCTGACGGGAATCGGCCGAGGCTTGGTGCTTGCCGGGTTGGTCGTCGCGTTGGGATTGGTCGTGCTGCGGTGGGGGGTGGCCGGTCCTGCCTGGCAGGCCGGGGGCGTCGTCGCACCGGGACGCGCGGATGAAGTGGAGGGGTTCCGCGGGCGCACGCTGACCGCCCTGACGCGCGGGGCCGGGACCTGGTGGGCCGCGTGGTGGAGCGCGCTCGCCGCGTGGCTGATCGGCGCGGTCCTGATCGGGATCGGGGTGTGCTGGTGGCTCGGTGTCGGGGCATCGGGACTGGGCACGCTGCTCGCGCACACCCGCACCGGCCATGCGGTCGACCTGTTGATGGCCATTGTCGTGGTGACCGCACTTGCGGCCGTGCTCCTGGGCCGCCGAACCGCTGCCGACCGTCCCGACGTGTCGCTGGGATGGGGGGTCGCCCTTGGCGTAGGTGCGGCGGCTGGCCTGATGGTGATGTCGTGGCAAGGGCATGCCTCCGATGGCACCGATGTGTCGATCAACATCGCCGCCGACGCGATCCACGCCATCGCGACCGCGGCCTGGATCGGCGGCCTGGTCGGCCTGCTGGTGCTCGTGGTCGGTCCGGCCCAGGACCTCCCGACAGATGACCGGGTGCGGCTGCTCGCAGGGGCCGTGGTGCGATTCTCGTCGTTGGCGATCGCGGCGGTCTCCGTCCTGGTGATCACCGGCACCTACCGCGCCCTCGCCGAGCTGAGCAGCCTGTCGCAGCTCGTGACCACCGGGTACGGGATCGCGTTGACGGTCAAGCTCGCGATCTTCGCGGTGATGCTCGTCGCCGGCGGCTACAGCCGCACCGTGTTGCACCCGCGCCTTGAGCGCACCGCGCTGGGCCTTGATGCCGACGAATGCGGTGCGAGCCGGGCGCTGCGGGCCAGCCTGCGCGCGGAGCTTGTGCTCGCGGCGTCGCTGACGGTCGCGGTCGCGGTCCTCGTGGCGATGACTCCGCCCGGCTGATCGCCCCGCGGGTCGGGTAGCATCCGCTCCCGTGATCGATGACCACGTAACGCGCCACGTCGCGCGCCTGGCCCGGCTCGAGCTGACCGAGTCCGAGACGGTCCAGATGCAGCACGAGCTCAGCGCGATTCTCGAATACGTCCAGCAGGTCCAGGAGCTCGATCTCGCGTCGGTCCCACCGACGACGCACGCGATTCCGCTCAAGAACGTCGTTCGGGAGGACGTGCCGACACCGAGCGTCCCGGTCGAACTCGCGCTGCGCGAGGCGCCCGAGGTACACGGCGACGGGTTCGCCGTCCCGAGGATGGGTTAGCCGATGGCGCTGACCGACCTGACCGCCGAACAGTCGATCACGGCGATCGCCGCCGGGCGAACAAGCTCAGAGGACCTCGTTCGCGCGCACCTCGAACGGGTCGAGCACGACGACTGGAACAACTTCCTCGCGGTCAACCGCGAGGCCGCCCTGGCCCGTGCCCGCGAGATCGACGCCATGCCGCAGCGCCCGCCATTGGCCGGGGTACCGATCGCGATCAAGGATGCACTTTCGACCCGGGACCTCACGACTACGGCCGGCTCGCGCATTCTCGAGGGCTTCCGGCCGATCTACACCGCGACGTGCGTGGCGCGTCTGGAAGCCGCCGGGGCCGTGGTGATCGGCAAGACGAACATGGACGAGTTCGCGATGGGGTCCAGTTGCGAGAACTCGGCCTATGGCCCGTCGCTGAACCCTTGGGACACCACGCGGGTGCCGGGCGGATCCTCGGGGGGTTCAGCATCGGCGGTCGCCGCCCGCCAGGTGCCATGGTCGCTGGGCAGTGACACCGGCGGTTCGATTCGCCAGCCGGCCGCACTGTGCGGGATCGTCGGCGTGAAGCCGACTTACGGCGCAGTCTCGCGCTACGGGCTGATCGCGTTTGCGTCGTCGCTCGATCAGGTGGGGCCGTTTGCCAGGACCGTCCGTGATGCGGCGCTGCTGTTGCAGTCCATGGTCGGCCGAGATCCGATGGATGCCACATCGCTTGATTGGCCGGACCCGATCGTGCTGCCCACGGCCGCGCGGCTGGACGGCGTGCGCGTGGGCGTGATCGAGGAACTGATGGGGCAGGGCATCGAGCCTGGCGTCCGCGCGGCCTGTCGCGCCGCGCTCAATCGCGTCGAGTCGCTGGGCGGGACGCTCGTGCCGATCGAACTGCCCCACGCGAGCTACGGCCTGGCGACGTACTACCTCATCGCCCCCGCGGAGTGCTCGGCCAACCTGGCCCGCTTCGACGGCATCCGCTACGGGCGACGCGCCGAAGCGACCGACGACCTGCTCGAACACTACGAGCGTACGCGCGGCGAAGGCTTCGGTCCGGAGGTCAAGCGCCGGATCATGCTGGGCACGTTCGCGCTGTCGTCGGGCTACTACGACGCCTACTACGGGCAGGCCCAGCGCGTGCGCACGCTGATCGTTCGCGACTTCGCCGCAGCGTTCGCCGAGATCGACGTGCTCGCCTCGCCGACCTCGCCGACCGTCGCGTTCCGCCTGGGAGAGCGCACCGCCGATCCGCTGTCGATGTACCTGTCCGACGTCTGCACGATCCCCGTCTCGCTGGCCGGACTCCCGTCCCTGTCGATCCCGTGCGGGTTGTCGGATGGGCTGCCGGTCGGACTCCAGCTGGCTGGCCCGGCGTTCAGTGAGAACCGCTTGTTTGACATCGCCCACGCACTGGAGGCGGCGATCGGGTTCGATCCGTCGCCGCCGGGGGTCGCCGCATGAGCCCCGACGCATGGGAAGTCGTGATCGGGATCGAGATCCACGCCCAGCTGCTGACGCGTACGAAGATGTTCTGCGGCTGCGCGCTCAGTTTCGGCGATCCGCCGAATACCCACACATGCCCGGTCTGCCTCGCGCATCCGGGTGCCCTGCCGGTGGTCAATCGGGAGGCGATCCGCCTGGCGATCGTGGCCGGCCACGCGCTGGGGTGCGAGATCGCCGAGTGCTCGGTGTTCGCCCGCAAGAACTACTTCTATCCGGACCTGCCGAAGGCGTACCAGATCAGCCAGTACGACCAACCGATCTGCGGGCCCGGGTGCTTTCGGTACCTGACCGAGGACGGCGAGAAGACGCTCGGGATCACCCGAGCGCATCTCGAAGAGGATGCCGCCAAGCTGCTGCATCTCGGTGGCGAGGGCCGTCGTGCCAATGCCGAAGGGTCGGTCGTGGACTTCAACCGCGGCGGTACGCCACTGCTGGAGATCGTCACGGAACCCGAGCTGCACACCGGGCCTGACGCGGCGAGCTTCCTCAAGCAGCTGCGCCAGACGCTCGTGCACCTGGGCATCACCGACGGCAACATGGAACAGGGCTCCATGCGCGCCGACGCGAACATCAGCGTCCGCCCGGTCGGAGCAACCGGGCTCGGCACCAAGACCGAACTCAAGAACATGAACAGCTTTACGTATCTGGAGCGGGGCATCGCGGCCGAGGTTGACCGGCAGATCGCCATCCTCGAAGCCGGCGGGACGATCACCCAGGAAACACTCCACTACGAGCCCGGCACGGGGCACATCACCTCGCTGCGCTCCAAGGAAGAGGCCCACGACTACCGCTACTTTCCGGAGCCAGATCTCGAGCCGGTGGTGCCGGACCGCACCTGGGTTGAGGAGCTCCGCGCCGCCCTGCCGGAGTTGCCGATCGACCGGCGCGAGCGGTGGATTCGCGAGTACGGGCTCACGTTCGAAGACGCCGAGGTGCTCTCCGAGCCCGTTCAACTCGGGGACTACTTCGAGCAGGTCGCCGCGCTCGCGCCGCCCAAGTCGGCGGCCAACTGGGTGCGCGGGGAACTGCGGGCCCTGCTGCGTGACCGCGGCCAGGAGCCATGGCAGAGCAGGGTGAGCCCTGCCGCGCTGGCGGAGATCATCACGCTGGTCGAGTCCCGCGAGATCTCCATGCCGAGTGCCAAGGCAGTCCTCGGGCACGTCGTCGAGCATGGGGGCCAGCCGCGGGAGGTCGTCGCCGCGCTTGGACTCGGCGCGATCCAGGACGAGCCGGCGTTGGTCGCGATCGTTGAGCAGCTGTTGGCGGACAATCCGGTTCAGGCGCAGCAACTGCGTGAGGGCAAGGACAAACTCATTGGGTTCTTCGTCGGTCAGGCGATGAAGGCGACCCAAGGCCGCGCGGATCCGGCCCGCATCAGCGAGCTGGTGCGCGAGCGGGCGGGAGCCGGGTAGCAGTTGGCGATCGACGTGTCCCCGGCGACCAATCGGGAGCCGAATCCATATATGCTCCACGGCCGTGGCAAATCACACTCTCTCGGTCTTGGTGGAGAACAAACCGGGCGTGCTCTCGCGCGTCGCGGGGCTGTTCACCCGTCGTGGCTTCAACATCGAATCGCTTGCGGTCAGCCCGACCGAAGACCCGGCGCTGTCCCGCATGACCATCACGGTCGATGCGAGCCGCTTCCCCGTGGAGCAGATCACCAAACAGCTCGACAAGCTCATCAACGTGATCAAGATCCGCGACCTCGATCCCAACAACACCGTCGCCCGTGAGCTCGCCCTGATGAAGGTGCACTCGGACCCCGGCGAGCGGGCCGAGATCATCGGCCTTGTGGACATCTTCGGCGGCAATATCCTCGACGTGACCACCGAGCACGTGACGATCCAGGTGACCGGCGAGACCGACGACCTCGTGCGATTTGAAGAACTCCTGCGTCCGTTTGGCCTCATCGAGATGGTCAAGACGGGCGTGGTAGCCCTCAGCCGAGGGGCTTCGACCACATAGCTTCGTCCGGTGGCCGCTGATACGCCGCCGACCTACGACCCGGGAGCATCCATGTTTTACGACGACGACGCCGATCTCGACCTGCTGCGGGGCAAGACCGTGGCCGTGATCGGATTCGGTAGCCAGGGCCACGCGCACGCACTCAACCTGCACGAGTCGGGCGTCAAGGTCGTCGTCGGCCTGCGGCCCGAGAGCGCTCGCGCCGAACAGGCCCGCTCGCACGGCCTGGAGGTCGTAACTCCGCGGGCGGCCGCCACGGCCGGCGATCTGGTGATGATGCTCACTCCGGATGAGCTGATGGGCGAGCTCTACGCCGCCGACGTGGCGCCCGGGCTAAAGCCCGGCAACGTGCTGTTGTTCGCCCATGGGTTTGCGATCCACTTCGGCCAGGTTGTTCCGCCCCCGGGCGTCGACGTGGTCATGGTCGCCCCGAAGGGCCCCGGTCACCTCGTGCGCCGGACCTACTCCGAAGGCGCGGGTACGCCCGGCCTGGTCGCGGTCGCCCAAGACGCCTCCGGGAACGCCCAGGGAGTCGCGCTCGCGTACGCCAAGGGCATCGGGTGCACCCGGGCCGGCGTGATCGAGACGACGTTCGCCGAGGAGACCGAAACCGACCTGTTCGGTGAGCAGGTGGTCCTGTGCGGTGGGCTCTCCGAGCTCATCCGGGCCGGCTTCGACACGCTGGTGGACGCGGGCTACCAGCCGGAGCTCGCGTACTTCGAGTGCCTGCACGAGGTCAAGCTGATCGTCGATCTGATCTACGAGAAGGGCATCGCGGGCATGCGCTATTCGGTGAGCAACACTGCCGAATACGGCGATCTGACGCGTGGGACACGGGTCATCACCGAGGAGACCCGCGCCGAGATGCGCAAGATCCTCGCCGAGATCCAGAACGGCCAGTTCGCCAAGGAATGGCTCCTGGAGAACAAGGTCGGCCGTCCGCAATTCAACGCGATCGCGCGACGCCAGGCCGACCACCCGGTCGAAGAGGTCGGCAAGCAGCTGCGCTCGATGATGAGTTGGATCAACACCGAGTTCGAGACGGAAAAGGCGTAAGGGAACCGTGGCCGACGATCAAGGTGCGAAGCGTGACATCCGGGTACTGGTCTGCGAGCCGCTGGCCGACGCCGGGGTCGCGCTGCTCGAGGAGCACTTCACCGTCGAATCGGGCGTGGGCTGGTCGCGTCAGCAACTGATGGCGCGGGTCGGCGAGTTCGAGGTCCTGATCGTGCGCAGCGCGACCAAGGTCAACGCCGAGATGATCCAGGCAGCGACCAAGCTGCGGGTTGTCGGGCGCGCCGGCACCGGCGTGGACAACGTCGATGTCGAGGCGGCGACCCGCCGCGGGATCATCGTCTGCAATGCGGCCGGCTCGAACGCGCTGTCCGCCGCGGAGCACACGATCGCGCTGCTGCTCGCACAGGCCCGCAACGTCGCCCAGGCGCACGCGGCCCTGGTGGACGGCCGCTGGGAGCGGTCCAAGTTCGGCGGCATCGAGCTCGACGGCAAGACGCTCGGCATCCTCGGCTTTGGCCGCATCGGTCAGATGGTCGGCGAGCGGGCCCAGGGGCTCGGCATGCGCGTCCTCGCCTACGATCCCTACGTCGCCGAGAGCCGATACCGCGACATGGGCGTCGATCGTGCCGCGACGCCCGAGGATGTCTACAGGGTAAGTGACTTCATCACGCTGCACCTGGCCTCGACGCCGGAGACCAAGGGCTTCATCAACGCCGAGGCACTCGCGGCCATGCGTCCGGGTGCCCGGCTGCTCAACGTAGCCCGCGGCGACCTGGTCGACCAAGCGGCGCTTGCCGATGCCATCCGGTCGGGCCACCTGGCCGGCGCGGGCATCGACGTCTTCCCGGAAGAGCCCTGTACCGCGAGCCCGCTGTTCGGGTTGCCCGGCGTCGTCGTCACCCCGCACCTGGGAGCGTCGACGGCCGAGGCCCAAGACCGCGCGGGCGTGGCGGTGGCCGAGCAGGTGACCGCGGCGTTGACCGGCGGGGTCGTCACCAGCGCGGTCAACATCCCTGCCGTGAGCGCGCACGTGCTCGAGGTGATCGGCCCATACCTGCCGTTAGCGCGGGAGATGGGGCAGCTGATCGGCGTGCTCGCCGGTGGAGCGGTCTCGCCGCTGAAGATTGACTTCGAAGGCGAGATCGCCGGTCTCGACACACGCCTGTTGTCCTCCGCGGTGATCGCCGGGGTCCTGTCAGGGCACGTCGACGAGTCGGTGAACCTGGTCAATGCCGCCTCGCTGGCCGAGGAGCGCGGGATCGAATGGATCGACAGCTCGTCACAACAGACCCACGACTACCGCAACATGCTGACGCTCACGACCGGTGAGATCGCGGTGTCGGGCACGACCATCGGCGTCACCTCCCGTCCGCGCCTGACGGGCCTGCTCGGCTTCAACATCGAGATCGAGCTCGATGCCAACATGGCCGTGTTTCGCTATTCGGATGTTCCAGGCGTGATCGGGCGGGTCGGGAGCATCCTCGGCGCGGCCGGCGTGAACATCGCGCACATGGCCGTCGGGCGACTCGATGGCGAGGCCCTGATGGCGTTGACCGTCGATTCCTCCGTGCCCCTTCGCGCCCAGAATGAAATCCGCGGCCTGGACGGGTTTGCCCGCGTCTGGTTTGTGAACCTGCCCGGCTGAGGGCCGGGCCTGCCACGAGGAGCCCCGTGAGCACGAGCGAGATACCCGCAATTGCAATCCCGCGAGCCCTACTGCCGGGCGACGGGCGGTTCGGGTGCGGGCCGTCGAAGGTCCGCCCTGTCGTCCTGGACGAGCTGGCGTCGGTCGCCACCACGTACATGGGAACGTCCCACCGTCAGACGACGGTCAAGCAGGTCGTCGGGTCATTGCGGACGGGGCTGTCGGAGCTGTTCGATCTACCCGACGGGTGGGAGATTCTGCTCGGTAACGGCGGGGCGACCTACTTCTGGGACGCAGCGACGTTCGGGCTGATCGTCGGGCGCAGCCAGCATCTGTCGTTCGGCGAGTTCAGCGCCAAGTTCGCCGCCGCCGCTGCGGCGGCACCGCATCTGCACGAGCCGGTGGTGATTACGAGTGACCCGGGGACCTACCCGCGCCCGGTGGCGGATCCGGACATCGACGCCTACGCGTTCACGCACAATGAGACCTCGACGGGCGTGGCGATGAAGCTCGTGCGCCCGGACGGCGACGGTCTGGTCCTGGTCGACGCGACGTCCGGGGCCGGCGGGCTCGAGTGGGATCCGTCCGAGGTTGACGTCTACTACTTCTCCCCGCAGAAGTGCTTCGCCGGGGATGGTGGCCTGTGGGTTGCCGCGTGCTCGCCGGCGGCGTTGGAACGCATCCGTCAGATCGCCGGTGTGGGACGCTGGGTCCCTGCGTCGCTGGATCTGAAGATCGCCCTGGACAACAGCCTCCTGAACCAGACCTACAACACGCCCGCACTCGCCTCGATCTACCTGTTGGAGCGTCAGGTCCACTGGATGCTCGACAACGGCGGTCTGTCGTGGGCCATCGGACGCAGTGCGACATCGGCGTCGACGCTCTACGACTGGGCCGAGGCGCGCAGCTTCGCCAGTCCCTACGTCACCAACCCGGACGAGCGCTCCAACGTGGTCGGCACGATCGATCTCGACGGGGTTGACGCGTCAATGGTATCCAAGGTGTTACGGGCCAACGGCATCGTCGACACCGAGGCGTACCGCAAGCTCGGGCGCAACCAGTTGCGGATCGGGATGTTTCCGGCGATCGAGCCCGACGACGTCGCGCTGCTGACGTCGTGTGTCGACTTCGTCGTCGACGCACTGGGTGCGCCCGCCGGGTAGCGGGCCGCCGCCACACCGACAACCGCGATGGTGCGAGTGGTAAGATCCCCCGCATGTTGACGGCCACTCGCAGCCCACACCTCCTGCGCGGCCTCCTCGTGTGTCTTTCCCTGCTCCCCCTCTAGGGGGAACGACTCGACACTCCATGCCCGGGACGTCCGGGCCCCCAAATCTGAAGCCCGAGTCAAGGACCCGAGGGAGGTCGTGACGTGACCACTGGTCAAGTGCAGCCCAACAACGACGCCGACCGCGTCAAGATTTTCGACACAACTCTGCGTGACGGCGAACAGTCGCCCGGCATCACGCTCAACACGCGCGAGAAGCTTGAGATCGCGCACCAGTTGCGTCGCCTTGGGGTCGATGTCATGGAGGCCGGGTTCCCGATCACCTCGCCGGGCGACTTCGAAGCGGTGCGGGCGATCGCCAACGAGGTGACTGATACCGTGATCGCCGCGCTGGCGCGGGCCAACGAGAAGGACGTGACCGTTGCCGGCGAGGCCGTCCGCGACGCCGAGCGCGGGCGGATCCACACATTCATCGCCACCAGCGACATCCACTTGGAGCACAAGCTGCGTATGACGCGGGCCCAGGTGCTGGCCGCGGCCATGGATGCCGTCCGTCTTGCGCGAACGATCGTCGACGATGTCGAGTTCTCGTGCGAGGACTCCACTCGATCGGATCCGGCGTTTGTCGCGGAGGTCGTCGGGGCAGCAATCGCCGAGGGGGCGAGCACGATCAACCTGCCGGACACGGTCGGGTACACGATGCCGACCGAGTTCCAGCGGTTCCTGCTGGATCTGTATGACCGGTGCCCGGAGCTCCATGACGTGACCTTGTCGGTGCACTGCCACAACGATCTTGGTCTCGCGGTGGCGAACTCCCTCGCGGGGATCCAGGTCGGCGCCCGGCAGGTCGAGGGATGCATCAATGGCATCGGCGAGCGCGCAGGCAACGCCTCAATCGAGGAACTGGCCATGATCCTGCGCACGCGGGCAGCTGATCTGGGCGGTCTGTGGTGCGGCGTCGACACGACCGAGATCACGCGCGCCAGCCGCTTGGTCAGCCGCCTGACCGGATATGTCGTCCAGCCCAACAAGGCCATTGTCGGCCGCAACGCGTTCGCACACGAGGCCGGTATCCATCAGCACGGGGTGCTGTCCAACCCGCTGACGTACGAAATCATGGACGCGACGAGTGTCGGCCTGGCCCAGAACTCGATCGTGCTCGGCAAGCACTCCGGCCGTCACGCGCTCGACCACGCGTTGCGCGAACTGGGCTACGAGCTGGATCGTGACGAGCTGAACGCGGCCTTCACGCGCTTCAAGGAGATCGCCGACCTGAAGGGGCGTCTGTCGGGAGTCGACCTCGAAGCGCTGGTGTCCGACGAGATGCGGGTCGAGGGCGGTGACGGATTCCGACTGGACGAACTGGCGGTGACCACGCGCTCGGCCGAGCCGCCCACGGCCCGCGTGGTCGTCACCGACGAGGACGGCACCCACCGCGAAGGCACCGGTACCGGTGACGGCCCCGTCAACGCGTTGATGCACGCGATCGACGCGGCCATCGGAAGCACCGGTGTGCTGCTCGAATACCAGGTCTCGGCCGTGACCGGCGGGACCGACGCCCTGGGGGAGGCGCGAGTGGTCTGCGAGATCGGCGGCCGCAACTACTCCGGCCAAGGCGTCTCAACCGATGTTCTGGAAGCAACTGCGGTCGCATACCTGCGGGCGGTCGACGCCAGTCGACGCGCCGGGCACGGCGAGCGCGTGATGGCCGGGGGGGTTTGACACCGATGGGTAAGACACTCTTTGAGAAGCTGTGGGAAGCGCACGAGGTGCGCGCCGGCGGCCCGGACGGGCCACCGCTGTTGTTCATCGACCTGCATCTCGTCCACGAGGTGACCTCGCCGCAGGCATTCGACGGGCTCCGGTTGGCGGGGCGCACGGTACGCCGTCCCGACCGCACCATCGCGACCGTCGACCATAACGTGCCGACGATCGGCCGCGACAAGGAGATCGAAGACGTCCTCTCGCGGGCGCAGATTGAGGCGCTCGAGCACAACTGCGCCGAGTTTGGGATCCCGCTGTTCTCGATCCGTTCTCCCCGGCAGGGCATCGTCCACGTCATCGGACCGGAACTCGGGCTCACCCAACCGGGCATGACGATCGTGTGCGGCGACTCCCACACCTCGACCCACGGCGCCTTCGGCGCGCTGGCGTTCGGCATCGGGACATCCGAGGTCGAGCACGTTCTGGCGACGCAGACGCTGCCCCAAAGCCGCCCCCGGACGATGCGCGTGCGCATCGAGGGGCAGCCGGGTCTCGGGGTGGGCGCGAAGGACCTGATCCTCGGGACCATCGGCCACCTGGGCGTCGCCGGAGCGCAGGGCTACGTCGTCGAATACGCCGGCCCCGCGATCCGCGCGCTCTCGATGGAGGGCCGCATGACGGTCTGCAACATGTCGATCGAGTGGGGTGCGCGTGCGGGGATGATCGCCCCTGACGAGACGACATTTGCCTATGTCGAGGGTCGTCCGGCCGCGCCCGCCGACTTCGCGGCCGCCGTCGAACAGTGGCGCCTGCTGCCGACCGATGCGGACGCCGGCTTCGATCGTGAAGAGATCATCGATGCGGCCGGGATCGCGCCAATGGTCACCTGGGGCACCAATCCGGGCCAGGTCGCGCCGATCACCGGTCACGTTCCGACCCCGGACGACTTCGATGACCCCGTCGAGCGCGAAGGCGCGCGGCGGGCATTGCAGTACATGGGGCTCAAGGGCGGCGAGGCGCTCGAGGACGTTGCCATCGACACCGTGTTCCTGGGGTCCTGCACCAACGGGCGCATCGAGGATCTGCGGGTCGCGGCAACGGTCGTCGACGGTCACCGAGTGGCCAAGGGTCTGCGCGCGATGGTCGTGCCGGGCTCAATGCAGGTCAAGGCGCAGGCCGAGGCCGAGGGCCTGGATGTGGTCTTCACCGCAGCTGGCTTCGAGTGGCGTGATGCCGGCTGTTCGATGTGTCTCGGGATGAACCCCGACATCCTGTCGCCGGGCGAGCGCTGCGCATCGACAAGCAACAGGAACTTCGAAGGTCGGCAGGGCGCCGGCGGCCGGACCCACCTGGTCTCGCCGGCGATGGCCGCAGCGGCCGCGATCACGGGGCACCTCGTTGATGTCCGCGCCCTCGACGTCGAACTGACCAAGGCATAAGGAGGCGCCAATGCAGCCATTTACCACCGTTACCGGCGTTGCTCTGCCGCTTGATCGGGCTGATGTCGATACCGATCAGATCATCCCGAAGCAGTTCCTCAAGCGCGTCGAGCGCACCGGCTTCGGCGAGTTCCTGTTCTTTGACTGGCGCAAGGACGACGCGTTTCCGCTCAACCGCCCCGAGTACGCGGGTGCCCAAATCCTCATCGCCGAGCGCAACTTCGGGTGCGGCTCCTCCCGCGAGCACGCTCCGTGGGCGCTCGAGGACTACGGGTTCCGTGCGGTCATCGCACCGAGCCTGGCCGACATCTTCCGCACGAACTGCACGAAGATCGGTCTGCTGCCGGTCGTGCTCACCGAACCCCAGGTCCGCACGCTCATCGGTCAGACCACGGCGGTTCCGGGTGCGACGGTGACGGTCGATCTGACCGCCAACGAAGTCGTGGCGCCCGACGGCCAGCGGTTCGGCTTCATGATCGAGCCCGACGTCCGCGAGCGACTCCTCAACGGCTGGGACGACATCTCCCTGACCCTGGCCAACAAGGAGGCGATCACCGCATACGAGAACACCCGCGAGCGGTCGGGCCCGTCGACCGCCGTGTTCGTCTGAGGGGACCTCCGTGCCGGCCGGGCGCTGCCCGGACGGCACAGACCTTGCGATCCCCGCATGCGATCGACGTGCGCCCCCCGGGGGCGACCGGTGTCGACTGCTAGCCTCGCCGCGAAACAAGTCCAAAACCGCTGCCGGAGGTGGGTGTGCGCGAGGTCAATGTGGTGGTGCTGCCGGGTGACGGGATCGGGCCGGAGGTCGTCGCAGAGGCGATCCGGGCTGTCGAGATCGTTGCCGCAGATGCCGAGCTCGCGATCACCTGGCGCGAGGAGCTCATGGGCGGATGCTCCATCGATGCTCACGGCACTGCGCTGACCCACGACGTACTCACCGCCTGCCAGGCCGCCGATGCGGTCTTCCTCGGTGCCGTCGGCGGGCCCAAGTGGGACACGACCGACCCGGCGAAACCCCGCCCGGAGCAGGGACTGCTCGGGCTTCGGTCCGGCCTCGGGCTGTTCGCGAACCTGCGGCCTGTCAAGCCGCTGGAGGCCCTGTGGGATGCGAGCCCACTGCGCCGAGAGCGGATCGCGGGCACCGACCTGCTCGTCGTGCGCGAGCTCACCGGTGGGATCTACTTCGGGGCCCGTGGACGCGAGGGTGATCGGGCCTTCGACACGTGTGAGTACACGCGCGGCGAAATCGAGCGCGTTGCGGAAGTCGCCTTCGAGGCTGCCGCGCGCCGCCGCGCAAAGGTGACCTCCGTCGACAAAGCCAACGTCCTCGAGAGCTCGCGGCTCTGGCGAGAGGTGGTGACCGATGTCGGCACGCGGCACCCCGGCATTGCGCTTGATCACATCCTTGTCGACAACGCGGCCATGCAGCTGGTCAACCGGCCGTCCGAGTTCGACGTGATCGTCACCGAGAACATGTTCGGCGACATCCTGAGCGACGAGGCGGCGATGATCACCGGCTCGATCGGCCTGCTGCCGTCGGCAAGCCTGGGGACCGGGACCGCCGGCCTGTACGAGCCGGTGCACGGGTCCGCGCCGGACATCGCCGGGAAGGGTTGGTCGAACCCGATGGCCACCGTGCTCTCGGCCGCGATGATGCTGCGCTACTCGCTGGAGGCGCCCGAGGCGGCGGATCGCTTGGAGGCCGCGGTCGCGCAGGCCCTCAACGACGGCGCGCGCAGTCGGGATCTGGGCGGTGAGCTCGGCACGACGGCCATCGGCGACCGGCTCGTGGAGCTGCTTGGCCGATAGGCTGTAGCGCGAGCCCGCATCCGGGCGCGCGTGTTGCGTGTTGTCGCCCCCGGGCGTCCGGGGATAGTGTTCGACGAATTATCGACCGCGTCATCGAGAGGCCCGAGACATGCAGGAAGCCGAGAAGATCTGGATGAATGGCTCGCTCGTGAACTGGGCGGATGCCCAGATTCACGTGCTGTCGCACGGCCTTCACTACGGATCGTCGGTGTTCGAGGGCATTCGGGCGTACGCCGCCGACCAGGGCACTGCGGTGTTCCACCTGCATGAGCACCTCCGGCGCCTGCAGCGCTCTGCGTCGATGTACTACATGCCGATCCCGTACACCTTCGAGGAACTTCGCCAGGCCGTGCACGACGTGATTGCCGCGAACGGTCTGCGGGAGTGCTACATCCGTCCGATCGCATTCCGCGGGTACGGCACCATGGGCCTGTTCCCGTTGGACGCGCCGGTCGACGTCGCCATCGCGGCATGGGAGTGGGGCGCGTACTTGGGCGATGACGGACTCAAAGACGGCATCCGCGCCAAGACATCGACCTGGCGGCGTATCGGAAGCTCGACGATCCCGGCGACCGCCAAGGCGGGCGGCCAGTACCTGAATTCGATCCTGGCGAAGATCGAGACCCACAAGGCCGGTTACCAGGAGGCGATCCTCCTCAACGAGTCCGGGTATGTCGCCGACGGCTCCGGCGAGAACATCTTCGTGGTCCGCGGCGGCCAGCTGCTCACGCCCCCCGTCAACGCCTCGATCCTCGAGGGGATCACGCGCGCGACGATCATCGAGTTGGCAAAGGACGAGGGCATCCCGGTCGTTGAGCGCGAGCTTGCGCGCGCCGAGCTCTACATCGCTGACGAGGTCTTCGTGACGGGGACCGCCGCGGAGGTGTGCCCGATCAATGAGGTCGACGATCATCCGATCGGGGAGCCCGGTCCGATCACGCGACGCCTGCAGGAGCGGTTCTTCGCCGCGACGCTCGGCCGCGACCCGCGGTCGGCCGAATGGCTCGATTACGTCGCCGTGCCCGAGCAAGCGCAGCGCTAGGCCATGGAATCGATCTTCCTGTACGACACGACGCTGCGCGACGGACTGCAGCGCGAAGGAATGAGCCTGTCGGTCGACGAGCAGGTGGCGATCGCGCGCCGGCTCGCCGAGATCGGCATGCACTACATCGAGGCCGGATTCCCGATGTCGAACCCCAAGCACGCGGAGATGTTCAACGCCCTCGAGGGAATCGACTTGGGATCGACCAAGATTGCCGCGTTCGGGATGACCCGACGCAAGGGCGTCGCGGCGGCCGACGATCCGGCCCTGATCGGGCTCGCCGACTGCTACGCGCCGGTGATCACCATCGTGGGCAAGACGTGGGACCTGCACATCGAGAAGGTCATCAAGGTCGACCGGGCCGAGAATCTCCGGATGATCGAGGAGTCTGTGGCCTTCCTGGTCGGCCAGGGCAAAGAGGTCGTCTACGACGCCGAGCACTTCTTCGACGCGTTTGAAGCACACCGCGATTATGCGGTCAAGTGCCTGCGCGTGGCGGCTGACGCAGGGGCGCATTGGATCACCGTCTGCGACACCAACGGGGCCACCCTGCCGCATGACATCGCCCACGCCGTGCGGACGGTCCGGGCTGCCCTGCCGGGGGCTGCGCTGGGGATCCACACCCACAACGACGCGGAGTGTGGTGTGGCGAACTCCCTGGCGGCAGTGGTCGAGGGCGCCCGGATGGTTCAGGGAACGGCCAACGGATACGGCGAGCGGTGCGGCAACGCGAACCTCGTGTCGATCATCCCGTCGCTCTCGTTGAAGATGGGCTTCGCCACGCTTCCCGACGATCGGCTGGTCGAGCTGACAGCGCTCAGCCACTACGTCGCGGAGACCGCCAACCTCCAGCCCGACAACTGGGCGCCCTACGTGGGCCGCAACGCGTTCGCGCACAAGGGTGGCATGCACGTGGCCGGCATTCTCGCCGACGAGCGGACCTTTGAGCACATCGATCCGGCGGCCGTCGGTAACGAGCGCCACGTCCTGGTGAGCGAGCTCTCCGGCCGGGGCTCGATCGTCGCCAAGGCCCACGAGATGGGAATCGACCTTTCCGAAGGCGACGACGTGCCGCGGATCCTGGCGCGCCTCAAGGACCTCGAGCACCGGGGCTACCATTTCGAGGTAGCTGACGCGTCGTTTGAGCTGCTGATCGAGCGCGAGATTGGTGTCTACCAGCCGCTCTTCACCCTCGAGCGGTTTCGGGTCGTCACCGAGAAGGTCGCCGATGGACGGGTCTCGACCGAAGCGACGATCGCGCTCGTGCACGACGGCGACCGGGTGGAGGCGGCCGGGCTCGGTAACGGTCCGATTAACGCGCTCGACACGGCTCTGCGCGCCGCGCTTGAGGCGCGCGTACCGGAGCTGGCGCAGATCGAACTGGTCAACTTCAAGGTGCGAATCCTCGACGAGGACAAGGGCACGGGCGCGACAACGCGCGTGTTGCTGGACTCCTCCGACGGCGACGAGACCTGGG
>Ga0307374_10007770_pt1 | contig 16221 bp, 13 predicted proteins | sample OX3MG_FD_202532 | JGI IMG/M metagenome (GOLD analysis project Ga0307374, IMG submission 202532) | Soil microbial communities from Risofladan, Vaasa, Finland - OX-3 | ecosystem: Environmental > Terrestrial > Soil > Coastal area > Acid sulfate soil | place: Finland: Risofladan, Vaasa | collected... | reverse complement strand
CCGCTCGAACGGGCGAGGGAGCTGATCCGGGACGGGGCGATCGGGAGGCCCACCCATATCCGCCTGCGCACCGTGGTGGGCCAGACCCACTCCGCCTTCCAGGCCGGTCTCCGGGCCGACGGGTACACGTGGCGCCTGGATGCCAACAGCCCCGGCGGGCACCTCTTCGACGACATGATCCACAAGTACGCTGTGGCGCTGTGGCTGGTCGAACCGGACATCGTCTCGGTGCAGGCGGTCGTACGGCGCCGGGACCACTTCTTCGAGCCGTGTGCCGCCCTCTTCGAGTACGAGGACCCGGGCCTTCTCGGGACGATGGAGGTCTCCTATGCCCCGGCCATGTGGCTGCGGAGCTCGTTCTACGGCGCCGACGAATTCTTCGAGATCCAGGGCGACGAGGGGTTCTTGTGGGTGACCCGGTGCACGGGCGAGATGCTCGACCTGTCCCCCGTGGTCCTCTACCAGGGCCGCGAGCACGGCCAGACCACCACCACGTTCAGCGAGGTGCCGTCCGCCTGGGACCTCGGCTTCGACCGGTCGGCGTCACACTTCATCGACGCCCTCGTCGACGGCGTCACCGCCGAGATGAGCGCCGAGGAGGCGATCAAGGCCATGCAGCTCTGCTTCGCCGTCTACCAGGCGGGCAACACCGGCGGCGCGGTCGATCCCCGGACCATCGCCGACCAGGTCGTGCCCGACGGTTGGCCGCCATGACCGGGCCCGACGGGGTCCGGCGGTGACCGTGACCGGTTTCGGCAACCTGGCGGTGAAGGTCAGCGACCTCGACGCCGCCGTTCGGTTCTACGAGGAAGCCGGTGCCATCGTGTCGGACCGGGGCCCTTGGGACGGGGGCGAGCGGGCGGACGCGCGTCTCGGGCCGGTCCTGATCACCCTGTTCACCCGGGCGCTGTACGAGGATGCGGTGTCCCTTCCCGATGACTGCTTCCTGCATGTCGCCCTGTTCACCGACGACGTCGACGCCGAGGTGGGCGGCCACCAGGTCATCTGGGGTCCGGCCGAAGTGGAGGGTGTCTTCGGGCGGCGGCGGATCGCCTTCGTCGAAGCTCCCGGCGCGACACGCCTCGAGTTCATGGAGCAGGTCGGTGACCCGCCCGGGCTCACCGCCCCCGGCCGGCCCGGCCCGGGGCCGCCATGAGGGTGACCCGCATCCTCCACCACAGCGTCAACGTCGTGGGCGGGCTCGACGACTGCGTCGCCTTCTACCGGCGCTTCGGGCTCCCCGACCTCCCCCGTCCCCACATACCGGGCGTCGAGGGTCACTGGTTCGGTGCCGGGGAGGCCCAGGTGCACCTGGTGGACGCACCCGCCGGGGAGGCGACCATCCGACCCACCGGCCCCCACGTCTGCTTCGGCGTCGAGGACCTGGACGCCGCCATCGCCGAGCTCGAGCGCGACGCGGTTGCCTACGTCCGGGGCACCCAGGGCGACGTGGTGCAGGTGTGGGTGACCGACCCGGCCGGCAACACCATCGAGCTCCAGCAGGACCCGGAGCTCGCCGTCTGACGCCTCAGGCCCGCCTTCAGGTCCAGAGCGGTGCGAGCGGTCAGCCCGTCCGCACGAGGGGCACCCGGGCGTAGCCGGCCACGTTGGACATGTGGACCCTCCGGCACCCGTCCTCGTCGACCTCGTACCTCGGCCACCGCCGGGCCAGTTCCTCGATGGCGATCCGGCTCTCCATACGGGCGAGGGCGGCCCCGAGGCAGCTGTGGATCCCGTAGCCGAAGCCGAGGGCCAGGCTGGGCGGGCGGTCGATGTCGAAGGTGTCGGCCCGGTCGTAGAAGCGCTCGTCCCGGGTGGCCGCCCCGGTGACCAGGATGGTGGGGTGCCCGGCCGGAACGGTGACCCCGGAGTAGCGCGACTCGCGCAGCGAGTAGCGGCCCTGGTACTGGGACGGAGGCCAGAAGCGCAGGGCCTCTTCCACCGCGCCGGGGATCCGTCCCGGCTCGTCCAGCACCTTCTGCCATTGCTCCGGATTCCGGGAGAAGAGCACCACCGCGTTGGCCACCAGCTTGGTCACGGTCTCGGCGCCGGCCCCGCCCAGCAGCGTGGCGAACCCGGCGATCTCGTCGTTGTCCAGGCGGGTGCTGTCGCCGTCGCCGCGATCGACCTCGACCTCGATCAATCGGCTGATCATGTCGTCGCCCGGGTGCCGGCGCTTGTCGGCGACGAGGTCGAGGAAGTAGACGACCGTCTCCATTCCCGCCCGGGCGCCTTGCGGGGTGGGGTCGACCTGGCCCGGTTCGCGGTGGAGCATGGCGTCCAGCCAGTGGCGGATGCGCTGTCGGTCGGGCTCGGGGACACCGAGCATCCGCGAGATGATCTCGACCGGGAATGGCCCCGAGAACTCCGACACCGCGTCGAACCCGTCCTCGTCGCACCCGTGGAGGGTGCCGCTGATGACCTCCCGGATCATCGGCTCGAGCGCCAAAACGGCCCGGGGGGTGAACGCCCGGCTGACCAGCGCCCGCAGACGGTCGTGCTCCGGCGGGTCCAGCATGATCATGCTCTGCAGTTGGCGGATCAGCTCGGGCGGCGTGCGCAGGGAGGACAGATCGACGCCGTGGCTGGAAGAGAAGGTCTGCCATTCTTTGTGCGCGGCGCACACGTCCTCATAGCGGAACAGGGCCCAGAATCCGTACCGCTCGTTGAACGACACAGGGGCCTCGTCCCGCATCCGGCGGTACAGGTCGTAGGGGTCGTCGAAGTACTCGTCCGAGAACGGGTCGAACTCGGCGGCTGCGGGGGCGGTTGTCACGTCCGGTTCGCCGGACGGCGTCTGGGTGGCCGCCAGTCGTCGGACTCGGGCATCGGGTGCCGGAAGAGGCGGGAGGCGTTGCCCGCGGCCATGGACCGCAGGTCGCTCTCGGAAACATGACCCATGGACGCGGCCAGGACCGCCTGGGTGTCGGGCCACGTCGAGTCGGCGTGGGGGTAGTCGCTCTCCACCATGATGTGGTCCACACCGATTCGGTCGCGCAACTCGAGCACCGAGGGATCGTCGATCGTGCAGAACCAGAAGTTCCGCCGCAGCACCTCGCTCGGCATCAGGTCCGAGGACCACCCGGTCGGCGACGATCCCGAGCCCGAATGGTGCACCACGTAATCCACCCGGTCGAGAAGCATCGGCACCCACCCGATGCCTCCCTCCGAGAGGGCCACCGCCAGCCGCGGGAACCGGAGGGGGACTCCGGACCACAGCCACTCGGCCGCCGCCACCAGCGCGTTGACCGGGAACAGGGTGGGCAGCAACTCGAAGGGGGGGTCGGGCGAAGGCAGCGGGGCCCAAGACGATGCGCCGGTGTGCAGGCAGACCACCGTCCCGGTCTCCTCACAGGCGGCGAAGAAGGGATCCCAGGCTGTGGTGAAGATCGAGGGGTAGTGGAGCTGGGCGGGGAACTCGGGAAAGCTGACCGCCTTGAACCCACGCCCTGCGTTCCGTCGGACCTCGTCGGCCGCGATCTGGACGTCGGGCAACCATGGGAGTTGGAGCGGGATGATCCGTTCGGCGTGGGTTCCGGCCCAGACCTCGGCGTGCCAGTCGTTCCAGGCCCGGACGCACGAGAGCCCGAGGTCGGGATCGGCCGACCCGGAGAACACCGCCCCGCAGAACCCGGCCACCAGCGACGGGAAGCACAGGGAGGCCCACACGCCGTTGATGTCCATGTCGGCCACCCGGGCCTCGATGTCGTAGCAGCCGGGGCGCATCTCGTCGAAGCGGGCCGGATCCATGCTCCAGGTCTCCCGCGGACGGCCGACCACCGCGTTCAAGCCGATGTTCGGGTAGGTCCGGTCCTCGTAGACCCAGACCTGCCCGCCCTCCGCCGTGTCCACCAGCTGCGGCGCCCGGTCGGCGAGGGCGGCCGGCATCCGGCCCTCGAAGAGGTCCGGCGGCTCGATGAGGTGGTCGTCGACCGAGATGATCGGGACCAGGATGGGCCGCGGTGCGGGGTCCGACAGCAGGGCGGCCCCGGCCGAACCCCCCGGTGGCGCCTCCGACCCGGCCGGCACCTCCGCGTTCGCCGAGCCCGTGCGCTTCCCGACCGAGGTCGCCATCGGACAACGAAGCTATCATTTCCGAAAATGAGGTTCTCAGCCGCCGGGACCCTCCGCCCCATCCGCGTCGACAATGGCCCTCGGACATGAGGAGATGCTGAAGTGCTGGACCTGGTGATCCGATCGGGCACGCTGGTCGACGGCACCGGCGGCCCGTCCCGGCGGGCCGACGTCGGCGTACGGGCCGGGAGGATCGTGGCCATCGGCGACATCGACGAGCCGGCCACCCGCGAGATCGAGGCCGATGGCCGGTTGGTGGCACCGGGCTTCGTCGACCTCCACACCCACTACGACGCCCAACTCTCCTGGGACCCGGCGGCCAGCCCGTCGCCGCTGCACGGGGTGACCACGGTGATCGGCGGCAACTGCGGCTTCTCCCTGGCCCCTGCGGGCCCGGGACATTCCGGCTACCTGTCGCGCATGATGGCTCGGGTCGAGGGCATGCCCCTGGCCGCGCTGGAGCAGGGGCTCGACTGGTCGTGGACGTCGTTCGGAGACTGGATCGGCCGCCTCGAGGGACGTCTCGGGGTGAATGCCGGGTTCCTCGTCGGTCACTCCACCATCCGACGCGCCGCCATGGGCGATGACGCGGTCGGCGGGGCCGCCTCTGACCAGCAGATCGGGGCCATAGTGACGCTCGCCCACCAGGCGATGGACGACGGAGCGCTCGGCGTCTCCACCTCACAGGCGCACACCCACCACGACGGTGAGGGAAATCCGGTGCCCTCCCGCGCCGCCGGCCGACCGGAGCTCGAGGCGCTGGCGGAGTCCGTCGGCACCCACGCCGGCACCACGCTCGAGCTCATCGTCCCCGGGTGCCTGAACGGCTTCAGCGACGAGGAGGTGGAGTTGATGGCCTCCCTCTCCCTCCTGGCCAACCGCCCGGTCAACTGGAACGTGCTCGGGGTGTCCGCGCTGAACCCCGGGGCCGTGGACCGCCAGCTGGCGGCATCGACACGGGCAGCCGAGCGCGGGGCGACCGTGGTGGCCCTCACCATGCCGCACACCATGAAGATCCGCCTCTCCTTTCTCACCGGCGCCATCCTCGACGGCCTCCCGGGGTGGCGCGAGACGCTGGCCCTGCCCGTGCCCGACCGGATCGGTGCCCTCGCCGATCCGGCGGTCCGCCGGCGGCTCGACGACGGGGCCCATTCCGAGGAGGCCGGGATCCTCGGGGCCCTGGCCAACTGGGAGACCCTGCGCTTCGATGAGGTCTTCGAGCCCGCCAATGCCGCCTGCGAGGGGCGCACGGTGGGTGAGGTGGCGGCCGATCGGGGCCAGGATCCTTTCGACACCATGCTCGACGTCGTGGTGGCGGACGGCCTGCGGACCGGCCTGCGGCCGCCGATCCCCGAGAGCGAGGCCGACTGGGAGCTGCGGGCCGAGGTGTGGCAGGACCCCCGGACAGTGGTCGGGGGCTCCGATGCCGGGGCCCACCTCGATGTGATGTGCGGGGCGGTCTACTCGACCGCTCTCCTGGGCGAGGGGGTCCGCAAGCGCGGCCTGCTCAGCTGGGAGGAAGCGGTGCATCAGTTGACCGACGTGCCGGCCCGTCTCTACGGACTCCGCCACCGCGGCCGCCTGGCCGAAGGATGGTGGGCCGACGTGGTGGTCATCGATCCGGAGCGGGTGGGCCATGGCCCCGAGCGGACCCGACACGACCTGCCGGGTGGCGCCGACCGCCTGTACGCCGAGGCGGAGGGGATCGACCATGTGCTGGTGAACGGGACCGAGATCGCCGAGCACGGGTCGTTCACCGGCAACCTGCCCGGGGCCCTCTTGCGCTCGGGGCGCGACACCGACACGGTCACCGTGCCCGGGGCCCCCCGGTGACGGCGACGGGAATGGCGGAGACGAAGACGACGGGAGCCGGCACGGTGGCCCTGGTGACCGGGGCGTCCTCGGGAATCGGGGCCGCCACGGCCCGACTCCTGGCGGCCCGGGGGGCCACCGTGGCCCTGGTGGCGCGCCGGGCCGACCGCCTCGACCAGGTCCTGGCCGACTGCCGGGAGCACGCGCCCGCCTCCCGGGCCTGGCCGGCCGACCTGGCCGACCCCGAGCGGGCGGCCGCACTGGCCCTGGCCATCCGGGACGAGTACGGAGCCATCGACGTGGTGGTCAACAACGCCGGGGGGCCGATGCGACGCCCGGTGCAGCGCCTGACCATGGACGAGGTGCGCAGGCCGATGACCCTCAACTACCTGTCCCCGGTGGCCATCACCCTGGCCCTGCTGCCCGGCATGCTCGAGCGCCGTTCGGGTGTGATCGTCAACGTGTCCAGCCTGGGCGGGAGACTGGGGATCGCCACCGAGGCGGCCTACTGCGCCTCGAAGTTCGCCCTGGCCGGGTGGAGCGAGGCCCTCGTCGCCGACCTGGCCGGCACCGGCGTCTCGGTCCGCCTGGTGCTCCCCGGCGCCATCGACACCGAGATCTGGGACCAGCCTGACAACGACCCGCCCCTGTACACCGGGCCCCTGGTGCCGGCCGACGAGGTTGCCGCCGGCATCGTGGCCTGCATCGACAGCCCGTCGTTCGAGCACTTCCTGCCGGACATGAAGGCGGTGGTGGAGATGAAGACGGCTGACTTCGACGGCTTCATGGCGGGGATGCTGGCCATGAAGGAAGGCCGGCTCGACGAGAATGCCGTCGCCCGGGCCACCGACCCGGCCTCCGGTGGGCCCCGGGAGCCATGACCACGAGCGAGGAGCTCCAATAGCGATGTCGTCGACACGACCGAAGGCACTGGTGACGGCCGCCCTGCGCGGCCCCGGGCTCGGGCTCCTCGGGGACCTGGCCGACCTCACCCTCGACTCCTGGCTCGAACAGCCCAGCCTGCGCATCTATGACGCCGAGCAGCTGGCCGAGCGGGTGGCCGGCCTCGGGGCCTCCATCGTCGTCGTGGAGAGCGACCGCTGCGCCAGCCCGCTCTTCGAGCTGCCGCTGATCGCTGTGTGCAGCTGTCGCGGCGACCCCACCAACGTCGACGTCCCCGCGGCCACCGCCGCCGGCGTGCCCGTGCTCCGGGCGCCAGGCCGGAATGCCGACGCGGTGGCCGAGCTGGCTGTGGGGCTGCTGTTCGCGGCCACCCGCGGGTTGGTGGCAGCCGACCGGGACGTGCGTCAGGGCGACATCTACCGGGACGGCACCATTCCCTATCAGCGCTTCCGGGCGTGGCAGATGGCCGGGCGAACGGCCGGATTGGTGGGGCTCGGCGCCGTCGGCCGGGCGTTGCGGTGGCGTCTGCGCGGCCTCGGGATGGAGGTCATCGCCCACGACCCGTACGCCGAGGAGGCCACCGTGCCGCTGGACGAACTGCTCGCCCGCGCCGATGTCGTCTCGATGCACGCGCCGGTCACCGCGGAGACGACCGGCATGATCGGCAAGGACCAGTTCGCCGCCATACGGGACGGGGCCGTGTTCCTCAACTCGGCCCGAGCCGCGCTCCACGACACCGACGCTCTGGTGGCCGCGCTCGAGTCGGGAAAGGTGGCCGCGGCCGGCCTCGACCACTTCGAAGGCGAGTTCCTCCCCCCCGACCACCCCCTCACCCGGTTCGACTCGGTCGTCCTCGCCCCCCACATCGGAGGGGCCACCTATGACACCGAGACCAACCACACCACGATGATCGCCGAGGACCTCTGCCGTCTGATGGCCGGGGCCCGGCCCCTCCATGTGGTAAATCCGGAGGTCCTCGACCGGCCCTAGGGCTTCACGACTGTCAGGGATGGCATCCTTATGTCTCGGACCGGCGATTCCCTGCAAACCGGTGCTCGCGGACCTGCTGGGTGGGCACGGCATGTTCAAGAAGCGGGGCGTGTCAAGACCGACAGCCGGCCAGGATTACAGTCTGGCCAGAGTCTGAACCTCACGGCAAAGACGACACCGTTGGCCTCCAGGACCGCCTGACCTAGATCGCATCGAGCCCATTCCCCAACACCCGGTCAGAAGGAGTGATCGAACTCGGCCAAATGGTCGTGACTCGACCCTTCGGACGATCAGATGGCCAAGCGATCCTCCCCGAACACCGTGGAGACGATCGAGTGGGTCGCCGCTCCGGCTAGCAGCGATAGACGCGCTCTGCGTTCCCGGCGAAGAGCTTCCCCCGGGACTCACCGTCGAGGTCGGCCGTCACCGCGTCGAAGGCGGCATAGAGATCGTCGAAGGTGCCGTACATGGCGTCAACGGGGAAGTTGGAGGCGAACATGCAGCGGTCGACGCCGAAGGCTTCGATGGCATACTCGAGCCATGGGGCGAGAGCATCGACGCGCATCGACCCGAACGGCATCGCCAGGCCGGACAGCTTGCAGATGACGTTGTCGCCGAGGTCGGCCAGCGCGTCGATGCCGACCCGCCAGAGATCGCGCTCCTCGTCGGAGTCGGAGCGGGGCCATCCGGTGTGCTCCACCACCACGACCAGATCGTCGAAACCGGCGAGCTGTCCCGCCGCCACCCGGAGCTGGTCGGCGTGGCTCATCAGCTCGAACACCAGGTTCCGCTCCTCCAGGGCGTGGAGCACTAAGGCGTCGGGCACCGGCCCGGCGTGGATGCCCATCGGTCGGACCCCACGGAAGCGCGGAGCGGTCATCTGCCGGTCGACGAGCTCGATTGCCTCGGCCACCGTGTCGGTCGGTGGGAGGCCGCCGATGATGGCGGTGGGACCGCCACAGGCATCGGCGTTGCCATCGAGCTCGAGGGTCTCCTCGATCGAGTGACGGCCGGTGGCGGCGGCGACGTTGATGAACTTCTCGACGTTCCACTTGGCCGCCTCGATCTGATAGGTGTCGGCATCGAAGCGGCGGAACATCCTCGAGGCATCACCGGCGCCCGGTGCCTGAGGATGCGACAGGTACGGATACCAGTCGGTCCGGGCGGGGTCCCAGAGGTGCACGTGAGCGTCGACGACGCGGGTGGGCTGGACGGCCATCAGGCCTCCGTGCCCGACGGTTGGCCGCTGACACCGACGATCTCCCGGAGCGTGGCGTCCAGCCAATCGGGGACGGCGGGACCGCCGTAGGTGATGCTGCCGACCGGCCGGGGGTGACTGCGAAGGCCGATCCAGCCGGCGCCAATCACCAGTTCTGCACCGGCGAGAGCGGCTGCCTCGGGGTGGCCGAGCAGGTGGGCGACGAGCTCTCCGAGCGGCCGGCCGGCTTCCTTCTCGGCTTCCTTCTCGGCTGCCTCCACGCTGGCGGCGAAGGCCGTCACCCGCCCTTCCGTCGCTCCCGCGGCGACCCGTGCCTGCTGCGCCCGGGTCTGGGCTCGACTCCGACCCCCGGCGGTGGTGGCGTCGGTGAGGGTCACCAGCCGGACGGGGCGGTCGGTGAGAGCGGCGTAGTCGGCTACCGCCCGGGCCCATCCGGCGTCGGTGTGGACGTGCCCGACGAGCCCGCGGTGCTCGGCCAGCACCTGTTCCCAACCGTCCCTCGAGGTGGACGTCGACGGACCACCGGCAGGCGCCACAACGACGGCGTCGATGGGCCCGGCAGCTTCCACGACGGCGTTCAGTGCGTCGGCGGCGGGACCGAACCCGTGAGCGACGTCGACGCGGTGGCAGGTGATGGACCTGGCCTCGAGCGCGGTGGTCAGCGACGCGGCCAACCGTGGGCGGTCGGTCACGACGGCACAGGATCGGACCTGCGTCGGGACGACCTCGGTGGTGGCCCGCTCGGCGAAGATCGTCCCGAAGCGGGGGTTGCCGCCGCCCTCGCTCACCTGGCTCGCCTCGGCCCTTGCGAACGCCCGGGGTATGACCTCCTGGAACACCCGGGCGACCGAGACCACATCATCGGTGCGCACCGCCTCGAGCAGCCGGGGCTCGTCGATCACCGCCACCTCCGAGCCGCCGGCGAACAGCACCCGGCCGGTGCACCACCCGAACTCCTCACCGACCAGGTGGGCGCCTATGGGCCCGAGTTCCTCGGGGTCGGCCACCGAGAGGAAGGAGATTCCGCCGCCGCCCGACCGGCCCGCCTTCCGGGCGCGCTCGAGGGCCGAGGCCATCATCCGGGTGGCGGCGATGGGCGACATGGCGTTGACGGTCACGCCCGGGGGCGCCTCCCGGCCCAGCTGCCAGGTGAGGGAAGCGACGGCCCGCTTGGCGGAGCTGTAGGCGCCGGCATCGGCCGCCCGCCAGCCCGAGCCGGAGGTCACGCCGAGGACGCGGCCGTACCCGGCGGCGGCCATGAGCGGCAACGCGGCATCGAGCACGTTGAGGTAGCCCCCGAGGTGCACGGCCAGCACCGCCAGCCAGTCCTCCTCCGTGCCCTGCCCGAAGTAGGTCTGCCGGGTGATGCCGGCCACATTGACGACGGCGTCGAGTCCGCCGTGCTCGTCGACCAGCTCCCGGAAGAGGCCGCTGACCGCTTCGCCGTCGGTCACCGACACGGCCGAGGCCCGGGCCGAGCCACCCGCCGCCACGATGCGACCGGCGGTGGTCTCCTCCGGCTCGGGGAGCCGCTCGGAGCCGTCGAGGGTCACCAGCGGATCGACGGTGACGACGAACCAGCCGCTCCGTCCGAGCTCCTCGGCGATGCCCGCTCCGATCCCGCCCCCGCCGCCGGTCACGACGGCGACCCGCTGGCGGCCGGTCACGATGCCGTCGACCGGACCTTCAGCTCCAGGCCCTCGAAGGTACCGGCCTCGAGCCACTGCTCGAGTCGCTCGCGATAGCCGAAATAGTCGCCGAATCCCCGGCCGTAGTTGCCGTTGCGGGGGTTGCTCAATTCCGGGTGGCCTTCGTTGTTGATGCGAGACGGCGTGCACGCCGACATGACGGAACTGCTGTCGACGAAGGAGTCCACGATCTTCTGCGTCCACGCCTCTTCGGCCTCGGCGCTCACGTCGAACACCTCCACGCCCCGGTGCTCGAGGAGCCCGACGGCGGCACCGACGATCTCGGCCCCGAGCACGGCCAGCTGCGTGTAGTTGACGGTCACCACTGCTTGCTGCCCGGGTGCCGGCATGACGAACATGTTGGGAAAGCCACGGCTCATCATCCCGAACAGGCTGGCGGCTCCGTCGGCCCACTTCTCAGCCAGGGTGACACCCTCACGGCCGACGATCTCGTGGCCGGCGCGACGGAAGAGCGGAGTGAGCTCCCGTTCGAAGCCGGTGCCATAGATAATGCAGTCGACCTCGTACTGCCTCCCGGCGACGACCGGGCCCTGGTCGGAGATCCGCTCCATCCCGGCGGGGCAGTCGATCAGCGTGACATTGGGGTTGTTGAATGCCGACAGGTACTCGTCGTGGAAGCACGGCCGCTTGCACAGGTACCGGTAGTACGGCTTGAGGATCTCGGCCGTGGCCCGATCGGCCACCAGCTCCTCGACCCGGTGGCGGTGGGACTCCATGATCCCGTAGTCCAACTCCTCGGCGCTGCGCAGGAGCTCGGCCACCGTCATGCCCTTCGCCCCCGGGGGGTGCTGGACGGCGGCGTAGTGGTGCGTCCAGCCGTCGTCTACCAGGTCGACGTCGACGGGCCGGCCCATCAGGACCGCCTGGAAGTTGTCCATCCGGGCCCGCTGCCAGCCCGGCTCTCGCCCAAGGGCGAAGGCGGGGTCGGTGGGTCGGTTGCCCCGCTCGCCGATGGCCGACGGCGTGCGCTGGAACACGTAGACGTGCTTCGACGATTCGGCCAGCGGCGGCACGCACTGGATGCCGCTCGCCCCGGTGCCGATGAGGGCGACGACCTTGTCCGACAGGCCGGTGAGGGTCTGGTTCGGGCCGCCCCCGGTGTACCCGTAGTCCCACCGGGCCGTGTGGAACGAGCGCCCGGCGAAGTCCTCCATGCCCGGGATAGTGGGCAGCTTCATGAGGTTGAGGATCCCGACGGCCAGCACGTACCAGCGACAGCTGACCTCGTCGCCCCGGTCGGTGCCGATCCGCCACCGGGCCACGTCCTCGTGCCACTCGGCCCGGGTCACCCCGGTGTGGAACAGGGCGTCGCCCACCAGGTCGAACCGGTCGGCGATGGCCTGGAGGTGCCCCCGGATCTCCTCGCCGAAGGCGTAGCGCCGGGTGGGGACGTAGCCGAGTTCCTCGAGCATGGGGAGGTAGATGTACGACTCGACGTCGCACATCACTCCCGGGTAGCGGTTCCAGTACCAGGTGCCACCGATGCCGCCCGCCTGGTCGAGGATACGGATCCGTTCGAGTCCGGCCTGGCGGAGGCGGGCGCCGGCGAGCACCCCGGCGATCCCCCCGCCCACGATCACCACATCGACGTCGTCGACGACCGGGTCGCGCTCGACGACCGGTGTGAACGGGTCGTCACGGTAGCGGGCGAAGTGCTCGTCGGCCCTCAGGTCGCGGATGTCGGCGCGGTTGGGGACCAGCCGCTTGTCGCGCTCGGCGAGATACTTGGCGCGGACGGCCTCGGGGTCGTAGCTCGCAGCCGTTGGAGGGAGCTCAGGCATGGCGCAACCCTAGGCCAAGACCGGCTAGAGGCCTCGGGAGCGGCGAGCACCAAACGGGGGGTCGTTCGGGAGGCCCGGAGGCCGGACGGACCGCACGGTGCTCAGGCCGGGGTGAAGGCGACCGGCAGGGAGATCGGCGAGCGGAAGGCCATGCCGCGGATGTGCAGGTCCTGTCCGGGAGCCGGGTCCAGGCGCAGATCGGGCAATCGGTCGAACAGGGTGTTCATCGCCACCCGGGTCTCCATCCGGGCCAGGTGCATCCCCAGGCAGACGTGGATGCCGAACCCGAATCCCACGTTCTGGCGGGACTCCCGGAACAGATCGAACCGGTCGGGATCGGCGTACTTGCGCTCGTCACGATTGGCGGCGCCGAGGAGCAGGGCGATGTCGGCCCCCTCCTCCACCGGTACTCCGCCGATGTCGGTGTGCCGGGCGGCCCTCCGCAGGATCACCGTCACCGGCGGTTCCCAGCGGATGACCTCCTCGAATGCGGGGACCAACAGCTCGCGGTCGGCAATCACCGCCCGCAGCTGATCTGGGTTGGTCAGCAGACCGTAGAGCAAACTGCCCGAGGCCCGGTAGGTGGTCTCCACCCCGGCCGGCAGCAGGAGCCGGAGGAACGAGTAGATCTCCTCGTCGCTCAGCACCCGCCCGTCCACCTCGGCCACCACCAGCTCGCTGATCAGGTCGTCGGCCGGCTGTCGGCGCCTTTGTTCGAGGATCCCGGCGAAGTAGTCGCGGAGCGCCTCCGAGGCGGCCATGCCGCGATCCCAGTTGGCCGCAACGCTGGTGATGGCGATGGCCCAGCGTTGGAACACCGGGAAGTCGGTTCGTGACAGCCCGAGGATCCGGGCGATCACCTGGACGGGGAAGTTGAAGGTGAGCTCTTGGACCAGGTCGGCGCGGCCACGATCGGCGAACCCGTCGACGAGCTCGTTCACCACGCACTGCACGAGGTCCTCCTCCCACCGCTGGAGGACCTTCGACCGGAAGGTGGGCGAGACCAGCGCCCGGTGAACCCGGTGGTCGGGCTCGTCCATCTGCAGGATGGTCCGGCCCATCACCGCCCCCATCACGCCCTCGTAGACGCTGGAGGAGAAGGTCTCGTTGTCCCGCAGAACCTGGACCACTTCGTCGAACCCGAACACCGTCACCGGTGGCGGCCGGTCGGGATCGGCGGGGGTGGCCCCGTCCCCGAGGTCCACCGGGCCCACATGCACCGGGCTCACGCGGCAGAGCTCGTGCATCCGGGGATACGGGTCCCGGATGTCCCCGGACACGGTGTCCTGCAGTTCGAACGGGTCGAACCGCTCGGGCACAGGGTCAACGCCGGTGCCGGCTGCGACCGTCGACATGGATGGACCTCCTGGTCTGTCGGCCTCGAACGACCCGCCGGGACCCGAGGTCGGTTCGGGCCGATTGTAACCGAACGTTCGTTGGGTTTCAACCCGACGTCGGTCCGGGCCGCGTTCGACGCAGGCCGGATTTGGTCCGACAATGGGTGTCGTGCCCTCCTCCGCCTCCGTCGACCGGCAGCCGCCCCGGCCGGCCGGCCGCGCCCAGCGGCAGCACATCCTGGCCGTCGCCCTCTCCTTGATGTCCCAGAACGGAGTGGACGGCACCAGCATGCGGGAACTGGCCGCAGCCACCGGTCTCAACGTGGCCTCGCTCTACCACTACTTCCCGTCCAAGGCGGACCTGCTGGTGGCGGTGCTCGAGGAGCACGGCTTCGTCGACAACCTGGCCGCCCCCTCGCCTCCGGCACTGGCCCGGGACCCGGCCACCGGGCTGGCCGACCTGCTCACCGACATCGTCCTGTCGATGCTGGAGGTGGAGGACTTCGTCCGCCTGATGCTCGGCGAGGTGATGCGCGGGGACGAGACCGCTCATGCGGTGGGCGTCGATCTTTTCGCTGCCACCCAGACATCGCTCGAGCGGTGGCTCGACGAGGCCCGTCCGAGCCTCTGCGAGCCCGGGTCCCGGGCCGCCATGGCGCGGGTGCTGAGGGCCGTGGTGGTCGGCGTGTTCATCGAGCACGTGGCCGGTGTGCTCGATGACGACGGCACCGATACGGCTGACGTGCTCCGGCGGCGGGCCCGGGAGGCGGCCGCCTTCTTCGAGGGCGATCGGCCACCGGACTGAGCCCGGCCCCGAGAGGGTCAGGGCAGGCGCTCGATCACCATGGCGTTGGACTGGCCTCCCCCTTCACACATCGTCTGGAACCCGTAGCGGCCGCCGACCGCCTCGAGCCGGCTCAGCAGCGACGCGGCCAGGCGCACCCCGGATGCCCCCAGCGGGTGGCCCATCGCGATGGCGCCCCCGTGGGGGTTGAACACCTCGGGGTCGGGACCGAAGGCACGGGACCACATCAGCGCGATGGCGGCGAAGGCCTCGTTGCACTCGATGGCATCGAAGTCCCCGACCTTCATCCCCGACCGGTCGAGCAGTCGGTGGGTCACCGGCACCGGGGCGGACAGGACGATGGCGGCGTCCTCGGCGGCCACTGCGAAATGGGCGAACCGGGCCCGGATGGGCAACCCGAGGCGCTCGGCCACCGATCGTTCAGCCACCAGCATGGCCGCGGCGCCGTCGGTCATCTGGGAGGCGTTCCCGGCGGTGATGTCGGGCGCAGTCTCGGGCTCCCAGGACTGGGCCGGGGGCAGGCCGGCCAATGATTCCATCGATCCTCCCCGGCGGATGCCCTCGTCGACGGCGAGCTTCAGCCCGGTGAGCGACCCGTCCTCGGCCTTGGTCGGAACCGGAACGACCTCGCGGGCGAGAGCGTCGGTGTCCCACGCCGCAGCCGCCCGGCGATGGCTCTCGAGCGAATAGGCGTCCATGTCCCGGCGCGAGATCCCGTAGCGGTCGGCCAGCACCTGGGCCACCCGGAACTGGGCCCACAGCCGCCCGTCGATGGCCGAGAGGAAGGACGGAGGGAACGGCCCGGTTCCCCCGCGGGCGTTGCTCGCCATCGGCACCCGGCTCATCGACTCGACGCCGCAAGCCACTACCAGGTCGTAGTGGCCGGCCACCACGCCGGCGGCGGCAAAGTGCATCGCCTGCTGGGACGACCCGCACTGCCGGTCCACCGTGGTGGCCGGGACGTGCTGGGGCAGCCCGGCCGACACCCAGGCGTTCCGGGTCACATTGGTGCTCTGCTCCCCGACCTGGGCGACGCACCCGCCGATGACGTCGTCGATGGTCGCCGGGTCGACCGCGGTCCGGTCGAGCAGGGAGGAGATGGCGAAGGCGAGCAGGTCGGCAGGGTGCCAGTGCTGGAGTGCGCCACCCCGCTTGCCGAACGCGGTCCGCACCACGTCGACGACGACCGCGTCGCGGCCTCCGGTGACCGTGCTCATGACTGCTGGCTCATGACGGTTGGCTCATGACGGCTGGGCTCATCCTGGTTCCTCCCGGGCACCCGGTTCCTCCGGTTCCCCTCGAGCGAGACTAGGGCAGGTCAACGAGACCCTCCCAGCCTGCCGGCGGGGGCGCAAGGCGCCAGTACTGCTCCCCCACGTTGGCCTCCAGGCGGGGCGTCAGCGCGTGCTCGGCCTCGAGAGGTGGGATCTGGCTCGAGTAGCACCAGACGGCCTGCCGTTTGCGCTCGGCATCCGGTTGCTGGGGCACCACAGCCGGGGTGGGCCAGATGCCGGCCCGGAACAGCTTGCCCACCCGCCAGGCGAGCAGTCCCGGGAGGTGGGCGTAGCCCGCGTCCTCGTAGCAGAACCAG
>Ga0307374_10007769_pt1 | contig 16221 bp, 14 predicted proteins | sample OX3MG_FD_202532 | JGI IMG/M metagenome (GOLD analysis project Ga0307374, IMG submission 202532) | Soil microbial communities from Risofladan, Vaasa, Finland - OX-3 | ecosystem: Environmental > Terrestrial > Soil > Coastal area > Acid sulfate soil | place: Finland: Risofladan, Vaasa | collected... | reverse complement strand
TGAGCTCCACCTCCATCTTGAGGCGCCCCTTGACCGGGCCCACGCCCACCCTCACCGTGGCCACGAAGTGACGCTCATCGGAGACCTGCAGGTTCTCCAAATCGGGCATGCACGTCCCCACGCGCTTGGGATCGCTCACGAACGCCAGCGCCTGCGCGGGCGTCACGCTCACGCGCTCCACGCCGTTCATCTCGATCTTCATCGTTGCCGCCCCGGGCGATCAGGCGCCGTCGACGCCGTGCTGCCGCAGGATCCTCCATATCTTGTCGCGGGTGAGCGGCATGTCGACGTGCCGAACCCCAAAGTGCGATAGCGCGTCGACCACGGCGTTGACGAACGCGGCCGGCGAGCCGACGTTCGGCGACTCGCCGACGCCCTTCGCACCGATCGGATGGTGCGGCGAAGGCGTGGTCGTGCGGTCGGTCTCCCAGCGCGGCGTCTCGACGGCCGTCGGCACCAGGTACTCCGTGAAGTTGCTCGCCAGGCAGTTCCCCTCGGCGTCGTAGGGGATCTCCTGCATGAACGCGATCGCGAACCCTTCGGTGAGACCGCCGTGGATCTGGCCGTCGACGATCATCGGGTTGATGATCGTGCCGCAGTCGTCGACCGCCAGGAAGCGCCGCACCTTCACCTCGCCGGTGCCGGGATCGATGTCGACGACGGCGATGTAGGTCCCGAAGGGGAACGTGAAGTTCGGCGGATCGTAGTAATAGGTCGCCTCGAGACCGGGCTCCAAGCCGGGCGGCAAGTTGGTGTACGCCGCGAAGGCGCAGTCCTGCATCGTCACGGAGCGCTCGGGGGCGCCGCTCACGCGGAACTTGCCCTCGGCCCACTCGACGTCGTGCTCGCCGCACTCCAACAGGTGCGCGGCGATCTTCTTGGCCTTCTCCCGGATGCGCCGCGCGCAGAGCGCCGCGGCCCCGCCGGCCACCGGCGTGCTCCGGCTGCCGTAGGTGCCCAGTCCATAGGGCGCCGTATCCGTGTCGCCTTCCTCGACGAGCACGTCCGCGGCTGTGAGCCCCAGCTCGCTGGCCACGATCTGGGCGAACGTGGTCTCGTGCCCTTGGCCCTGATGGCGCACGCCGAAGCGCGCCAGCGCCTTGCCCGTGGGATGGACGCGAATCTCCGCGCTGTCGAACATCTTCAAGCCGAGGATGTCGAACTGGGCGCTCGGCCCGGCGCCGACGATCTCGGTGAACGTCGAGATGCCGATCCCCATCAGCTCGCCGCGCTTGCGGCGCTCCGCCTGCTCTCGGCGCAGCTCCGCGTAGCCGATCTTCTCCAGCGCCTTGTCGAGATTGGCCTGATAGTTGCCGCTGTCGTAGGTCCAGCCCAGCGGCGTGGTGTACGGAAAGCTGTCCGCCGGGATGAAGTTCTTCCGGCGCAGCTCCGCGGGATCCGCCTTCAGCTCCGCCGCCAGCACGTCCATCGCCCGCTCGACCAGATACGACGCTTCCGTCACGCGGAACGAGCATCGGTAGGATACGCCGCCGGGCGGCTTGTTGGTGTAGACCGCATCCACGTCCACGAAGGCGTTGGCGAAGTCGTAGGAGCCCGTGCAGATGTTGAAGAGACCCGCCGGCCACTTCGTGGGATTCGCCTGCGAGTCGAAGGCGCCGTGGTCGGCCAGCGTATGCACGCGCAAGGCCTGGACGCGGCCTTCCTTCGTCGCGCCGAGCTCCACCGACATGTGGTAGTCGCGCGCGAACGCGGTGCTGGCCAAGTGCTCGGTCCGGGTCTCGACCCACTTCACCGGGCGCCCCGTGACGATCGAGGCGACCACTGCGACCACGTAGCCCGGATAGACGCCGACCTTCGCGCCGAACCCGCCGCCGATGTCCGGCGAGACCACGCGGATCATGTGCTCGGGCAGCTTCGCCACCAGCGCGAGCACCGTCCGATAGACGTGCGGCGCCTGCGAGGTCACGTAGAGCGTGAGCCGCCCGGTCGCCTTGTTCATCTCGGCGATGCAGCCGCATGTCTCCAGCGGTGACGCGTGGCAGCGCGGGAAGTAGACGTCCTGCTTGACGACCACCTCGGCCTTGGCCATGGCATCCGCCGTCGCTTTGGCGTCGCCCGACTCCCAGTGCCAGATGTGGTTGCTCTTCTTCTCGCGGTCCTCGCGCAGCAGCGGCGCCTCGGGATCGAGGGCCTTCTTCGCGTCCACCAGCACCGGCAGCGCGTCGTATTCCACCTCGACGGCCGCGGCGCCGTCGTAAGCGGCCTCGCGGCTCTCGGCCACCACGGCGGCCACTTCCTGGTATTGGAAGAGGACCTTCTCGGTGGCCAGGACCATCTGCTTGTCGCCGGCGAGCGTGGGCATCCAGTGCAGGCCCAGCCCCGCCAGGTCCTCGCCGGTGATCACCGCCAGGACGCCGGGGATCTCGAGGGCCGCCTTCTTCTCGATGGAGCGGATGCGCGCGTGCGCGTACGGGCTGCGGACGATGGCCATGTAGACCATCGCCGGCAGCCGGATGTCGTCCAAGTAGCGCCCTTGCCCCTGGATGAAGCGCGGGTCTTCCTTCCGCTTGAGCGCCTGGCCGAGAACGGGTTGCGAAGGAGCTTCGGTCGCCATGTGCTTCTCGTCTCCTCGAGCTACTCGACGGGTGCGTTTGCCCCCGCGATCTCCGCGGCGGCTTCCTGGACGGCCTTCACGATGTTCAAGTACCCGGTGCAGCGGCAGATGTTGCCGGAGATCGCCGTGCGGATCTCATCGTCGCTCGGGCTGGGATTTCGCGCGAGCAGGGCCTTGGTGGTCATCAGCATGCCGGGCGTGCAGTAGCCGCACTGCAAGCCGTGCTTCTCCCAGAACCCCTTCTGAAGCGGATGGAGCTCGCCGTTGCTCGCCAAGCCCTCGACGGTCTCGACGGCGCAACCGTCGGCCTGCACGGCGAAGACCGTGCAGCTCTTGACGGGCTTGCCGTCGAGCAACACCGTGCACGCGCCGCAGCTGGTGGTATCGCAGCCGATGTGCGTGCCGGTGAGTCCGAGCGTCTCCCGCAAGAAGTAGACCAGCGGCAGGCGCGGTTCCACGTCCAGCGCGTGGCGCAAGCCGTTGACGGTGACTTCGATCCGATAGCTCACCTACGCCCTCCTACCCTGCGATCGCGGCGCGCGCTGCACGCAGCGCGCGAACCGTCAGCACGCGGAACATGTCTTTCTTGAAGTCGACGGGGCCGCGCGTGTCGGCGGCCGGGTCGGCGGCGGCCGCCGCCTCTTGGCCGGCGGAGGCGATCGCGGCGTCGTCGAGCGGCTTGCCGATCAGGCGCTGCTCGGCGGCGGCAGCGCGCAGTGAGACCGGCCCTGCGGCGCAGAGGCCGATGCCGGCACGCTCCACGCGTCCCTGCGCGTCCAAGGTGAGTTGCACCCCCACGGCGGCCGTGGCGAAATCGCCGACTTTGCGCTCGATCTTCAGGTAGCTGCCCCCGCTGCGGGGCCCCGGCGTCGGCACGCGCACCGCCGCAAGGACCTCGTCCTCGCCGAGCGCCGTGGTGAACGTGTCGATCAGGAACTCCTCGAGCGGCATCCGCCGCTCCCCCGCCGGTCCGGCGATCACCACCTCGGCCCGCGCCGCGATCAGCGCCGCACCCCAGTCGCCGGCGGGATCGGCGTGGACGAGCGATCCGCAGAGCGTCCCGCGGTTGCGCACCACGGGATCGGCCACGACGGCCGCCGTGCTCGCCAGCAACGGGTAGCGCTGCGCGATCAGCGCAGCGTTCTCGATCTCCGCATGGCTCACGGCCGCGCCGATGCGCAAGGCTCCGTCTTCCTCGCGCATGACATGCAGCTCGGGGATCCGCGTGATGTCGATCAGCAGGCTGGGCGCCGCCAAGCGAAATCTCATCATGGGAATCAGGCTTTGGCCGCCGGCCAGGATCTTGCCGCCCGGGTCGCGGCGGAGGAGCGCGATCGCCTCCGCCAGCGTCTTGGGGACCGCGTATTCGAATGCCGCTGAAATCACGGGATGACCTCCCTCACGCGTGCGCTCGATCGAGTCGCGCCGTTCGTGGTCGTTACCGCACCTCCTGCGGTATCGACCGTCCTGTCGCTCGTTCTTTTCCCAGGCGCAAAGCCCGAGCTCGAGGGTGCGGTCCCTAGCAGGGTGCGGAAGAACCCCTGCGCTGATCGCTAGGAGCCCGCCGTGGGCATCGGCGGCGGCGGCGGCACGTGCCCGCGCCTGAAGACCATGATGGTGCGAAGGAACTCGATCACCTTCGTTCCGTCCTGGTTCACGCCCGTGGTGCGGACTTTGACGATCCCGACGTCCGGACGCGAACGCGACTCGCGCGCCTCCAATACCTCGGAGTACGCGTAGATCGTGTCGCCCTCGAAGACGGGATGCGGCAGACGCACCTCGTCCCACCCCAGGTTCGCCAGCGCGTTCTGCGAGAGATCGCTCACGCTCTGGCCCGTGACCAGCGCCAAGGTGAACGTGGAGTCGACCAGACGGCGGCCGAACTGCGTCGCCGCCGCGTAGACGCTGTCGAAGTGGATCGGGTTGGTGTTCAGGGTAAGCAGCGTGAACCATACGTTGTCGGCGTCGGTGACCGTGCGCCCCAACGGATGGCGGTAGACGTCGCCCACCTGGAAGTCCTCGAAGACGCGCCCGGTCCAACCGGATTTGATAGCCATCCTTGCCTCCTGACGTCGTGGCATGCAGGCAAGGATACGGCGAAGAGGCGAGCGCTTCCACCTTAGCAGGGTGCGGAAGAACCCCTGCGCTGATCGCTAGGAGCGTTTCCGCCAGCAGACCGAGGAACGAGGAGGGAGCGTAGCCCCAGCGCTACGTGACCGACGCAGTGACAATGGGATGCGGCGGAAACGCCCTTGCCCCAAGGGTTTGGAGCCCAAGGACCCATCTGCGTCGTCGCCGGCTCGGTCGCAGACCGCAGCGGGTATGCTCCCTCGCCGTCTCCTTGCATCTGGGCCCTTGGGCTCCAAACGATCGGCACACGGGTTCTTCCGCACCCTGTTAGCGGCTCGGCGCGGCGGATCACGGTTCCCCGGTCCTTCCCACGCGGGGAAGACCGCGGGTGTGAAATATGGTCATGGACGACGAGACGCGTGAGGTGACGCTGCGCATCGGCGACACGGAGTTGAACGCCACCGTGGGCGTCCCCCCCGGGGCGCTGGGGCTCGTGCTCTTCGCCCACGGCAGCGGCAGCAGCCGCTTTAGCCCACGCAACCGATACGTGGCCTCCGTGCTCCAGCGAGGGCGACTGGCCACGCTGCTGATGGATCTCCTGACTTCGGAGGAAGAAGCCGTCGACGAGCGTACGGCGGAGTTGCGCTTCGACATCCCGCTCCTTGCCGAGCGCTTGGTCGGCGCCACCGACGTCGCCGCCGAGGCCATCGGGGGCCTCTCTCTGCCGATGGGATACTTCGGTGCCAGCACGGGCGCGGCCGCGGCCCTGGTCGCCGCAGCCGAGCGCCCCGATACCCGCGCCGTCGTCTCGCGCGGCGGCCGCCCCGACCTGGCCGGCCCCGCGCTGCGCCGCGTGCACGCGCCCACGCTGCTCATCGTGGGCGGCCGCGATCAGGTGGTCCTCGAACTGAACCGCAAGGCGCAGAAGGAGTTGGCGGGAGAGAGCGAGCTCCTCGTCGTTCCCGGCGCCACCCACCTCTTCGAGGAGCCCGGCGCTCTGGAGTCCGTGGCCGATGCCGCGCTCCACTGGTTCCTGCGCTATCTGCCGGAGCAGCGGCCGTAGCCGTGCGCGGCCGAGCAGGGTGCGGAAGAACCCCTGCTAGTCCTCTAACCGCGCTTAACCGCGCTCGCGCGCGAAGGCGTTGATCGCGTTCGCCAGATGGCTCAGCTTGCGCCGCTTCTGCCCGAGCGTCCAATCGCTCGAGTGCGGCGTCATGATGACGTCGTCGAGATCGTGGAACGGAAAGCGCGAGGGCAGCGTCGGCTCGTCGGCCAGGTCGCGCGGATAGCGGTACCATACGTCGATCACGGCGCCGGCGATGCGGCGGTCGCGCAGCGCCTCGTAGAGATCCTGCTCCACGCAGATCTCTCCGCGCGCCACGTTCACCAGCACCGCGCCCGGCTTCATCAACGCCAGCCTGCGCGCATCGACCAGCCCCGCCGTGAGCGCAGAGAGCTCGCAGCAGAGCACGACGGCGTCGCTCGCGACGAAGAGCTCATCCACGGCGCGCGCATCGCGCAGTCCGTCGAGCCGCGTCAGTCCCTCGGCCCGCGCCGTGGTCTTCCCGGGGTGGAGCGTCACCGCGCGGCATGCCATGCCGAAGGCCCGCGCACGAACGGCGATCTCGTGCCCGATGCGGCCGTAGCCCACCAGGCCGAGCGTGGAACCGTAGACTTCCTCCACCCACGACTCGGGGCGATGGTTGCTGTAGAGCCAACGCCCCTCGCGCAGGCCGCGGTCCGCCTGGAGGAAGCGCTGGCGCATCGCCACGATCCCGGCGATCGCGTACTCGGCGATGGGGATCTCGTGCCCGGCGCCGTTGACCACGCGTGCCCCCGCCGGCAAGAGATCGCGCCGGATACGCTCGGTTCCGGCATTCGGAGACACCAAGAGGCGCATGCGGACCGCGGCCCGGGAGAGCGTCTCGTCGAAGGCCCTGGAGATGACGACGTCGGCGTCCGCGAGCTCTGAGTCGCGGCGCGTCGCGTCATCCGGGTCGACGGGTACGTAGGCGATGCCGCGATCGAGCAGGGCCCCGAGCTCGCCGCTCCAGAGCGGCACGAGGTTGACCACCTTCATGGGGCGTCCCCTTCGGACGCCCCACTCGGCCCCCCTATGCGCGCGCCGGGGTGCTCAGCTGCCCTTGGAGAACGTGACGGTGGGCTCCGTCGCCGTGGGCGAGACCACGAACCAGTCCCACATCCCGCCCTCGGCATGCCCGGGAACGCCGCACATCATCCAGTACTTTCCCGCCTGGTTCGCGGTGAAGTCGACGCTGTCGCTCTTGCCCACGCCCATGCCGGGCACGAGCTGCACGGTGTAGGCCCCGTCGAACGCGGGACTCACCCCTTGCGAGGGCATCGCCTCGGTGACCGCCGCGATCTCCAGGCTATGGGGAATCGCACCCTCGCCGATGTTGATGACGTGCATGTGCACCTTCCAACCCAGCGGCACGGTGATGGTCATATCGCCGCGCGCATACCCGTTGAAGTTGAAAGTTCCGTTGGTGCCGTTCTCCGCCATCTTGATGACGAAGGAGACGGCCTTCTTGGCCGCGTCGACCGTCATCCAAGAAGGCGGCGCGGTCGAGGCGGCGCCGGCCCCCCCCGCCGTCACGATGACGGCGAGGAAGGCCAGTGCGACGAGCGCGGACGCTCGGCGAGTGCGTGCCATGATGCTCCTAGCGTGGCAAGGCAAAGACATAGAGCGCGTCTCCGTACTGCGTGCCGATTTGGAAGCTTCCGCCGGAGGCGATCGCCACGTACTCTCTGCCGTCGACCGAGTAGACCATTGGGGCCGCGTTCGCGCCGGCGCCCGTCTGGAACTGCCAGAGCAGGTCACCGGTCTTGGAGTCGAACGCGTCGAAATTGCCGTTGCTCTCACCCGTGAACGTCAGCCCGCCGCCTGTGGATGCGCAGCCTCCGATCATCGGGTAGTCGACCTTGTGCTCCCATGCGATGTCGCCGGTCTCCGTGTCGACCGCCACCACCGAGCCGTCCTGCGTGGACTCGGGAGCCGCCACGAACGCGCTGCCGAGCCACAGGGCCCCCTCCTCGCGCGGAGCGGGATGGACCTTGTAGAGCATGGGCTGATTCAACGTCGGGATGAAGACGTAGTGGAGCGTCGGGTCGTACGAGACCGGCGACCACTCGTCACCGCCGTTGGCGCCCGGCAGCATGTACGTCCCCTTTGCGGTCGGCTGCGCGAACATGTTCTTCTGCGGCACGAACGCCTTGGAGACGCGGATCTGCTTGCCCGTGCGGCGGTCCAGCACGTAGAACCAACCGGTCTTCCCGGCCTCGCCGACTGCCGGCACGGTCTTGCCGTCGACGGTCGTGTCGAAGAGGATCGGCGGAGAGACGGCGTCCAGGTCCCACACGTCGTGCGGAATCTCCTGATAGGCCCAATCCATCGTGCCGTTGTCCAGGTTGATGGCGATGATGGAATCCGTCCAGCGGTTGTCGCCCGGACGATGGGAGCCGTCGAGATCGGGCGCGGGGTTGCCGCTCGAGACGAAGAGCGTATGGGTCTTCGGGTCGATGGCGGGCGTCATCCACACCTCGCCGCCGCCCGTCTTCCAGGCATCGCCGTACTGGCCGACGGCCGCCTTCTCCGCCGCGATGTCCCGATGGAGGTCGGCGCCGTTGGGCGTGTGGGTCGAGAAATCGCCCTGCCAGCCGGGGCCGACGGTCCAGAAGCGCCAGACCTCCTTGCCGTCGGAGATCCGATAGGCGGTGACCGAGCCGCGGATCCCGTACTCGCCGCCGGCGCCGCCCACGATGACCGTGTCCTTGTAGACCAGCGGCTCCATGGTCAGCGAATAGCCGGCGTCGTTGCTGCCGGCCTGGATGCTCCAGTCGGGCTCGCCCGTCTTGGCGTCGAGCGCCACGAGCTTCCCGTCCAGCGTGCCGAGGAAGACCTTGCCGTCGGCGACGGCGACGCCCCGGTTCACGGGGCCGCAGCAGAAGATCGTCTTGCCCAGCTTCTGCGTGTACTGCCACTTCATCTTGCCCGTGCGCGCGTCGAGGGCGAAGACGTGGTCGTAGGCCGTCGTGATGTACATGGTGTCGCCGACCACCGTCGGCGTCACCTCGAACGGCGCCGCGACGCCCGTCTGGAAGACGAAGGCCGGGGTCAGGTTCTTGACGTTCGCGGTCGTGATCTGGTCGAGCGTGGAGTAACGGTCGTTCGTGTAGTCGTGGCCGTACGTCAGCCACTGGTTCGAGGCGGCGTTCTGCGCCGCCAGCTCCGCTCCGGTCACCGTCTGCGCCAGAGCAGCCGACGATGGCGCAACCAGAGCACAAGCTAAGACTGCCGTGATGAACGCTCTCATGCGACCTCCAACGAGCGGCCGGGTTCAACCCGGTCGCGAACGATCGGAGAGCCGCCACCGGCACGAACCGGCGGCGTGCCCGGGGGTTGATGGGGGCAAGCGTTCCCGTCGAGCCAGGTTCCTTCCCGGGAGGCGAGCGGCCGCCGCCCGCTTCGCGCAACGTAGAGAGCTGGGAAAGGCCAACGTGAGGGAGCGACGGTGACGGCACACGCGTCGCTCTTCTCAAGATGTTCCCAAAACATGCGCGCACAACGGGTCGCTCACGCGGCGACTCCGACATTCGTCGCAGGGCTGCGGCGTCTTCCGTTTCATCGCGCCTTCTCCCGCCGTTCACGCGCCGTTCTCCGCGGTGGGCAGCAGCGTATAGTAGCATCATGCGAGAGAAAGGATGTTCCTGATGCGCCTTTTCCGTCTCTCCGTAGTTTCGCTTGCCGCTCTCGCCGGAGCAGCGATTGCCGTACTCCCGCTGGCCGACGTGCACGCCGCAACCAGCGCGTACGCCAATGGTGACGCCACGACAGGAGCTGCGCTCGTGCACCAGCACGGCTGCGCCTCCTGCCACGGCGCCAACCTCACCGGCGGCTTTGCCCCGAAGCTAGTCGGCCTCGAGCAGCACATGACCCCCGAGCAGATCGCCGACAAGATCAAGAGCCCCTCGCCGCCGATGCCGGACTTCGGTTTCTCGAACGCGCAGGTCGCCGATCTCGTCGCGTACATCGCGAGCCTCGACGGGGGAAGTGGGAAGCCCGTGGCCAACGCCGCAGAAGTCAAGCCGGCCGACCCCACGACGAAGTAGACACCGCGACCTCGAGTCTGCCGTGGTTTGGCCGCACGCCAAACCACGGCGCCATATCCGGGCAACCCTCCGCCGGCCGGTGTTTCACCGTCCGGCGCATGCCTGTCGGCGGTTAACGCAGGCTCACCTGACGCAGACGATCGGATTCCCGAGGCCGCGCTCCCGTACATAAGCGAAGGCCACCGCACCAGGTGCGGTGGCTTTCGCTTATGGTAGGCGCCGCCGAACGGCGGTTACTTCGCCCGTTCGACCGGGAGCGCCAGCCAGAGCATGCTCTTGAACGTCGGCGCGCCGGTGTCGCCCGCGAGCTCCGAGGCTCCACCCATGAGGGCCTCAACGTAGCCGTGCAGATAGCGCACGCCTGGGATGTTGAAGCCGACGTTGAGATAGTTTCCGTTGAACATCTGGCCGTCGTAGTTGTTGCCGTTGAAGTCGTGGCGCAAGCTGACCACCGCGTTGCCGCGGAAGATGGGCTCGAAGAGCTCGAAGCTCGACCCCGTGCTGTCGGTCGCCGGCATGACGTTGCCCGAGATGGAGCTGACGCCCGGGTTGCTGTCGTGGCCGGTCTGGTAGATTGCGAGCACGCCCGGAACGTAGTGCTTGCCGGGATCGACCTGGACGTATGCCGCCACGGAGTTGTACTGGTCGGTTCCCGTGCTGACCTGAATCGTGCCGAAGCTGCCGAAGAGACCGGCTTCAACCGGCTTTTTCGGGCTCGCGTAGGCGGCCTTCCAGGCGAACGTCTTCTCGGTATTGCTGTTGTCGAAGTAGCAGTACTCGTTACCGTTGGGGCAGTTCGCGCTGCCGTAGGCGCCGCCGAAGTCCGTGAGGCCGTGGAAGTTCGGATCGTCGCTGAGCAGATAGCCGCCCTCGAGGTTGAGCCAGTTGTGAATGTAGGCTAGCTTCGTACCCCAGCGGTTGCCGATGGTGTAGCTCCAGTCGTGCTCGCCCACCAGCGTGCTCGACGCCCCCGGCCCGTCGAGATCCATGGACATGCTGTAGACCGACGGCGCCGGAGCCTCGAGGAGCCCGACGAAGAGGTGGCCTTGGCGCTGGAAGAGCTTGTTGTAGCTCACCCAGAAGGTGTCGAGCACGTTGGCGGTCGAGTCGCCGGAGATCAGCCAATCCTGAAAGTGGTAGGTGATGTCCGGGCTCAAGTAGCCCAGCGCGTGAATCGAGAGGTTACCGAACGAGTTGCGCGCCACTCCCGTGCCCGCGCCCGCGCCCGGCCCGTAGTCGCTTTCAACCGAATAGTCGATCCAGGCCGGAAACTCTTTGACCAGCTGATCGTGGTCGATCGCCGAGTAGGCGGTGCTCTGAACGTAGCGCCCATACGCGTTGAGCATGGGGACCATGGTATGGCACGTGTCGCAGTTGACGCCCAGCGCCTGCGCGAATGGCGGCATCGCCTGCGAGGGCTTGGCGTGCAGCCCCGAGAGGACCAGGCCCAATCCCAGGCCGGCGGCGATAACAGGCAGTATGCGTTTCATCGTTACTTCACCTCCACCGTCAAGACCATATCCGCATGACCGGCGCCGCACATGACGGAGCAGTGCACGGGATACGTCCCCGCCTTGCTCGGCGTGAACGTGACCTCGACGAACTTGCCGGGCACGATCACGGTCTGCTTGAGCCCCAGCGCATCGGACTGTATTCCGTGAACACCCTCGGAGGACGCCAGGCGGAGCGTGGTGGGCTCCCCGGCCGGTACGGTGATCGTCGCAGGCGTGAACTTCCAGTTCGATGCCACGACGGCGACGGGGGAGCGGGCGAAGGCGCGAGCCGCGAATGCGGTGAGAACGACGACCGTCAGGAGAACCGGTAGCACAAGACGGCGGACCAACATCCCAGAAGACTCCTCTCGACCCCGAGCAGGGGTGGTGTAAGACTCGTTAGGCCGACCGTACCAAGCGGACGAGAAGATTCTGAGAAACGTACCGCCACGAAACCTTCCCACGTCGAGCAAGCGCCCTCCGGCGTGATAGACTACCTGCGATGAATGTCGCAATGCTGCTCCATCGCATCGGCCGCGCCTGGGGAGCGCGCCCCGCGCTCTACCTGGGTGCCGGCATGCACGCCGACTACGGGAGCCTCTCGCGCCGCGTCGCCTCGCTCGCCGGGGCGCTGCGCTCCCGCTACGGTCTGGCGCCGGGAGACCGCGTCGCGCTGGCGGCGACCAACTGCCCGCAATTCGTGGAGATCCTCTGCGCCGTCTGGCACGCCGGCCTCTGCGCGGTGCCGATGAACGCCAAGCTGCATCCCCGCGAGTTCGCCTACATCCTGGACGACAGCGCGGCGCGCCTCTGCTTCGCGACGCCGGACCTCGCCGCGGCGGTGGCCCCGTTGACCGAGGAGATCCCCGCGCTCGAGCACGTCGTGGACATCGGCGGCGAGGCGTATCGCCACCACGGCGCCGAGGCCGCGATCGATCTCTGGGAAGCGGAGCCGCGCGATCCGGCCTGGCTTTTCTACACCAGCGGCACCACGGGCCGCCCCAAGGGAGCGACGCTCAGCCACCGCAACCTGCTCGTGATGATCTCGTCCTACCTGGCGGACGTCGACGCCATCTCGCCCGAGGACGTCTTCGTTCACGGCGCGCCGATGTCGCACGGATCGGGGCTCTACGGCCTCCCGTTCCTCGCGCGCGGCGCGGCGCAGGTCGTCGCCGAGAGCGGTCACTTCGATGCCGTCGAGTTTCTCTCGCTGCTGGACGCCCACGCGAGCGTCAGCGCCTTCTTCGCGCCCACGATGGTCACACGGCTGGTCGCCGCCGCCGAGCGCGCCGACGTTCCCGTGGAGCGCCTCAGGACCATCGTCTACGGCGGCGGGCCGATGTACGTGGAGGACCTCAAGCGCGCCATCGGCCGCTTCGGCTACCGCTTCGCCCAGATCTATGGGCAGGGCGAGGCCCCGATGACGATCACCACCCTCTCAAAGTCCGCCATCGCCGACCTCTCCCACCCCCGCTACGAGCAGCGCATCGCCTCGGCCGGCATTCCGTTCATGGGGGTCGGGGTGCGCGTGGTCGACGCGGACGACCGTCCGCTGGGCGTGGGCGAGGTGGGTGAGGTCGCCGTGCGCGGCGACATCGTGATGGAAGGCTACTGGGGTAATCCCGAAGCAACCGCCGCAGCGCTGCGGGGCGGGTGGCTGCACACGGGCGACGTCGGCGCCTTCGACGCGGACGGCTTTCTGACGCTGAAGGACCGCTCGAAGGACCTGATCATCAGCGGCGGCACCAACATCTACCCGCGCGAGGTGGAAGAGGTGCTCTTGCGCCACGAAGGGGTGCTCGAGGTCTCCGTGGTGGGGCGTCCCCATCCCGACTGGGGCGAGGAAGTCGTGGCCTTCGTGGTGACCAAGGCCGGCGCCGCCGCACCCGCGAGCGATCTGGACGCGCTCTGCCTGGCGCACATCGCGCGCTTCAAGCGTCCCAAGGCGTACCGCTACGTCGAGGCGCTCCCGAAGAACAACTACGGCAAGATCGTCAAGGCGGAGCTGCGCGCGCTGCTGGCGGAAGAGCCGTAGGAGATCTTCGGTCTACGCTTGGAACGACGCGCCAAGCGGTCGGAGCATGCCTCTCGAGGGGCGCTCCGACATCGGCCCGAGCCGCGGATGGCGAGAGGGCCGATGCGGCGCGAACAGGAGGCGCACACGAGGTGCGCCGACGAGTGGCCCCGAGGGAGGCATGCTCCGGCTGCTTGGCTGCGACGCGACGACGCTCGATGGGCGATGTCGTCCGCTAGAGCGAGAGGATCGTGACCACGGCGACGGCGGGACCGCCGCCGAGATGTCCCCCCGCGTTCTCCGCGAGCGCCACGCGGGCTCCCGCCACCTGCCGCGCTCCAGCGCGACCCCGGAGCTGCTCCGTCAGCTCCACGAGCTGGGCCGCGCCCGTGGCCCCCACGGGGTGCCCTTTGCTCAGCAGGCCGCCGCTCGCGTTCACCGGGATGCGCCCGCCCAGACGCGTGGCCCCCGAGCGCAGCAATGCGGCCGCCTCTCCGGGAGCGCAGAGGGCGATCTCCTCGTAGACCGGCAACTCGGCCGAGGCCGTGGCGTCGTGCACCTCCACCACGTCGAGGTCCTGCGGTCCAAGACCCGCGGCGGCGTACGCGCGCTCCGCCGCGCGCTGCGGCGCGCTGGGTCCCTCGCGGTCCAACGAGGTCGTCACCGCCGAGGCGCGCACGCGCACGGCATCCGCCCCGGCGCGCCGCGCGTGCTCGGGGGTGCAGAGCACCAGGGCCGCCGCGCCGTCGCCGATGGGCGAGCACATCAGCAGCGTGAGCGGCGCGCTGATCTCGCGGCTGCCGAGCACCTGCTCCACGCTCACCGCGTCGCGGTACTGCGCCCTGGGGTTGAGCGCGCCGTGCGCATGGTTCTTCACCGCGACCTCCGCGAAGTCGCGCACGGAGGCTCCGCTACGCTCCAGATACTCGCGCGCCGACCGCGCGTAGACGTCCATGAAGAAGGAGCGCTGGGCGCCCGCCCCGGTCCGCTCCGCGCCCGCGAACTCCTCCATCCGCTCGAGGTCGACCGCCGTGCCGATCGCACGGAAGGCCCGCTCCTTCTCGGGGTGCGTCAGCTTCTCGGCTCCGACGGCCACGGCCACGTCCGCCGCTCCCGAGGCCACGGCCATCCAGGCCAGGTGCACGGCGCTCGACCCGGAGGCGCAGGCGTTCTCCACGTTGATCAACGGCAGGCCCAGCAGTCCCGTGTCGCGCAGCGCCGCCTGCCCGCGAATCATCTCCTGCCCCGTCACGAGGCCCGCCGCCGCATTGCCGAAGGCCACCATGCCCACCTCGCCCGCCGAGGTCCGCGCATCGGCGAGCGCCTCGCGCACCGCCTCCTCCGCCAGCGAGCGCAACGAGCGCTCGAGGAACTTGCCGAAGTGCGTCATGCCGACGCCGGCGATCACCACCTCACGCATCTGCTCTCCCCCTCACGTGGCAACGTCGGTCCGCCGCTCCAGCTCGCGCAGCGCCTCTTGAAAGCCGTGGACGATGTGCGCCCGGATCAGCTTGCGGGCCGTGGCCTTGCGCCTCCCCCGCAACGCTTCGAGCAAGTGCTCGTGCTCCTCGGCCAGCTCGTCCATGTGGTCGTAATGCGTGATGGTGAGCCGCAAGTAGAGGCGCAACTGGTTGAGCATCTCCCCATACGCCCGCGTGAGGAGCTCGTTGCGCGCCAGGGCGACCAGAAACTCGTGGGAGGCCAGGTCCGCCTCGATGGCACCGGGGAGATCCTTGGCCGCTGCGCACGCGCGGAGCTTGCGGATGTACCCGGAGAGACGATCGATCTCGCCGGCTTCCGCCGTCTCGACGGCGCGCGTGACGGCGAACTCCTCGAGCGCCACGCGATAGTGCAGCAGGTCCTCGAAGCGCTTGCGCTCGAGCGGCGAGACCAGCGCGCCCTTGTACGGCACGATGGTCACCAGGCCTTCCTGCGCGAGCTGCATCAGCGCCTCGCGCACGGGGCTGCGGCTCACGGAAAGCGCCGCGGAGACGCTGAGCTCGGGGATGCGATCGCCGGGCTGCAGCCGGCCGGAGGCGATGCGCTTGCGCAGGTATTCCGCCACCTTCCCGGCCGTCGAGGTGCGGTCCAGAGCCGGGGCGTCGCGCCGGAGGCGCTTCGAGGGGGTCATCGGAGAATGTCTATTGTCGACAGCGCCCAGGCTTCCCTCGCGCGCCGGCGCCGCGACGCCCTTGCTCACGACCCAAGGGAAACCGCCCCCTTGGCATGCATGATCGCCAGAGCCGCGAGCTGAACCGCGCACGCCACGCCCACCGCCGCCGCGAACGTCGGGGCGAGTCCCCAGGGCTGCAATCGCGTGGCCACGATCAGGAAGAACGCCGCGAAGGCGAAGTTGCCCGCCATGAAGCCCCGCAGGAGGCGCACCGCGCCGGGGGCTCCTTCGAGCCGGTGCGTGAAAACGGTGAGGATGGTCGCCGCCACGGGAAACGGCGTCAGCAGGCCGCTCAGGCGCGGGCCCAGCGTCCCGGCGACGGCCGTGAGCACGACCACGATCGTCGCCGCGGAGAGCATGCGCAATGGCGTCTCCCACCGTGGAGACCGCAGCTGGGGGCCCACGTGGTCGACGGCGGGAAGCAGCGGCAGCGCGGCCGCCAGCGCGGCGACCGCCGCGACGAACGAGGCGGCTAGCGGAACCGTGAAGCGATCGAGCACGGCCGTGCACGCGACGAACGCTGCCCAGCTCCCCGCCCAGCACAGCGGCCACGGCGCCCGCCGCGCGAGCAGAGCGTAGACCACGGAGAAGACGGCGCCGGAGACGAGCCCCAAGAGAATTCCGTTCGAGGCGTGCGCGGCGAACGCGTTGCCGTGGACCAGCGCGAGCAGGAGGACCACCGGCCCCGACGTCAGCGGCAAGCCCACCAGCCAGCCCCCGACCGCGACTCCCCAGCGGCGCGCCGCGAGGCTGGCGCCGCCGATGA
>Ga0307374_10007767_pt1 | contig 16222 bp, 13 predicted proteins | sample OX3MG_FD_202532 | JGI IMG/M metagenome (GOLD analysis project Ga0307374, IMG submission 202532) | Soil microbial communities from Risofladan, Vaasa, Finland - OX-3 | ecosystem: Environmental > Terrestrial > Soil > Coastal area > Acid sulfate soil | place: Finland: Risofladan, Vaasa | collected... | reverse complement strand
ACCTGACCGGCGACCAGGCCAGCGTTCTGCCGACCGATAGCCAGAAGAACACGTGTTTCGCCTACGCCAAGGAGCGGGGCGTCGGCGCGATCGAGGAATACGCGCTGGCCCTTTCTCGCCACTTCGTCGACGACATCGCCTCGGTGCGCCGCGCCCGCGTCGACGTCGACGAGTACCGGTGGGAACGCGTGGCCGTGGCAGGCGCCGAGCACGCGCACACGTTCGTCCGGGCTGGCCACGAGGTACGCAGCGCTGCGGTTACGACCGACACCGAGGGAACCGTTAAAGAATCGTGGGTTATATCCGGGATCAAAGATCTCGTCGTGCTCAAGTCGACGGGCTCGCAGTTCACCGGATTCCTGACCGACCGCTACACCACGCTGGCCGAGGCAACCGACCGGATCCTGGCCACGTCGCTGACCGCTCGGTGGCGGTACGCGGGGACGGACGTGGCGTGGGACGAGGCGTTCGGGCAGGTACGGCAGATCCTGCTCGAACGGTTCGCCGTGGTGCACAGCCGCGCGCTGCAGCAGACGCTGTGGGAGATGGGTTCGGCCGTGCTCGCGGCCAGGGACGACATCGCCGAGATCCGGCTGTCGGCGCCGAACAAGCATCATTTTCTCGTCGATCTCTCGCCGTTCGGTCTGGAGAATCCGGGGGAGGTCTTCCACGCCGATGACCGGCCTTACGGGCTGATCCAGTGCGCGGCGGTGCGCGGCGGCGCGGCCGACGCGGGTCCGGCCTGGGACGCGCCGGCCTCGTTCGCCTGACCGTCGTTCCGCGGCCGGAACGCGGCCGCTGAAATTAACCTGACCGGAACGGGCGCCTGCTGCCACATTGGCCTGGTGTGGCACGCTGAGTGCCGGAGGAGTGCGGATGGAGTTCCTTCAGCCTGACAGCTGGGCCGACGCCCTGGCGGCCAAGGCGGCCGCGCCGGATGCACTGCCGATCGCCGGCGGAACCGACGTGATGGTGGAGCTGAACTTCGCCCGCCGCCGCCCGCCGGCGCTGCTCGACCTCTCCCGGCTGCCGGAAATGACCGGCTGGGCTCTCGAGGGCGGGCGGCTGCGGCTCGGGGCCGGCGTGACCTACGCGGACCTGACGGGCGAGCGGCACGGCCGGTCAACCGAATCGACGGACTCGCCGGGCTCGACGGACTCGCGGGACGGGCTGGGCCGGGACGGGCTGGGCCGGGACGGGCTGGGCCGGGACGGGCTCGGGCGGCGGCTGCCCGGGCTGGCGATGGCGGCCCGGACGGTCGGGTCGCCGCAGATCCGCAACCGGGGCACGATCGGCGGGAATCTGGGGTCGGCGTCGCCGGCCGGCGACTGCCATCCGTCGCTGTTCGCGGCAGGCGCGGAGGTCGAGGTCGCCTCGGTCCGCGGCACCCGGCTGATCCCGATCGACGACTTCTTCACCGGGGTCAAGCGGAGCGCCCTGGCGCCGGACGAGCTGATCGCGGCGGTCTGGATCGGCGCGCCGTCGGGACCCGAGCAGTTCGCCAAGATCGGCACCAGGAACGCGATGGTGATCGCGGTAGCGGCGTTCGGGCTGGCGCTGCACCCGGACCGCCGCTCGGTTGGCACCGGGATCGGCTCGGCGGCACCGACCCCGGTGCGGGCCGGCCAGGCGGAGGCGTTCCTCGCCGCGGCGCTGGAGGAAGCCGGGCTGTGGGAGTCGCGGGCGGCGTTGCCTGAGTCGGTCGTAACGGAGTTCGGAGCGCGGGTGAACGCCGCGGCGCAGCCGATCGACGACGTGCGGGGTACGGCCGCCTACCGGCGGCATGCGCTGGCCGTGCTGGCCAGGCGCACCCTGACCTGGGCCTGGAGTGACTACCAGCGAGCCGGGGCAGGGGATGGGCTCACCGGCGCAGACGGCGGGAAGAGGTGATCGGGCGATGCGGGTAACGGCGACTGTCAACGGTACGCAACACCAGGCTGATGATGTGTGGCCAGGGGAGAGCCTGCTGTTCGTGCTCCGCGAGCGGATGGGGCTGCCGGGCTCGAAGAACGCGTGCGAACAGGGCGAATGCGGGTCGTGCACGGTCTACCTGGACGGCGTTCCCGTGTGCTCGTGCCTGGTCGCCGCCGGTCAGGCGGATGGGTGCGACATCGTGACCGTCGAGGGACTGGCCGACGGCGACGGTTCGCTGCATCCGGTGCAGCAGGCGTTCATCGAGGCGGGAGCGGTGCAGTGCGGGTTCTGCACGCCAGGGCTGCTCGTCGCCGCGCACGACCTGCTGGCCCGCGACCCGGATCCGGCCGATGCCGATGTCCGGGAGGCGCTGGCCGGCAACCTGTGCCGGTGCACCGGTTACGAGAAGATACTCGAGGCCGTCAGGCTGGCGGCGGCACGACTGACGGCGTCCGGGGCCGGCGTGGCCGGGGCTGGCGCTGGGGCACCGGGCGCTGGGGCACCTGGCTCTGGGGCACCCGGCGTGAGGGAGGGCTTGTGACGCTGTTCGTGCTCAGCGGGTGTCATGTCGTCACCATGGACGGCCAGCGGGCCGAGCACGCGAGCGGCTACGTCGCCGTGAACGGGAACCAGATCGCCGCCGTCGGAGCTGGCGAGGTTCCCGATGCCTTCGACCACGCCCAGATCATCGACGCCGCCGGATGCCTGGCCACCCCGGGGCTGGTCAACACCCACCATCATCTCTACCAGTGGGCGACCAGGGGCCGGGCCGTCGACTCGACGCTGTTCCAGTGGCTGACCGAGCTCTACCCGGTCTGGGCGCGGATCGATGAGCAGATCGTCCGGGACGCGGCGACCGCCGCGCTCGCCTGGCTGGCCAGGACTGGCTGCACGACGAGCACCGACCACCACTACGTGTTCCCGCGCGGGGGCAGTGACGTGCTCGGGGCTACCATCGCCGCCGCCCGCGACGTCGGCCTGCGGTTCCACCCGACGAGGGGGTCGATGGACCTGGGTGCCTCGTCGGGCGGCCTGCCGCCCGACGAGGTCGTCGAGGACATCGACGCGATCCTGGCGGCGACCGAGCAGGCCATCGCGGCTTTTCATGACCCCGAGCCGGGGTCCATGCTGCGGATGGGAGTCGCCCCGTGCTCTCCTTTCTCCGTCACGGGCGAGCTGATGCGGGCGGCCGCCGATCTCGCCCGGGACCGGCGCGTCCGGCTGCACACGCACGTGGCCGAGACGGCTGACGAGGACGAGTTCTGCGCGGAGCGGTTCGGCTGTACGCCGGTCGAGTACCTGGACTCGCTCGGCTGGCTGGCCGCCGACGTCTGGCTGGCGCACGCCGTGCACCTCGACGACGCCGCGATCGCGCGGCTGGCGGCGACCGGGACCGGCGTCGCGCACTGCCCGTCCTCGAACGCCCGGCTCGGCGCGGGGATCTGCCGGACGGCTGACCTTGTTGCGGCCGGCGTTCCGGTCGGCCTCGGCGTGGACGGCTCGGCCTCGAACGAGGAAAGCTCCCTGCTCGGCGAGGTCCGCCAGGCGGTGCTGATGGCGCGGGCCGCGGGCGGCCCGCAGGCGCTGACCGTGCGGGAGTCGCTTGAGCTCGCCACGCTCGGCGGGGCCAGGCTCGTCGGGCGCGCCGACGAGATCGGCTCGCTTGAGGCGGGCAAGCTCGCGGATATCGCGTTGTGGCGGCTGGACGGCCTGGCCCACGCTGACGTCGCCGACCCGGTTGCGGCGCTCGTGCTCGGTGCGCGACCGCCGCTGGAGCTGCTGATCGTCAACGGCGACATCGTGATCGAGCGCGATCAGCTCGTCACCGTAGATGAGCGCGCAGCGACCGCCGCCGCGCTCCGCGCCGCCAACGCCCTACCCCCGCCCTAACCCCGCGCCCCGCCCCGCCCCGGGGGCACCGCCGCCACGTGCGGCAACGACATCGGCGGACCGTTGATGTCGCTATGGCAGCATCAACGGTCCGCCGATGTCGTTCGGTCTGCTGGGTTGTCCGAGGCAGGTGCGAGTATGCGGGGCATGGCATCAGGAGGGACAGCTGGAGACAAGGCCATCCGGGAGCTCTTACGCAACCAGACCGACATCATTACGCGGTCGCAGGTCTTAGCCAGCGGGATGACGGTCGCCGCACTCCGGCACCGGCTGCGGCCCGGTGGACCATGGATGACCGTGCTGCCCGGCATCTACGTGGCGGGCAACGGCGGGCTAGCGGCCGTCCAGCGTGAGATGGCCGCGATGCTCTACGGCGGCCGCACATGCGTTGTGACTGGTCCGGCCGCTCTTCGCCAGCAGGGGGTGCGGGTCGCTTACTCCGACGTAGTCGACAATCTGATCCCGGAATCAACGAAGCGCCGAAGCATCGACTACGTGCATGTCCACCGGACGAAAAAGATGCCAGCGCGGTTCTGGAACGTTGGCGGCATCCGGTACGCGCTCGCGGCACGGGCAGTTGCGGACGCGGTGTGGGGAGGAACGGACATGCGATCGGTCAGCGCACTAGTCGCGGATGCGGTGCAGCGGGGCACATGCACGGTCCAGCAGCTTGCAGACGAGCTGCGAGCCGGGCCGAAGCAGGGATCGGCCGCGCTGCGCGTGGCGTTAGCGGAGGTCGCGGACGGAGTCCGGTCGGTGGCGGAGGGGGATTTGCGGAAGCTGATCATGCGGAGCGGACTGCCTGAGCCGATATATAACCCTCGCCTGTTTGTGGGCGAGGCTTTCCTCGCCCAGCCGGACGCGTGGTGGCCGGACGCCGGGGTGGCCTGCGAGGTCGACTCGCGCGAGTGGCATCTGTCGCCCGAGGGCTGGGAACGGACGCAAGCCAGGCACGCCAGGATGAGCGCGCTCGGCATCCTCGTGCTGCACTACGCGCCGCGCCGGATCAGATCGGATAGCGCTGCCGTGGCGTCGGAGCTGAGGGCAACGTTGGCGGCGGGCTGCCAGCGTCCGCCGCTGCCGATCCGCGCCATTCCGGTCAGGTAAGCCGGGGCCGGGACGGCGGTCGCGCGCCATGCCGGTCAGGTAAGCCGGGGCCGGGACGGCGGTCGCGCGCCATGCCGGTCAGGTAAGCCGGGGCCGGGACGGCGGTCGCGCGCCAGCGCTCTGGCGGGAAGTCGTCCGGCTAATTGGGCTCACGGCGGCAACCTTTGGCCCCGGCGGCGCATCCTTGGAGACGTGCCAGACGACATCATCACGTTCGGCGGCCCCGAGCGCCGCCCGCGGCGTGATGCCGACGAGGCGGTCGAGTCGTTGTTCCACGCCCACTACCCGCGGGTCGTGTACACCGCGTTCTCGCTCGTGGGTGACTGGGATCTGGCCGAGCAGCTCGCTCAGGAGGCCTACCTGCGGCTATGGCGCCGGTGGCGGTGGATCTCCGATCCGCAGGCCGCGCCGATGTACCTGCAGCGCACCGTAGTCAACCTGTCGCGCGAGACGATCAGGCGCCGCGTGATCGAGCGCCGGGTGCTGCGGGCCAGGGAACTGGAGCCGTCCGCGGCGCCGGCGCCGGACGCGGCCGCCCTTGCCGAGCTGCGGCGGGCGGTCGCCACGCTGCCCATGCGGAAGCGCGAGTGCGTCGTCCTGCGGTACCTGCTTGGCCTGTCCGAGGCCGAGACGGCCGACCTGCTCGGTATTTCCGTCGGCACCGTGAAGAGCCAGACGCACAAGGGGCTGCGCCAGCTCAGGGAACGGCTCGACGACGTCGCCGCGGGCCCCGGAACCGGGCCGGCGGCCGGCTCCGCGACCGGGCCAGGACCCGGGCCGGCGGCCGGCTCCGCGACCGGGCCAGGACCCGGGCCGGCGACCGGGTCGGCGAACAGGCCGGAGAGGACCGCGACATGACGGACACAGATCTCGAACGCCGGCTCAGGGACATGCGGCTGGCCGACCTGCCGTCGGGGTCTGCCGGGAGGCCGATCGACACCGCCCGGGCCTGGCGCGACTTCCAGGCGCTGCGATCCCGGTCTGTCGCGATCCGGCACCGCACGATGACGGCAGCCGCGCTCGTGGTGGTCGCGGCGACCGCCATAGCGTTTCCCGCGCTGGCCGGCAGCCGGTCAGGAAACCGGCCTCCGCACCCCGGCGCGAGCAGCAGCCTTCCCGCCTCAACCCGGAGCTACCCCGGCGCGGTCGCGGCCCGGTTCCAGCTGAGCGGGGTCACAGCCGTGATCGGCGACGCCGGGCACGCGTGGGTGCTCCGGGCGATCGGGCAACCGGGAGCGGCCACGACCTATCAGCTCGCCGGGATCAACCTGCAGACGAACTCGATCATGTTCCGGACGAACCTCGGCCGCCAGCAGCCGGCCATCGCGTCAGGTGCCGGGCGGGTCTGGCTGACCACGCCGTTCGGCCAGGCCCGCGGACAGATCGTCCGCGTCGACCTCGCCACCGGGCACGTTCTCTCGACTGTCCACCTGGCTGCCGGCCGCTGCGACGCGCTCAGCTTCGGCTCGGGACATCTCTTCGCCCATTGCGAGGTCAACGGTCCGGCCCGGACCGCGTTCTGGCGCATCAACCCGGTCACCCAGCGCGCCTACCAGCTGACCGGCGCGCTGCGCGGCTCCATCAGCTCGGTCGTCGCCACGCCGCAGGCCCTGTGGTACGTCGTCAACGACACGCGCATCAGCGGACTGCAGAACATTGACGGCAACCCGCAGCGCGTCACCGCGCGCGACCCCGGATATCAGGTCGTCTCGCCCGGTCTCGTTTACGACGAGACCTTGCGCGGTTCCATCTGGGCGCTCAGCGGCGGCGAGGAGCTGGCCCAGATCGACTCGTACACCGGGCACGTGGTCCGGTACTTCACGTACCGCAACTACGACCCCGCCAGGGCGGGCGGCCTTGACTTCCTCACCACGGGTGGCGGCTGGCTGTGGTTCCTGGACAACGGCTACCCGTTCAGCGGCGTACTCCGGGTCAGCGAGGCCACCGGCCGGCCAGCAGGCGGAGTCGCCATCGCGCCGAACTCGTGCGGTCAGCAGACCTGCTCGCAGATCTACTTCACTCCGGGATCCGTCTGGGTGCCGACCGCCGAGCTGCTGATCAGGATCAACCCGGCGCGGCTGCCCGGCTAGCCGCGCGGGCTTGCCGCACCGGCCGGTCCTGGCGCGGCAGGCGATCGCGGTGGTGCTTCTCAGCGGCTGAGCCTAGGCTCGGTCGCGTGAGCACACCCACTCGTGTACCGGGCAGGCCGGGGCCGACACCCGCGCCCGCCGACGTTCCCGCCGGGAGCGACCGGCCGGGTCACGCGGAGACCGGCGGCGTCGGCGCCAGCCCGGTCAGGCCGGACGGCAGGGGGAAGGTCACCGGGGAGTTCGCGTACGGCAGCGACCTGTGGATGGACGACATGATCTGGGGCGCGACGCTGCGCAGCCCGCATCCGCACGCCAGGATCAGGTCAGTATCAATCGGCGATGCCCTGGCCACCGCAGGGGTCTATGCCGTTCTGACCTGCGATGACGTCCTAGGTCAGAACGTCTGCGGGCTCGAGCATGCCGACCAGCCGGTCCTCGCGGCCGACCTAGTGAGATATGCCGGCGAGCCGGTCGCTCTGGTCGCCGCCGATCACCCCGAGGTGGCCAGGCTCGCCGCGAGCAAGATCGTCATGGACTACGAGGTACTCGACCCGGTCACCGATCCGGTTGCCGCGCTCGAGCCAGGCGCACCGCGGCTGCACCAGGGCGGCAACCTGGTCCGCCATCTCAAGATCCGCAAGGGCGATCCGGCGCCCGCAGCCGACGTGGTCGTGACCGGCAGCTACGAGATCGGGATGCAGGACCAGGCGTTCCTCGGCCCCGAGGCGGGACTGGCCGTCCCGGATGGCGCCGGAGGCGTGGAGCTTTTCGTTTCCACCCAATGGCTGCACGTGGATCAGCAGCAGATCTGTGCCGCGCTCGGCCTGCCGCCTGAGAAGGTCAGGCTGGTCCTGGCGGGCGTGGGCGGGGCGTTCGGCGGCCGCGAGGACCTGTCCATGCACGTGCACGCGTGCCTGCTCGCGCTGCACACCGGCAAGCCGGTCAAGATGATGTACCCGCGGGAGGAGTCGTTCTTCGGGCACGTGCACCGGCACCCCGCGCAGATCAGCTACGAGCACGGCGCGAAACGCGACGGCGCGCTGGTTTACGTCAGGGCGGCGATCTACCTCGACGGCGGCGCGTACGCGTCGAGCACGACGGCCGTCGTCGGCAACGCCGGGACGATGGGCGCCGGGCCCTACGTCGTGCCGAACGTGCACATCGACGCCTACGGCGTCTACACCAACAACCCGCCGTGCGGCGCGATGCGCGGCTTCGGGTCGGTGCAGGTGGCGTTCGGCTACGAGGCGCAGATGGACAAGCTGGCCGCGGCCCTGGGGATGGACCCGGTCGAGTTCCGCTGCCAGAACGCGATGGAACTAGGCAGCGCCGGCCCGACCGGGCAGGTCATCGACAGCCCGGCGCCGGTCGCCGAGATGCTGCGGCGAGTCCGGCAGATGCCGCTGCCGCCCGAGGCTGCCCCCGTTGCTGCTCCCGGGGAGACAGCGGAGACCGGGGAGACAACGCCGACAGCGGGCCACCCGGACCTGAGGTCGCTGCCCGGCGGCGTCGGCAACACTACGCACGGCGAGGGCATCGCCCGCGGGATCGGCTATGCCGTCGGCTACAAGAACGTCGGTTTCTCCGAGGGCTACGATGACTACTCGACCGCCCGGGTCCGGCTCGAGGTCATCGGCGGCGAGCCGGTCGTGACCGTCCACACCGCGGCCGCCGAGGTCGGCCAGGGGCTGGTCACGATCGAGCAGCAGATCTGCCGGACCGAGCTCGGCGTCGGCAACGTGGTGGTCGTCCCGAAGGACACCGGGATCGGCTCGGCGGGATCCACGTCCGCCTCGCGCCAGACCTACGTCACCGGCGGCGCGGTCAAGGCCGCGTGCGAGATGGTCCGCGAGCGCTTGCTGAAGAAGATCTCCGAGCAGCCCGCCGCGACCGGTACCGGCCTGCGGCTGGCGGACGACCAGATCTGGTACGGTGCCAAGTCGCTGGGGCCGATCGCCGCGTTCGTCGGCGAGGACGTGATCGAGGAGACCGTGCAGTGGCGGCACCGGCCGACCCACCCGGTCGACCCGGAGACCGGTCAGGGGTTCGCACACGTGCAGTACGCGTTCGCCGCTCACCGCGCGGTCGCCGACGTCGACACCGACCTCGGCCTGGTCAAGGTCGTGGCGCTCGACTGCGCGCAGGACGTCGGCCTGGCCATGAACCCGCAGGCGGTCGTCGGCCAGATCCAGGGCGGCAGTGCCCAGGGCCTCGGCCTGGCGATCATGGAGGAGATCCAGGTGCGCGACGGGATGATCAGGAACCCCTCGTTCACCGATTACCTGATCCCGACCATCCTCGACGTCCCGCCGATGCGGATCGACGTGCTCGAATACCCCGACCCGCACGCGCCGTACGGGCTGCGCGGCGTCGGTGAGCCGCCGACGATCTCCTCGGGCCCCGCCATCGTGGCGGCCATCCGTGCGGCGACCGGCCTGGATCTGGCCCGGGTCCCGGTCAAGCCAGAAGATATAACGGGAACACGCTCGTGACTCGCCCGTTTGGCGCTGACGTCCTCGCCTATGTCTCCAACGAGCTCGACCAGTTGCTCGCGGTCGCGGACGCGGAGCTTTCCTCGGCTTACCCGGGCGACAGCCTCGGGCGGCAGCCCGTGCACACGGCCTACGTTCCGGCGCAGCATTTCGGACCCGGCGTGGCGAGCCTGTGGGGCGCGCAGGCGATCGCCGCGCTCGAGGAGTTCGCCGCCGGGCCCGGCGAGTTCGCCGCCGCGATGGGACTCGCCCCGGAGGTAGCGGCCGAGGTCCGCCCGCTCGTGCTGGCCAAGCTGGCCGCCGAGCCGATCGAGGACCTGCGGATCGACTTCGAGGACGGCTACGGCAGCAGGGCCGACGACACCGAGGACGCCCATGCCCGCGCCGCCGCGCGGTCGCTCGCGGCCGTGCTCGGGGAGGATACGGCGCCGCCGTTTACCGGCCTGCGCTGCAAGAGCCTGGAGAAGGCGACCAGGCAGCGCGCGGTCAGGACGCTCAGCGTGTTCCTCGGCGCGCTGCTCGAGCAAAGCCGGCCGGTGCCGCCTGGCTTCCTGATCACGCTGCCCAAGGTGACGTCCGCCGCCCAGGTGTCGGCGATGGCCGTGCTGTGCGAGCGGCTCGAAGCGGCGTACTGGCTGAGCCACCCGCAGCGGCTGCTCTTCGAGATCCAGGTAGAGACCCCGCAGGCCATTCTCGGCCCGGACGGGGCCGCGACCATTGCGCGGTGCGTGCACGCGGCGCCCGGCCGGCTGGCCGGGCTGGCGTACGGCACGTACGACTACAGCGCCTCGCTCGGCATCGCCGCCGCCTACCAGAGCATCGAGCATCCAGCGGCGGATTACGCCCGGGCCGTCATGCAGGTGGCGGCGGCCGGGACCGGAGTACGGCTGTCGGACGGCTCGACCAACGTGCTCCCGGTCGGCGGCCGCGACGACGTCCTCGCCGCCTGGCGGCTGCACGCGCGGCTGGTGCGGCGGTCGCTGGACCGGGGGTTCTACCAGGGCTGGGATCTGCACCCCGCGCAGCTCGTCAGCCGCTACGCGGCCACCTACGCCTTCTATCGCGAGGGCCTGCCAGCCGCCTGCGACCGCCTCCGCACCTACGCCTCCCGCGCCGCGTTCGGCCAGGAAGAGCCCGCGACGGCTCGCGCCCTCGCCGGCTTCCTCATCCGAGGCCTGGACTGCGGCGCCTTCTCCGAGCCCGAGATCTTCGAGCGCACCGGCCTAGACGCCGCCACCCTCCGCACAACCCGCCGCCGCGGCACCCTCCCCGATCAGCATCCCCAATGAGGAACGCCGCTGAAGCAGCAGGGGCGGATCTGGTTATTCGTGCACGGCGGGTAGTAACGCCAGACGGCATCGTGGCGGCGGAAGTGCGGATCCGGGCGGGCCAGATCTCCGCCGTGACGAAACTGGATGCTCGGACGGCCGTGCCGCGAGGTCCGCGTTCAGCCGGACCGAACGGCACGACCGCCCGGGGCAGCCCCCCGGGCTCGGTCTTCGATCAGCCAGCCGCCCGGGGCAGCCCCCCGGGAACGGGATTGACCTCCGGCAGTTCCCCGAACGACATAACCCTTCCCGACGACGAGTTGCTGCTGCCCGGCCTCGTCGACACCCACGTCCACGTCAACGAGCCGGGCCGGACGCACTGGGAAGGCTTCGCCACGGCGACCCGGGCCGCCGCCGCCGGCGGCGTCACCACGCTCATCGACATGCCGCTGAACTCGATCCCGCCGACGACCGACGTCGCCGCGCTGAACGCCAAGCGGCAGGCGGCGGCCGGCCGGTGCGCCGTGGACGTCGGGTTCTGGGGCGGCGCCGTCCCGGCCAACGCGGCCGACCGGCCCGCGCTGCACGAGGCCGGCGTGTTCGGCTTCAAGTGCTTCCTGGTCGATTCGGGCGTGCCCGAGTTCCCGCCGCTCGGCGATGACGGCCTGGAAGCGGCGATGCGCCAGGTCACCGAACTCGGCAGCCTCCTGATCGTCCATGCCGAGGACGCCGCCAGGATCGGCGCGGCGCCGGGGCCGTCGGGCGCGGACTACGCCGGCTTCCTGCGGTCCAGGCCGCCCGCCGCCGAGGTCGCGGCGATCGTGCGGCTGATCAGGCTGGCCAGCGTGACCGGCGCCCGGGTGCACGTCCTGCACCTGTCGAGCGCGGACCCGGTGCCCCTGCTGGCCTCCGCGCAGGCCGGCGGGGTCCGGGTCAGCGCCGAGACCTGCCCGCACTACCTGACGCTCGCGGCCGAACAGGTCGGCGCCGGCCAGACCGAGTTCAAGTGCTGCCCGCCGATCCGCGGGGTGGACAACCGCGAGCGGCTGTGGGCGGGCCTGGAGGCCGGCGTGATCGGCTGCGTCGTCTCCGACCACTCGCCGTGCCCGCCTGAGCTGAAGGAACTCGGCAACGGCGACTTCGGCGCGGCCTGGGGCGGGATCTCCTCGGTCCAGCTCGGCCTGCCCGTGGTCTGGACTCATGCCCGGGAGCGCGGCCTCGGCGTGGCCGATGTGGTCCGGTGGATGTCGGCGAGCCCGGCGGGCCCCGCCGACCGCAAGGGCGCGATTGCCGTCGGGAATGACGCCGACCTGATCGCGTTCGCGCCGGACGAGAGCTTCGTGGTCGAGCCTGACCGGCTGCTGACCAGGCACCGGCTGACGCCGTACGCGGGACAGGAGCTCGCCGGCGTGGTCCGCAGGACCTGGCTGCGCGGAGTCCCGATCGCGCCGGCCCGCCCCGGCGGCCAGCTGCTGACCCGTACCTCAGCGATGTCGTCGATGCCGAGGGAGGCTAGCTGAGCCAGCGCGATTCTGCGGAGTTCACCGGGCTGCCTGATCTTGCGTCGCGCGGGCTCGGCGGCAGCGTCGTCTTCGCCAACGACGAGTTCTTCGCCGAGAAGGAGAACCTGATCAGGCCGGGACCGGCCGTGTTCGCTGCGGGGGAGTTCGGCCATAAGGGAAAGGTCTACGACGGCTGGGAGACCAGGCGCCGCCGGGACGCGGGGCACGACTTCGCCATCGTGCGGCTCGGCTGCCCGGGCGTGATCCACGGCGTCGTCGTCGACACGGCCTTCTTCCGCGGGAACTTTCCGCCGGAGATCTCGGTCGAGGGCGCCTGCGCGGACGGCTACCCGTCGCGGGCCGAGCTGGCTGAGCTGCGCTGGCACCCGCTGGTCGGGAAGACGGCCGCCAGCGGCGATGCCATCAACCGGTACTCCGTAGCCGACCGGCGGCGCTGGACCCATGTCCGGCTGTCGATCTATCCCGACGGTGGCGTGGCCCGGCTGCGGGTGCATGGCGAGGTCGTGCCCGATCCGGCGTTCCTGACCGGAACGACTGACCTGGCGGCCATGGAGAACGGCGGCCGGGTAACGGACTGCTCGGACGCGTTCTACTCCTCGCCAGCCAACCTGATCATGCCCGGGCTCGCGCGCGTCATGAGCGACGGCTGGGAGAACGCGCGGCGCCGCGGCCCAGGCAACGACTACGTCATCGTCAAGCTGGCGGCGGCCGGGCGGCTCCGTCAGGTCGAGGTCGACACCTCGTACTTCGTCGGCAATGCACCCGGCTGGATCGAGCTTTCCGCGGCCGGGGGAGCCATGGGGCCGGGAGGCGCCGGGGGAGTCGGGAGCGCCGGGTCCGCCGGGTCCGCCGGGTCCGCCGGGTCCGCCGGGTCCGCCGGGTCCGCCGGGTCCGCCGGGTTCGCCGGGTCCGCCGGGTTCGCCGGGTCCGCCGGGTTCGCCGGGTTCGCCGGGTTCGCCGGGAGCGCCGGGTTCGCCGGAAGCGCCGCAGGCGATGACGTCGGCAGCGAGCTGGAATGGCGGGAGATCCTGCCGCGAGCGCGGGTCCAGCCGGACACCCGGCACCGCTTCGTGCTCGACAACTCGCCCGAGGCGACGCACGTCCGGCTCGATGTCCTTCCCGACGGCGGGCTCGCCAGGCTGCGGGTCTACGGGGAGATCACGCCGGACGCGCGCGCCGCCCTCGCGGAGCGCTGGCGGGACACGACCCCGTAGGAGCTCAGGTGGGATTGTCGGCTAGCTCTTGGCTGCCGGGGCTAGCGGGCGCGGCCCGTTGACCCTCTTGCGGTGAACCTGCTGGCATCCGGAACCTGGGCAGTGGGGTCGGCAGCAGCAGCAGGAATCCCGTCATCCCGCCGATCGCCGCGATCCAGAGCGTCGGCCGTAGCCCGATCAGCGTGCCGAGGAAACCGCCGGCCAGGGCGCCGAGCGGCCGCGTGCCGTAGTTCACCGCCTGGAACGCGCCGCTGACCCGCGACCTTAGGTGGTCGGGGATGACCGCGGAGAAGATCGCGCCGACGCTGATGTCGAGCACCATGACGCCGAATCCGGAGATGAACTCGGCGGCCATCAGCATCCCGAGGACGAGCAGCCGGGGGCCGCCGGCCAGCGGAACCAGCACCAGGGGTGCGGTGAACACCAGGCAGGAAATCGTGTACACCCGCCCGACGCCGAGCCAGGCGGCGAGCCGCTTCGTGACCAGGGCGCCGAGGACGCCGCCGATCGCGCCGATTCCCAGGACCAGGCCGAGCAGTCCCGGCGCGACATGCAGGTACCGCGTCGCATACAGCACGAACAGCGCGAAGAACACGAAGTTGAAGAAGTTGATGACGGCGACGGCGGACAGCGAGGCGCGCACGATCGCCGAGTCCTTGATGAATCTCGCCCCGGCGGTCAGCGTTCCCTTGCCCGGCTCGGCGGCCGGCGGCTCCTCGGGGTGAATCCTGGCGAGGAAGAACGCCGAGCCAACGAAAGAGGCGGCATCGGCGAGCACCGCGAGCGGCGCGGTCAGGAACTGGACCAGCGCGCCGCCGACGCTCGGTCCGCCGACGAAAGACAGCGCGCGGCTGCCGTAGATCAGCGAGTTCCCCTCGACGTATCTGTCGTCGGGAACCAGCGAGACGAAGAGCGAAGGATCACTGACGGTGAACAGCACGCTGAACAGCCCGACGCCCAAGGCGACTCCGTAGAGCTGCCACAAGGTGAGCACTCCGAAGGCGTAGCTGACCGGGATGCTCGCCAGCAGAACCGCGCGGCAGAGGTCGGCACCGATCATGGTCCTGCGCCGCTTGCCGCGCCGGTCGACCCAGGCGCCGGCGTGCAGGCCGAACAGCAGGCTGGGCAGCCAGAGCAGGGCGGCCAGGAAGCCCATCTGGGCCGGGCTCGCGCGCAAGACCAGCACGGCAAGAAGGGGAAGCGCGATGGACGAGATCTGATCTCCGAACAGGGAGACCGTCTGGCCGCTCCAGTACCGGCGGAAGGCCCGGTCCCGAAGCAGATCAGGGATCCGCGCCGCGAGGCGCTTCCCCAGGCCGCGCCGTTGGCCGGCTGTGGGCTGCTCAGCCTGGACGCCTGGCAGGTCGGCATGGGTGCGGCGGCGCAACTTCGGCCTCATCGGGCATCGCCGGCAGGGCGCGTTTGGCCGGATGTGGCCGGTTCATCGGCCTGGCCCGTATTGCTCGGCGGCTTAGCTCCGGCACCGAGCGGGCCGATCACGGGGAATGCGAACTGCAGGACGGAGATCAGGCGAGAGTCCGGCGGCCGCAGTTCCGGACGTGCCGTCCGGTCGACGTACTCGTCGAACACGTCATGCAGCTTCTGGCCGAGTTCACTGAGCTCCCTGACCGTCAGGTAGAGCAGCTTGTCGCCGAACAGCTCCGCGCGCTGCCACTCGGCTGGTTCGGCAGGCTGCTGGTCCAGCCATCGCTTGAGCCAATCGAAGTACCGCTCGGCCAGGACCGATCGGTACAAGCCGGACGCCGCGGCGAGGTCGGGATCGTCGGCGAAGTCGGGTACATCGGTCGACATCGTGGTCGCTTGCCAAGGCCGCTCTCTGCCCTGGCCCCCCGTCGCTTCCTCGGCCATGCCGTATTTGCCGAGCTGACGCAAATGGAACGAGCAGGTCGCTGAGCTCTCGCCGAGTAGTTCCGCAGCCCTGGTCGCGGTCAGCGGTCCCTCGGTACGCAGCAGCCCGATCAGGGACATCCTGATCGGGTGCGCCAGCGCGCGGAGGGCCTTCGGGTCGGTGATCCGCTTGATCGACCGCGGGCCGCCCGCAGCGATGGACTTCTCTGGCATGTATGCAAAGCTATCTTTCCAAAGAATACTTTGCAAGCCGATTTGCCCATCGACGCCCGCGGCCAGGCGCATCAGCCGGGTGCAGCGAAATGCGGTATCCGGGGGTGCGGCGAGGCGCCGAGTCGGGGCTGCGCGCGATGGCGCCGCCGCGGGACTACTACCGCTTGTATTGTATCGCGGTGCGTAGTATCGTCACACGTAGTACTTAGCAGGCCGCCTACCGGGTGGGAGCAGGAATGGACTTCACCGAGCCGGTCGTCCTGGTACTGACCAGCCTCGCCGACGGGCCCAAGCACGGATACGCGCTGGCCAAGGACATCGAGACGTTCGCCGGGATCAAGCTCGGCCCGGGAACGCTGTACGGCGCGCTGAGTCGGCTAGAAGACCGGGGCTGGATCGAGGCGCTGCCGGCCGAGGACCGCAGGCGGCCGTACCAGATCACGGCCGCGGGTGCCGAGAGCCTGGCGACGCACCTGGCGACCGCGCAGCAAGTGGCGGCCACCGGCCTGCGCCGGCTCGAGCTGGGGCCGGCCCGATGACGCGGCGCCAGGCAATCGGGGCTATCCGGTCGGGGCCATCGGGACCATCGGGATCGGGACCATCGGGGCCATCGGGGCGGTCTGCGGCTGTGCGACCGGGAAC
>Ga0307374_10007763_pt1 | contig 16226 bp, 13 predicted proteins | sample OX3MG_FD_202532 | JGI IMG/M metagenome (GOLD analysis project Ga0307374, IMG submission 202532) | Soil microbial communities from Risofladan, Vaasa, Finland - OX-3 | ecosystem: Environmental > Terrestrial > Soil > Coastal area > Acid sulfate soil | place: Finland: Risofladan, Vaasa | collected... | reverse complement strand
GCAGGGCTGTCCTCCGTCAGGTCCAGGGCAACCAGAACTTGGCTATAGATGCTCATACGCTACTTCCTGATTTCCTGGATACCACGTTTTAAGCGGTGATAGTGGGTTTTGCAAGCATCTCAGGTTTTGGAGTTAAACACCATCCGCCAGACGCGCGTAATCGGCTGCGCTCAGGGTCTCGGGTCGGGCCGCAGGGTCCAAGCCCGCCCGGCGGATCGTGGATTCATCCACGAGACCCGAGAGGGCATTGCGCAAGGTCTTGCGCCGCCGACTGAAAGCTTGATTGACCAGGGTTTTAAAGCGTGCTGTATCGGCCAAGGGAAACGGTGCTTGTGCGTGAGGTATCAGGCGCACGAATGCGGATTCCACCTTGGGCGGGGGCTTAAATGCACCCGCGCCAATGCTGAATAGCGGTTCTACGCTGCAGCGCACCGCGAGCATGACAGTAAGCCGTCCATAGTCCTTGCCGCCAGGTTGCGCCGCCATGCGCCGCACGACTTCTTTCTGCAGCATGAAATGCATATCGGCGATAACGTCCATCTGGTCCAGGCAGTGGAACAGCAAAGGCGTGGAAATGTTATATGGCAGGTTGCCCACCAACCGGAGTTTGCATCCACCGGGTGTGAGAGCATGAAAGTCGATTTTCAATGCGTCGGCCTGAATGAGATGCAGATGGCCTTTATCTCTGGCGGCTGCCTGCAGTTCAGGGATTAAATCACGATCCAGTTCTATGGCGGTCAATGTTCCGCAACGTTCCAGCAACGGCAGGGTGATGGCACCCATGCCGGGGCCGATCTCCACAAGTATATCGTGAGGCCGTGGATCGATAGCCAGCAGAATTTTGTTGATGATGTTGCGATCATGCAGGTAATGCTGACCGAAACGTTTGCGCGCTTGATATGGTCGTGAGCTGCTGGTTTGCATCACTTCCGCTGGCTCAATTCGACGGCCATGCTGAGGGCAGCCTCAAGGCTGGTGTGTTGCGCCCGTCCTGTACCCGCCAGCTCCAGCGCTGTACCGTGATCCACCGAGGTGCGGATGATGGGCAGACCGAGGGTGATGTTTACCGCCTGACCGAAACCGGATTGTTTCAAGACCGGCAATCCTTGATCGTGATACATGGCTAGCACCGCATCCACGCCTACAAGGCGTTGCTGGTTGAAGGCCGTATCGGCAGCTACTGGCCCGGTGAGGCGCATCTTTTGAGTCCGCAGAATGTTCAGCACAGGAGTGATCACCTCGATTTCCTCACGACCCAGATGGCCACCTTCGCCAGCATGCGGGTTGAGCCCCAGCACCAGGATATGTGGCTGTGGGATACCAAAGCGCATTTGTAGATCGGCATGCAGTATCCGCAGTGTGTGCGTCAGCTTCTCTCTGGTCAGTGCATTGGGTACTTCCGATAATGGCAAATGTGTCGTAGCCAATGCGACGCGCAAGCCACTGCTAGCAAGCAGCATGACTGGTTGCTGGGATTTGCAGCGTGCCGCCAGATATTCTGTGTGGCCGGTGAATGGAATGCCGGCATCATTGATAACCCCCTTGTGTACCGGCGCCGTGACCATGGCATCGAATTCGCCATGCAGGCAGCCATCCACCGCGCGATCCAAAGTATCCAGAACGTAGCGGCTATTGGCGGGATTTGGCGCCCCGACCATCACGGGTGCTATTGTCTTTAACGACAATACCCGCAATTCGCCGGCGTGTTGTGTTTTGCATTCAGCCAGATTGTAGGGCGTGACAGTCAGCGGCAGCTGCAGGATACGGGCGCGCGCCACTAGCAGCTCTGCATCACCGATGGCGATGATGTCGACAGTGTGCGCTGTTTGTGCCAGTTGGATACAGATATCCGGACCAATGCCTGCCGGTTCACCGGTAGTGAGCGCGATGCATGGGCGCTGGACTGACATCTTTATTGTGTGGGGCGTAACTACTTATCCAGGAAGGTTTCGATATACGCCGACCCCCTGAGCGCAGTCGTCCAATTCTGGATGATTTCCTCGGATTTACGCGCATAGATGGCTTCATAGGCCTTATTGCGTATGTACTCCTGGGTCTGGTCTACCTGGCGTCGGCCCAATACCTGCACGATGTGCCATCCGAACTGAGTCTTGAATGGCTCACTGATCTCACCAGCCTGGAGTTTATCCATCTGCGATTGGAATTCCGGTACCGTGGCACCCGGATCCAGCCAGCCCAAGTCCCCGCCATTACTGGCGGAGCCGGTATCTTCGGAATACTGGATGGCGAGCTTGGAAAAATCCGCGCCAGCGAGTATTTGCTTGCGCAGTTCCTCGAGTTTCGTTTGTGCTTGCGCATCCGTCATGATGGCGCTGGGCCTGAGGAGTATATGGCGGGCATGCGTTTGGTTAACCAACACTTTATTATCGGTGCGTTTCACATCATCCAGTTTCAGTATATGAAAGCCGCTGGGGCTGGATAGGGGCTCGGTGACATCGCCCGGATTCATCTGCTGGATGACATCTGCAAAAATTGTTGGCAGTTCGGAGCCTTTGCGCCAGCCCAGATCACCACCCTTGAGTGCTTGTTGACCTTGTGAGTACTCTATAGCCATAGTGGCAAAATCTGCGCCTTTCTTTATTTGCTGATAGATATCCTGGGCTTTCTTGTGGGCGACTGCCACTTGCTCGGTGCTCGGATCCGTTGGTATGGCGATTAAAATTTGCGAAATATGATATTGAGTATTGGCATTGCCGTTTGCTGCGTCCATTTCGATTTGCGCCTGGATCTCACGTGGCGTGATGTGCATCTGGTCGTTCACCAGTTGCTGCTGCAGATTGTGGATGATGAGCTGGTTGCGCAGCTCCTGGCGAAAATCGGCATAGTCAATTCCCTGCTGTTGCAGTTTTTCGGGTAACTGATTGAAGGTTATACCATTGCGTTCTGCGATACGGTTGATGGCCTGATTGAGAGTATCGTCGCTTACACTGATACCCTTGCTGGCGGCCTGCTGTAATTCCAGCTTGGTTAAAATCATTTCATCCAGTACCTGCTTGCGCAGAATGTTCTCAGGCGGTAATGCGGTGCCCTGTGCCTGTATTTGCCTCGTGACTGCAGCAACCCGCACATCCAGCTCGCTTTGCAGTATGACTTGGTCGTTTACGACCGCCACTACGCGGTCTAGCAACGTGCCGGTTGAGGATGCTTTGGCGATTGCCGCGGCGGTGACACTCGCGGCTGCTGGCGCGGGATTCATGACCGCAGCGGGGCTGATGTTTGGATTGGCCTTGGGTGTTGAAGCGCAGGCCTGGCATAGCAGCAGGATGGCTGCCAGCACCGCGGGAAGTCGGGGGGCGGAATTCTGCATGAAGCGGAAACCTTGATTACTGTGGTTGATTGGTGTCGGAATAGCCTAGGATACCATTTTGCAGGAAATCCTCGAGGTGGCGCCCGATGGTGGAAAGACCCTTGAGCTGCAACTGGAAGAACAACATGGAATTTGCCTGACCCGTCTGGGTACCTGATTGAGTACCCATCTGGGTAATGTATCTGCGGTGCACTATCTGGAAGTTCCAGCAACAGTTATCGTACTCAAACCCCTCGAAGCTCTCAAGTGTGACCTTGTTTTGCACATCGAAATTCCAGCGACCTACCACGCTCCAGTGGTTGCTCAATGGCCACGCGAATGACAGATCAGTCTGTTTCAGGTCTAGTGGCCGGTTATAACGGTAAGCCAGGTTGATGACCTGGTGAAATGCCGGATGGTACTGGACGCTGACCGAAGCCAGATCCGTCTGACGCGTAGTTGGATCCCATTGCTGGTCATACATGGCAGACCAGTTGTCGTTGAAATTTAATGTTAGATCGCCAATTACATTGGAAAACAGATAGGTCTGTGGCGCTACTCCCGGCAACTGGACGTTACGGTTGCTAAAGTAGCGAATCTGGCCGATATCAGCTTCCAGTAACTGCGAGCCATCGGAGGTATCCAGCAGACGGCTGGTGAGGGCATAGCTTAACTGGTTGGCGTCGCTCTGGCGATCGGCGCCAACGAAGCTGTTATCGGTAAATAACTCAAGAAAGTTGAACTGCGGCTGTATCGTATCAAAGATCGGAATCTGTGACTGATCGCGATAAGGCACATTCAGGTAGAACAGCCGAGGTTCCAGGGTCTGCACATAGGTGCCGCTGTCACCCACATCCCGTTGCAAGAACATCCCACTGTCGAGACTGATGATGGGCGTTGCGCGAGAAAGTTGCGACTCGGTGCCAACCGGGACATTCTGGTTGAGATCCCATTCGGTTAGCCGCATCGCCGCAGTTGGCGTGAAGTAATAACCGGCATTGCCGAATGTATAACTGACATTTGGTTTGATATCCGTACGCAAGGCACCTATCTCTTCGTCCTGCTGGAACTGCACGATCTCACTGTTGAATGCATACTGTGGCCGATTGTTGCTGGGATCGCTTTGCCAGCTAAGCACCATCTGTGGAAGACGTTTGTAGGGATAATTAATAGGCAGTATGTTGGGGTCGACGACCTGCCATTCCTGCACTTGGGTCATGAACGTCCAGTTCGAGTCCGGTATGCCATAGCTGACAGCGGCATGGCGTTCCTGGATGGTGGTTGCGATAGCGGCCAGGCTATCTCCCAGATCCTGGAAGTACAGGTTGTCGGACACCCAGTTGTAGGCAGTATCGAATTTCCAGCCGTGATCTCCCAGTTTTGTGAGATCCGAATAATGCAGCAGCCCACGCTCCTGATCGGCTAACTGGTCGTGTGGCAAGTAGTTTAAATCAAGTGATCCGTTGCTGTCGTTGGTCAGATAACGGTATTCACCACCCATATCGAAACCACGTTTGCTGATGATGCGCGGCACCAGCGTGGCATCGTAGTTTGGTGCCAGGTTCAGATAATAAGGAGTCGTGATATCAAAGCCTGAGAACGTGGAAAAGCCGAGTGACGGCGCCAGGAATCCGGATTTACGTTCATCATTCAGTGGAAAGTCGATATACGGCGTCCAGAATATGGGCACGTCAAAGAAATCAACGGTGACGTTGTGTCCAACGCCTGTATTGGTTGTCTGATTTAGTTCCAGATCGGGCGCATTCAATATCCAGTCATGATTACCAACGGGGCAGGTGGTGTAATGTACATCCATTAGCAAATCATGACTTTTATCCAACACTCTCAGAATTTTTGCCGTGCCGCGGCCATGGCGCTGTGGCAGGAAGAACTTGGCATCCTTGAACAAGCCACTTTCGCTATTGAAGTTGTAGTCCGCGGATGGGCCCTGCAACAGAATATTTGGCGAACTGAAATGCACATTGCCCAGGGCATGGGTGTCGCCACTGATGCTGTCGTAGCGCATGCTATCGGCATTCATGCGTTTGTCTCCCTGGGTAGCCAGCACATTTCCGGTGAGCAATGACTCGCCGTGCAGGTAGCCGGTGAGCTGGTCGGCAGTCACTTGCGTGGGCGTGTTGACAGAGTTGGCGGCGGGTGCGGTGGTAATCTGAACAGAATGTGGCAGGGTCTGGCAGGTAGCCCACTGGTTATAGCCAATGGTGCCGGGCGGAGTATCGGCAAGCAGCGGCGCGGAGGCGAGCAGTGCAACACAGAGGACAAGCGCGCGGCTCACATTCACCAACTAACTCCTGAACCGTATGCAACGCGGGGTACAATCGCACACTTTCATAACCTGTTCAAACTGCAGGAGTACACCTGGATGTCGGAAAGGTATGCGCAATTGCAAGACTGGGCGGTAAAAGCGCTGCATCTGCAAACGCTGAGGCTGGAACCAATCTCAGTCGATGCCAGCTACCGTCGGTATTTCCGCATCAGTATAGGCGCGCGGACCTATATCCTGATGGATGCCCCGCCTCCACAAGAGGATTGTCGGCCATTTGTGCGTATCGCCCGCTTATTGAAGAACGCAGGCGTACACGCGCCGGAGATACTGGCGGAGGATTTGGCGCGAGGATTCCTGCTGCTCACAGATCTTGGGCAGCAGACATATCTGGATGTGCTCAAGGAGGACAATAAGGCGGACAATGCTGATGCCTTGATGACAGATGCCATAAGTACATTGATCAAATGGCAGCAGGCCGGTCGGCCGGGGGTGTTGCCAGCTTATGACCGCCCCCTACTGCACAGGGAATTGAGCTTGTTCAATGAATGGTATGTTCAGCGTCATCTGAAGATCACACTCACAGACACAGAACTTGGAATCCTGGGTGCTACATTTAAGATATTGGAAGACAGTGCTCTTGCCCAACCTAAAGTCTATGTTCATCGCGATTACATGCCTCGAAATCTGATGATGAGTACTCCAAACCCCGGTGTGCTGGACTTCCAGGACGCAGTATATGGTCCAATAACTTACGACATTGTGTCCTTGTTTAAGGACGCCTTCATTTCCTGGGAACAACAACAAGTGAATACCTGGCGCCACCAATATTGGCAACTGGCACGAAAGGCTGGATTGGCGGTGCAGGCATTACCAGAGTTCGAGCGCGTCTTCGACTGGATGGGGATGCAACGACATCTTAAGGTTCTGGGTATATTTGCGCGCATATACTACCGGGATGGTAAGCCCGGATATCTGGAAGATACACCCAGATTCCTGAACTATGTGCGCGAGACTGGCAAACTTTACAAGGAATTCACACCTTTGTTAACACTGCTGGATTCAATCGAGAGTCGAGTGCAGGCTGCAATGGTTGCCACATGAAGGTGATGATTCTGGCCGCCGGCCGTGGCGAACGCCTGCGACCGCTTACGGATAAAACGCCAAAAGTATTGTTGGCAGTGCAAGGCAAGCCACTGATCGTCCATCATCTGGAACGGCTGAAGTCTGCCGGTTTTACCGATATTGTTATCAATATTTCATGGTTAGGGGACAAGATAAAAAATCATCTGGGTGAAGGTTCACGTTATGGAGTACATATACGCTATTCTGAAGAACCGCCGGGCGCATTGGATACTGGTGGCGGGATATTAAATGCACTGCCGTTGCTTGGCAGTGAACCATTCCTGGTAGTGAATGGCGATATCTATACAGATTTCCCCTTTGGAGTACTGAAGTCAGCACTCAATGCGGGTGATCTTGCGCATCTTATCATGGTCGGGAACCCAGCAGATCATCCGCGGGGTGATTTCCACCTTTCAGCGGATGAACGTTTACTTGTTGATGGTAATCCACGCCTGACCTACAGCGGTATCGGGATACACGCTCCTAAGCTTTTCAGCGACTGTAGTCCAGGAAAATTCCCGATGTTGCCGATGTGGCAGAAAGCCATGCGCGATAAAAAGGTTAGCGGTGAACTCTATTCAGGAAAGTGGAGTGATATGGGAACTATCAGAATGCTTGAAAATATCGGGCGATGACTTTACAGATTAGCTAGGTATATCAAGTAATAGTGATGTGCACTTCTATTGCCCATATGGCATCTTTGTCTCACATTTTGAATTCAACACTGTATGCAACGTTCGGACTGAATATTCCCATATAGAAATATGTCCCTGCAGCACCACCAAAATTACTTGATGTATCAATGGTGCTTTCATAGGCTAAGCCATTCATATCGCCCGGACATCCTGAGCCGCTGGCTACATAGTTCACAAAAAATGTATTCGTGCCTGGATCCTGCTGCACAAGGTTTCCGCTGATGCTGCAACCGTAACCATCGTTACCGTTGAAAGTGCCATCCGCATTAATCGTGATAGCCACCGAGGTGGAGGCTTTGCCGATGTAATAACCATTCCACTGGCCCTGCAAGCCCGCAATAGACGGAGTTCCCGTATATGGCACAGTGGAATTCAGGGTGAAATCGCCATTCACGCCGGTGGTTGCGTAGCCGACATAGGTTATATAGCTGCTGGGGTCGATTCCGGTCAAGGATGCCGTCATGTTTGTCACCGTGGCTGTTGATGCATAGCTGCCAGTGACAGAGAAGGTATCAACACCTTTGCCATCAGGAAATGTCTGTCCCGGTGCGGCAGTGCCAATAGCGATGGTGGTGAAGGGTGATTGTTGGGGCACATTCTCCACCAGGAACACGTTGCCGTCGTTGTCGGCAAAGTAGCCGAAACCACCTGCCGCCACGGTACCGCTTACAGGGATATTGCTGCCGCCGTTCAGATTGTAAGTTCCCGCCCATGGCCCGGGCACGACTTGCAGGATCACTGTCGTATTGGAATTGGAGGAGCTCGAACCACTGCCGCAGCCTGCAGTCAGCAGGCCAATGCACATGACAACGAAGATAGGAATAATTTTCAACGACATCGGGAATCAACGCTCCTTAATCTGGGCAGGCATTATCTGCTACTTTACATGCTTCTGAGTGTAAGTCGATTATCTGCCTGCCAGATACTTTACACATACTCACTGTAGAACGTGCAACTTGGATCACCTAATACTGGCTTACCAATGTTGCCACAACCAGTGAGCCGCTATCACCCAGCATGATTACCGCACTACTTGAGATCGGATAGAAAGCATAATTTGTGATTGTTCCAGCGCTATTGGTCAGCGTAGCAACGCCGCGGGTGGATGTACCATTCGCTACACCCGTCACGGTATCGGTACCGGTGACAGACAGCTGGCCAGAGCTTGTGCCATTAATATTTATATTCTGATAGCCAGCTATAGCGCCAGCGCCATTTAGATTTAGCACGCCAACCGCTGCCGATGGCGGTGTGGCGCTCACTGGACTTGATTGCGTGAATGTATAACTTCCATACAAAGAAGCAGTAGAGAAACCGCTAGTTTGCAAGAATAATTCCCCACTAGCATTAATGCCGCTATCGGTAGCTAACAAAAAAGCGACGTCAGGTGATATGAAATAATAGACGTTGTTAGTCGTGCCAGTGCTGCCTGTTAGCGCGATAGTGCCCCGTCCGTTTGTGCCGGTGGTGAAGCTGCCAGTCAGTGTGGGATTGGTTGGATTTGTTCCAGAATTATTAATGTCATCGGTTCCTGAACTGATGTTGCCGTAAGTTGTTGTGTCGGTATTAAAACCGCCAGCGGTAGCATAAGTTGCTGTAGCGTTGATACCCGAAGCATCAAATACATAGCCTCCCGCAAGCGTAGTAGTAGGAGTCACTGACTGCTGCTGGAATACTGTGCCGTTTAAATAACCGGAAGCATCAATCTCAACGAATTGGAACTGGGTAGGCGAGACAATATAGAAACCATAGGTGCGGGTGCCAGTCGAATCGGTAAACGTTGCTGTGCCACGGCCATTGCCTACGAGTGTGTAAGAGCCGCTAAATGATTGGTTGGTTGTCGTACCTCCATCATTAAGATCTTCTTGTGCGTTCGTTAAGTTGGGGGATCCATTAGTATTAAAATAACCGATGACATTTTGGAGTGTGCTTGATTGGTCAATCCCCGTGAAGCTGAAGACATAAGGCGCGTTCAGGCTCGTGAGGGTCAGGGCAGTAGACAGCTGTGGATAAAATACACCGGTGGCGACATCACCTGAATCGGTGCGCATCACCACCGACCGTCCTTGGGTATTCAAGGTAAATGCCGTAGTGACGCTACCCTGAGCACTGGTAAAAGTGGCGATTCCTTGTCCGTTGGCATTTATCAGGTAGCTGCCATTGAATGGTAGTGCAGTCGAAATACCCGCAGGCCCATTAATATCCTCAATGCCATTACTGATAGTGCCATTGCCATTGGCAGTGAAGCTGCCTGCAGCTGCCCAGGGGCTGCCGGATTCAGTGCCGTTCATGCTGAACACATAATTTCCATTCAGGGAAACATTGGCAAAGGTGATACCGATTTGTATTGAGGTATTAATTACCGGATAGACTTGGGGTGATGCACTGATGAGAATCGAGCCACCCGAGGTAGGGATGTTGGGCGCTGTATAGAGGCCCTGTGGAGATATGGTGCCCACGGTGCTGTTGCCGCCGGGAACATTGTTCACATACCAGAGGACGGTGGTGTTGTTACTGCCGCCGACCGTGGCCCGCAGCTGCAGCGTTGAACCAGCGGCAACCACAGTTGACACCGGTGTATCCAATGTAATTGTAGGGTTGTTTATTGCAGAACTGTTGCCGCCGCAGCTCGAGACGATCAGGAAAATAAAAGGTATCGGCAGCTTTTTATATATCGAAGTCATGTTGGACCTGTACTCCTGATATTCACACTTGCTTGAAGCTGGAAAGCAGCTTCTAACTGCACACTATGCAATAGAAATCAAAATCAGATACTCAAGCCTGCTATGTAACTAATTAGTGGCATCAGGCAGAATGTATCAAGCCTTCTGCCTGGTGGTCAGCGTGATAGGATGAGCGCACCAAAGCACCACTGGCCACGTGCTGGAAGCCAAGTGCATAGCCTTCACTTTCGATCTGCTTGAATTCATCGGGTGTCACATAGCGAATAACCGGGTGGTGGAACCTGCTGGGCTGCAAGTATTGACCCACCGTAAGCATGTCCACCTCGCAGGTCCGCAAATCCTGCATCACTTCCAGCACCTCAGAAATCTCTTCGCCAAGTCCCAGCATGATTCCGGATTTCGTCAGCACCTCAGGATGCGCTGCCTTGAAACGTTTGAGCAGCATCAGTGAGTGTTGGTAGTCCGAACCGGGACGCACTTCCCGGTAGATACGCGGCACGGTCTCCAGATTATGATTGAATACATCCGGTGGAGCGTCATGCATGAGCGCCAGCGCCACATCCATGCGACCACGGAAGTCCGGCACCAACACCTCGATTTTCGTTTGTGGGCTGAGTTCATGTATAGCTTGAATGCAGGCCGCAAAATGACCGGCGCCACCATCGCGTAGGTCATCCCGATCCACGGAGGTGACCACCACGTAGCGCAGAGCCATGGCTCTGATAGTCCTGGCGAGGTTGACTGGTTCGTTCGCATCCAGTTCGCGAGGCCGGCCATGGGCTACGTCACAGAAGGTGCAGCGGCGAGTGCAGATATCGCCCATGATCATGAAGGTGGCGGTGCCCTTGCCAAAACACTCGCCGATGTTGGGACAGGATGCTTCTTCACACACAGTGTGCAAGTGGTTGTCGCGCAGGATCCGTTTGAGTCGCGCCACTTCCGGTGTTGCCCAGGAACGCACGCGAATCCATGCGGGTTTGCGCAGGGGGGTGACCGTTGGCTCAATTTTAATCGGAATACGCGCCATCTTCTCAGCGGCACTGAGCTTTTTGCCGGGCTGTAGCCGCGGTCGCGCGGCAGGAACGTCGCTCACAAGAAATCCTTTGTGGAGTGCGGCACTGTCACCGCTCGGGATCAGAAAATTCAGCTTTTATTGTAACCTAGATATTCAAGCAGGTGAGGTTTGAGCCGTGCTGAAACTGCCTTCAAGTCTTTGGGTCCACCCAGTTCGCTCACCTGGGACATCTGCAGGCCGGTGTAACCGCAGGGATTGATGCGTGAGAAGGGTTCCAGGTCCATGGCGATATTGAAAGCCAGACCGTGATAACTACAACCATGGCGTATCCTCAGGCCCAGCGAAGCAAGCTTGCGGCCATCGTGGGTGTATACCCCTGGTGCCTCGCGTTTCGAGACTGCGTCGATGCCAAAATCTTTCAGCGTAGCGATGATGCTATTCTCAATAGCTACGACCAGGGCACGCACTCCCAGTTTTAGGCGTCTGAGGTCTATCAATGGATACACCACCAATTGACCAGGTCCGTGATACGTAACCTGGCCGCCGCGATCAATTTGGAGCACCGGAATATTTCCAGGCGCCAGTAGGTGCTCTACCTTGCCCGCGAGTCCGAGGGTGAAAACCGGCAGATGTTCCAGGAACCATATCTCATCGGGTGTGCCGGCATCGCGCTCCTCGGTGAAGCGTTGCATGGCGCGCCAGGTGGGCAGGTATTCGACACGCCCCAGGTCCTTCAGTAGCGGCAATCCGATGGTCACAATGTCACAAGCACGTGTTCACTGCCGGAAAGCTCGGTGTAGAGCGCATCCAGCTGAGCGCGGCTCTCGGCAACGATGGTCACGGTCAATGAAATAAAATTCCCCTGGTAGCTTGGTTGTCGGCTTACGGGCAATGTATTCCATGGAGCTGCATGCCGGGTGAACACCGCCGCTACCGTCTGGTGGAATTCCGGCGTATCTCTGCCCATGACCTTGATAGGGAATTCAGTGGGAAACGTCAGCAGTGAAGTTGTTTTGAGAGATTGGGCTGACCCGGGTGATGCTGAAGGAGTTTTCATTGCAGAATCAGACATAGGGGGGAGATAAGGAGATTCAAGTACATCATATCCCTGTTTGTTCCGCCTTGTGACGCTGGAACAGATCATACATTTGTCGCCAGTGATTGCCGGGTCGACCGTCGCCAACCATGCAGCCATCCAATTCTGTCACCGGGTAGACCTCGCGCGTGGAACTCGCGAACCATATTTCCTGTGCGTCGCGTAATTGTGCGATGGGGATACGAGCTTCTTTACATGCTGTTCGATGCTTCGAGGCCAACTCCAATACAACATCGCGTGTGATACTGGGCAGTAGTTCTGCACTTTTTGGTGGTGTGATAAGAGTATGCTGATGTACGATAAAAAGACTGCTGGCTGTACCTTCAGTGGCATGGCCATCACGTATGAGCAGTGCTTCGCTGCAACCCTGATCCACAGCCGTCTGGCGCAGCAATATATTACCCAGTAGCGACACACACTTGATATCGCAGCGCTGCCAACGGATATCCTCCAGAGTCACGGCTTTTGCACCGCCCTCGAGGAGCGAAGCGGGGAGCTCCGCGAGCGGTGTGCACATGGCAAAGACAGTGGGTGGTATTTTTGTCGGAAAACCGTGATCGCGTCCGCTATCGGCGCCACGGGTCACTTGCAGATAGAGTGCCTGATTGCCGCCGCCGTTCATCGCCACCAAATCGTTGAGTGATATTATCCAGTGCGCGCTGGTGTAAGGATTTCCAAGACGGATGCCATCCAGGCTGTACTGCAGCCGTTTGAGATGTGCATCCAGATGGAACAGCTTGCCCCGATAGACAGGAATCACTTCATAAACACCATCCCCAAACAGGAACCCCCGATCTAAAGGTGAGATATGCACATCACTCAATGGCAGGAATGCACCATTGAAATACGCATTGGGTAGTGGTGTGGCCATGCTATTTTTTGATAAACCACAGATGTATGCTGTCGATGATACGCCGGAAAATATTACCTTCGGGCACTGCTTGCAAGGTATATAGTGGCGTTTCGATCAAAGTCTTCCCGTCGTAGGACACGCTTACCGAGCCTGCCGTCGTGCCCGCCGCTATCGGCGCAATTAGCCCCAGAGGTATTTGCTGGGCGGCGGTGAGCTGCGGGTAACCGCCTTTGGGGATCGTTACATACACATCCTGAGTGACGCCAATCGGCACGTTACCACCTGCGCCTTTCCAGGCCCTGATATTGGCGATGGTAGTGCCAGCAGCGTATAACTTATGGCTTTCGTAGAAATTGAAACCATAGTTGAGCAGTGCTTCATCGTCGATGGCACGGGCTTTTTCCGAGGGCGTGCCCATAACCACAGCGATCAACCGCATGTCATTTCGCATAGCAGAAACCACCATGCAATAACCTGCCTTCTCTGTGTAACCGGTCTTGAGGCCATCAACGCTCGGGTCGGTGAATAACAACGATACGCGGTTGGGCTGGGTGATACTGTTCCAGGTGAAATGTTTTTCGGCAAAGAACTGCCGATAGTAGCTTGGAAATTCGGTGATGATGGCGCGTGAAAGGGTGGCCAAATCCAGCGCCGATACATAGTGCTCGGGATCGTTGGTAAGGCCTGAAGCATCCACGTAGTGAGTGTTTTTCAGGCCCAGCTTTTGAGCATACCGATTCATGAGTTCCGTGAAGGTATCTTCCGTGCCGCCTACTTTTTCCGCCAGCGCTACCGCAGCGTCATTACCCGATTGGACGATTAATCCCTGGAGCAGGTTCTCCACACTCACCTGGCTGCCGACGCTTGCGAACATGCGCGAACCGCCCATGCGCCAGGCTTTGGCACTGATGGACACCGGTTCATCCAGTTGGATGACGTTATCTTTGAGCGCGTGGAACACCACATATACAGTCATGAGCTTGGTTAAACTCGCTGGCTCGTTATGCATGTCCGGATTGCTGGCGGCAATGACCTGACCGCTGTTGGCATCCATGAGGACATAACTCTTGGCATTGAGCTGTGGAGGTGAAGGGATGGGGATAGCCTGGGCAGTAACGGTTATGCAAAGAGCAAGCAGGCTGAGTAAATGGGCAATAAAACGCTGGCTTCTCAAGAGAGCACCTCGGGGACGAACTGAACGGATGAAAACGCGGATATTATTCCGGCTAATGATGCGATTTTAACGCGACTAAGCACGGAAAAGCATCGTAATGCCTATGGAATCACCACTTGGGCATCCGGAAAGCCTAATGAGCGTAATTGCCCGGTGAGGGTGTCCACCTGGGTGACATCTTGGAGCGGTCCGATACGCACCTTATAGAAGGTGATACCCGCCTGTGATTCGGTGATGATGAAGGCCGATTTGACAGCTGCCGTCTGCAATTGCTGCAGTACACGCTTGGCATTACTATCGTTGGCGTAAGCGCCCACCTGTACGAAGACTTGTGGCTTTTTGATGCTGCCACTGGCAGCGCGAACCGGCGGTGCACCGCTCGGCACCGGCAGACTGCTGCCGGGACCGATGGTCGGCGATGGCTCGCCGGGTGTCACTGTGGTTACATCCACGAGTGCCGTGCCTGTCCCGAGCATGCTGATGCGAGCGGCCGCCGCATACGAAAGATCTATGATGCGGTTTCCCACGAACGGTCCACGATCATTCACTTTCACGATCACACTCTTACCGTTCTCCAGATTGATGACGCGCACGTAACAGGGCAGCGGCAATTCTTTGCTGGCAGCAGTCATGGCATACATATCGTAGGTCTCGCCATCCGAAGTACGGCCGCCGTGGAATTTTGTACCGTACCAGGAGGCAATGCCGCGTTCATGGTAATCGTTGCAGCTGGGCAATACTTGATAGGTCTGTCCATTTACTGTATATGAAGAGGGGTTACCGTAAATGCTTTTGGGTTCGTTGCGTGGTACGGCGTTCGGAACCTGCGAAACGTCGACCGGATTAATTGGACCATGGTCCTGAGTCGGAAATTGTGCGCATGCTGCCATTAAGCAAACCACAGTGGCCATTACCGATGCTACGGTTAAATCAGGGTGGCGCATCATGTCCCTCCAAGGCACGCATTTCTGCGATGCGCGCGCTCAAGTCAAATACCGCCATGGCGTAGAGCGGACTCTTGTTATATTGGGTGATGACCCGGAAATTATCAAAGCCAATCCAGTATTGGATGTCATTTTGAAGCTGCAGCGGTACTAAAATCACCGGCGTGTCTGCGGTAAGTCCGGCGCTCACAATCACGCCCTGTTGACGCAATGTGCCGATGGTGGTGGGAGTAAGCGTTGCTGGTATTGTGTTTTTGGCTGGCAGTGCTGCCGGCAAGGCCACCAAGCCGCCCGATTGCCAGCCATGGATATGGAAATAATTGGCCACACTGTCGATGATATCCGCCCAGTTGTTCCAGATGTCGGGGTGACCGCCGCTGACAGTGGTTACTGCGTATTGGCGATAACTGTCTGGCATGAATTGTGGTACGCCCATGGCACCGGCATAAGAACCCATCGGAGCTACCGGATCGAAGGATTGTTCGCGACACATCAGCAGATATTGTTCCAGCTCGTTCTGAAAAAAAGTGGCGCGAGATGGGTAGTCGAAGGCCAGTGTAGTGAGCGCATTCAGCACTGGGTAACCGCCTTTCTGGTGACCGTAGAAACTCTCGACACCGAGGATGGCTACGATGATCGAAGCCGGAACGCCGTAGTGTTGCTGCGCACTACCAAGCTCCTGTGCATGCGCATCCCAAAAATCGACTCCCGCATTGACACGCGTCTCGTTTACGAACAGCGATTTATACTGATACCAGGGCTTTGATTCATAAGGTTTGGCAATAGTCGCGAGTATTGCAGCGTTTCTCCGGGCAGCAGCCAGGGTTTTCTCAAGCCATTGCCTGTCGAAGCCATCCTGTTGCACCAGCCGGTTGATGAATACTTGTACATCAGGACGAAGACTGTAACTCTGCGTATTCGCTGGCGTCTGAATTGAGGTTTGAACATGCGGCCCGGTGATAACCGGCTTGACGTTTCGGGCACAGGAAGCAGTTAGACAGCCCGCGATGATAAATGCAAATGTGGAAAGGTAACGTGCAGACTGTATC
>Ga0307374_10007761_pt1 | contig 16229 bp, 12 predicted proteins | sample OX3MG_FD_202532 | JGI IMG/M metagenome (GOLD analysis project Ga0307374, IMG submission 202532) | Soil microbial communities from Risofladan, Vaasa, Finland - OX-3 | ecosystem: Environmental > Terrestrial > Soil > Coastal area > Acid sulfate soil | place: Finland: Risofladan, Vaasa | collected... | reverse complement strand
CGCGTGTCTTCACGACCACGCCGATGACGCTTGCGCTCACCGAGTCGGGCCGCCGGCAAGCGCGCGAAGCGGCAGCGCGCATCCGCACGCTGGCGAGTCCGCGGATCGTAATTGCGAGTCAGTACGTTCGCGCGCGCGATACCGGAGCCATCATCGCCGACGAGTTGCAACTTCCCTTCGAGATTCGCCAGGGATTGCACGAGCGGGAGACCGGTGCGTTCGCTGGCAAACCCTACGAGTCGATCTACGCGGCGCCGGATTACGACCATTCGCGGCCGTGGACGTGGGTGCCACCGGGCGGAGAATCCTATGAACACGTTCGCGCGCGAGTCGGACCGATCCTCGACGAGCTGATAGCGCGCTTCGCCGCCGACGACGTCGTGGTGGTGAGCCATGGCGGGGTGATGGTCGCGATGTGGGCGCACATGACTGGCGACTGGGAGGGTGCGCATGTTCCCGCAAATTGCGGAATCGTCATGGTCGAGCATCAGGCGGGGCGCTATCAAAAGCCCCAGGTAATCGGTGATAGTCAGTCGGATCGCCATGCCGGGGGCTGAGACCGCCGCGCCAGCGGTTACCGGATGAAGGCGCAGTGAAATCTAAAAGCCAACTTGCAATTGATATTCACGCGCATGCGGTGATTCCCGAGTCCGAGGCGATCGCCCGGTCGGATCCCGGATGGGCTCGCGCGAACGAGTTGGCGACGCTCGCGAGCGGACGCGAATCGGCCGAGCATAATCGCAAGCTGATGGCGACTGACTATCGGTCCGCGTTCGGCGATCCTGACGCGAGATTGCACGCGATGGATACGATGCGTATCGACGTGCAGGCGGTCAGTATTGCGCCGTTTTATCACTACTGGGCCGGCCGCGAACTCGCACAGAAAATTATCGCCGCCGCCAACGAGGGCCTGGCCGCCATGTGCGCGCGCCACCCGGACCGCCTGGCGGGCATCGGTACGCTCTCGATGCAGCATCCCGACCTGGCGGTCGCACAACTGGATCGCGCGGTTCGGGGCCTGGGACTAAAGGGCGCTATCATTTCGACCGCCGTCAATGAATCTGAACTCGCCGATCCAAAGTATGATCCGCTGTGGAGCAAGGCCGAGGAGTTGGACGCGCTGATTTTCATGCATCCCGCGGGATGTCCGATCGGAACGCGCCTCGCTCCGTACTACCTGTCCAATCTCTTCGGCAACCCCGCGGATACAACTATCGCGCTTGCGCATCTGATATTCGGCGGAGTGTTCGATCGCTTCCCGAGGCTTAAACTCTGCGCCGCTCATGGCGGCGGCTACTTTCCATTCTATGTAAGCCGTTTCGATCACGGATGGACGGTCAGGCCGGAGGCGCACACCTGCCGTGAAGCGCCGAGCCGCTATCTGCGCCGAATCTTCTTCGATTCGCTGGTTTATTCGCCCGAGCAACTCGAGCTTCTAGTCAAACGGGCCGGAGCCGGTCAGGTGGTTATCGGAACTGACTATCCATTCGACATGGGCGTTGAAGATCCTCTCGAGCGTCTGGAGGCGGCGGCTGGATTAAGCGCGCAGGAACGTTCGGCGATTCGCGGTCGGAATGCGGCGCGCCTGCTCAAGCTCGATTCGGAGTAGCAAGCATAGCCAGAACAGCGGCGGAGACTATATGAGCACGACGCATCATCTGCGGATAAATGAGAATGCGTACGAGGTCGTCGTCGATCATTACGATACCCCCCTTCTGTACGTCTTGCGCGATAATCTGGGGCTCAAGGGCACAAAATTCGGATGCGGTAATGGGCAGTGCGGATCATGCACGGTCCTCGTCGACGGACGCGCGGCAAAGTCATGTGAGTTGCCGGCCTGGTCGATGGAGGGCAAGTCCATCACGACTATCGAAGGACTCGGCACAATCGATCATCTGCATCCGCTCCAGCAAGCCATCCTCGATTTCCAGGCTGGCCAATGCGGTTACTGCCTTTCCGGTATTATCATGACGGCGGCCGAGTTGATTCAAAGCGATCCGCATCCGTCGCGCGATAAAGTGGTGGCGAAGCTCGCCGCTAATCTCTGCCGATGCGGTGCGCACACCCGGATCGTGAAGGCAATCGAATCCGCCTGGCGCAAAGCCGCGCCGGGAGCGGCGCAGTGAGCGCGATCAGGCTTCCGTGGAGCCTCCAGGAAAATCCGCGGCTCGGGAATTGGGTTGATTTCAGCCGCGCCGGCGTGGTCCGCGCGTTTACCGCGAAGGTCGAACTCGGGCAGGGAATTGTTACCGCGATGGCGCAGATCGCAGCCGAAGAACTGCGCCTTCCACTCGCACGAGTTGTACTAATCTCCGGGGACACGCGATATTGCCCCAACGAGAGTTACACCGCGGGAAGCATGTCGATCGAGGTTGGCGGGGTGTCGCTCAGAATCGCATGCGCGGAAGCGCGCGAAACGCTCATCGCGAAAGCGGCGGAAATGCTCAGTGCCGATGCGTCGCGCCTGTCGGTCGATGACGGAGCGATCCTGCTCGACGGTGCACCTTCGGGTCTCGACTATTGGAAGGTCGCGCCCAGTATTGACTTCGAGCGCCCGATCACCGGCCTGGCCCAACTGAGTAATCCGCGCCGCACCACCTATCTGGGCAGAAGTGCCGCACGCGTTGATTTGCCCGCAAAGATCACAGGCGGAGGATTCATTCAGGATCTCGAATTACCGGGAATGCTGCACGCACGCGTGCTTCGTCCGCCGTCGAACAGCGCCCGTCTCGAAACGCTCGACCTCTCGGCGGCTTCGCTCTTGCCGGGAGTCGTGAAGATCTGGCATAGCGGAGATTTCGTCGGAATCTGCTGCGAACGTGAGTATCAGGCGGTCAAGGCGCTAGAAGCCCTTCGCGCCGGCGCGAATTGGGTCGAAGACGAAACCTATCCGATCAGCCAGAACTGGACGGAAAGCCTGCCCGCAATGCGTTCGATAGATAGCGAGTCTGAGCATGGTGCGCGCTCAGTCATGGAGGACGGAACGATCCGTCTCTCGGCCACATACTCGAAGCCTCCGATAGCGCACGCCGCGATGGGACCGTCGTGCGCAATCGCGTGCTATGAGAACGCGAAACTCACGGTGTGGACTCATTCGCAGGGCGTTTTTCCGCTGCGAGCGGCACTGGCAGATGCGCTCAAGATGGACGAAGCCGCAATCGTTGTGATTCACGTGCAAGGAGCCGGATGCTACGGGCACAATGGCGCCGACGATGCCGCGCTTGACGCCGCTCTGCTCGCACGCGAGGTTTCGTCACGTCCGATTCGAGTCCAGTGGATGCGGGACGATGAACTTGCGTGGGCGCCATTCGGCTCACCGATGGTAGTCACGATAGAAGGCGTAGTCACTAAAGCGGGGAAGATAGCCGACTGGTCAACTGAGATTTGGAGCGCGCCTCACGGACGCCGGCCAAGCGGACGTTCCACGAATTTGCTGGGCGCCGCGCACATGGAACCCCCGATCCCGTTTCCAGAGCTGCACGAGGATCTGCAAGCATTCGCGGGCGGCGCGCGCAATTCCGAGCCGCCGTATGACGTCATTCACAGAAAAGTCCTGCTGCATAGCCTCCCCGGCCTTCCTTTTCGTACGTCGGCGCTCCGCACGTTAGGTGGGTATGCAAACGTGTTTGCCGCCGAGTCGTTCATCGACGAGCTGGCTCAGGCCGCCGGTCTCGATGCGTTGGAGTTCAGGCTGCGAAACCTCCCGGACCCGCGCTCGCGCCGGGTTCTTGAGAGCGCCGCGCGGATGGCGCGCTGGCGAGCAAACGCCGAGCGCGGTAAAGGCTCCGCGGCGGGAATCGGGTTTTGCCGATATAAGAACACGGCAGCCTATGTCGCGGTCATTGCCGAGGTCGAGGTCAATCGCGAGGTGCGGGTTCGCAAAGTGTTCTGCGCCGTTGACGCGGGACTGGTAATCAATCCGGATGGGGTGATTAATCAAATCGAGGGCGGCATTATCCAGTCAATTAGTTGGACTCTGAAAGAGCAAGTTGTGTTCGATCGCCGCCGCGTAGTTACATCGTCCTGGGAAACCTATCCGATCCTGAGATTCGATGAGATTCCTGATGTCGAAGTCGCGCTGATCGAGTCCGATGAGCCGGCGCCGCTGGGCGTCGGAGAAGCGGCGCAGGGCCCGGCAGCGGCGGCGGTTGGGAATGCGGTTGCGAGCGCGCTCGATTACCGGATTCGCGACCTGCCAATTACTCGCGCAAGGATCATCGCAAGCGCCGGATGAGCCGCGCCCCGCGATGAAGTGAGTTCCTTCATGCCGCGCGACCTTGAGTATCGAGTGCAATCAAGATGCGGGCTCCTCGATTATCTGGCGAGCCAGCAACCTTCGCGTTCCCGGAAACGGGCAAAAGAGCTGCTGCGATTTGGCGCAGTGACGGTGCTGGGGAAAAGCCGCATCCGGCATGATACTCAATTGGAAACTGGCGACATCGTAAGGATCGCGAATCGCGATACCGTACGAATCGGCCAGATTGATCTTCAAGGTCTCAGGATTGTTCATCTGGATGACTCGGTAGTAGTTGTCGAAAAGCCGGCGGGGTTGCTTTCTATCGGTTCGGGGGCGGAGAAAGAGAAGACCGCGCATCGGATACTCAATGAATATCTGAAGGCGCTCGTGAAATCGGATTCCCAGCAAGCGTTTATCGTCCATCGCCTGGATCGCGAGACCTCCGGGCTGATTATATTTGCACGAAGCGAAGTTATTCAGACGACGCTTCAGCGGGATTGGAAGAGCGTCACGAAGAAATATCTGGCGGTGGTCGAGGGCGTGCCGCCGAACTCGCGGGGAACGCTCAAGGACAATCTGCTCGAGACCGGATCGCTGCTGGTTCGGCGAGTCAGCAAAGGCGGTGAGCCGGCAATCACGCACTATCTTGTACGTGACAGCCGGGGAGACTTCTCGCTCCTCGAGATCACTCTCGAAACCGGACGCAAGCATCAGATTCGCGTGCAGCTTGCGGGCATCGGCCATCCTGTCGCCGGAGATGGGAAATATGGCGCGCGGACCGACCCCGCGCGGCGGCTGGCGCTCCATTCCTGCATGCTATCCTTCACTCATCCCGTCTCGGGCGCACGCATGGAGTTTCGCAGCGCTCTGCCACAGCGGCTTCAGGCGCTTGTCGGTCGCGGCCGGGCGCCGCGGGCGCGAATTGAATAGAACGATTCGTGCGCGGCGAGACAGTCGCCGGATTGCGAAATCGCCGGCCGCCGTGCCAGTGGCGGCGCTGGCCTTTACAAACCATGATGAACCGGTTCTCATGTCACTTGGGCGCGTGCCGCTCGGCGGCGCCATCCATTTAAAAGACTTTGCCGCCAATAGTGCGGTCACAGGAGAAATAGAATGAAAGCCGCTGTCTATTATCAGAATGGGAATCCTGAAGTTCTTAAATACGAAGATGTTGCGGACCCGGTATGCCATCCGAAGGGAGTGGTTATTCGCGTCGAGGCGGTTAGTATCGAAGGCGGCGACACGCTGAATCGATGGCGCGGCGCATTGCTGACAAAGCCGCATATCGTCGGATACCAGGCGGCGGGCGAAATTGTCGAGGTGGGAGCCGAGGTGAGCGATCTCCGCGTCGGGCAGAAGGTCACCACCGTTTATAACTTTGGCTCGCACGCGGCGCTGCGTCCGGTTCCGGCGCGCAATGCGTGGCCGGTGCCGGCGGGATTCGATATCAAGCTGGCGGCGGCGATACCGGTTCCATTCGGCACCGCCGACGATTGCCTGTTCGAGTTCGGCCATCTGAAGGCGGGCGAGACTGTGCTGGTGCAAGCCGGCGCGAGTGGGGTCGGCGTTGCCGCGATCCAGCTCGCCAAGCGCGCGGGCGCCACGGTGCTGGCGACGGCGTCGAGCGATGAGCGCCTGGAGCGGTTGAAGCCGCTCGGCCTCGATCACGGAATCAACTATCGCAGAGACAAGGTCGCGCAGTCGGTGATGAAAATCACCGGTGGCAAGGGCGTTAACCTGGTGGTCGATCCGGTCGGCGGTGAGACGCTGCAGGGCAGTATCATGTCGCTGGCCTACCGCGGACGAATTTCGATGGTAGGTGCGGCAGGGCGCGAGGCGATGACGGTCGACGTGTCGCCGCTGATGGCGGGGAACCGGTCGCTCACCGGAGTGTTTCTGGGCGCCGAGATAGCAACTGATCGCGCGCACAACATGATCCAGCGCCTCATTGATGAAGCCGCGCGCGGGGAATTCAAAGTAGTAATCGACAAAACGTTTCCGCTCTCAGAGGCGGCCGCCGCGCATGCCTATATCGAAAGCCGGCAAGCAGTCGGCCGAGTGCTATTGATTCCATAGTCCGTGCGTCCGCGGCTGCAATAGCAAAAGAAACCGCCGCTCCTCCGGTTGGAGGAGCGGCGGTTGGTTAATGACAGCCAGTGCTTCCGCTTACGGAATCAACGGTCCGAACGTGTCTCCGGCAGGCGCGGTAAGGCCAGTGTTGCTGCCTGAGATCAGAACCTCTGGTTTGATCGCGCCACCCGTTGTCAGCTCGCCGGGATCGTAGATGGCGATACTGAACGGCGAGATCGAGTTAGCCGCGGCAAGATTCCCGAAAAGGTCCAAGGCGATGCCGTTGGGCGAATTGAGGCTCGGCACTTTCTTTACGTTGATCGGAGTTAGCGTTACCGCGGGCGCCGGGCTTCCCGAGGCTGCAAGATCAGCCGCCGAGAACTCGACCACCGTGTTCGGAGCATTGGCGTTGCTCGACCGCAGATCGCCGCCCGTGTCGAAAATCAGGGCCCATGGTCCTTGGATAGAACTGTTGGCGTTACTCAAGACAACGTCCGGTACGGCAAGATTGGCTCCGCCGGTGGTCAGAACCGTTTCCACGGTTGTGTTGTCAAACTCGAAAATGTTGGTATCGCCGTTATTGGCGACCCACAAATCGCCGGAAGAATCAAAAACGATACCAAGCGGACCGCTGAAGAGATCGGCTCCAGTGGCGGTAAGAGTCGCATGGGGAACCACGTCTCCCGAAACCGCTAACTGAGACGAGGAGAATACATTTACGTCGCCGGCGCTGTTATCGGTGACCCACAGATTGCCGGTCGAATCGAATACCGCCTGCTGCGGAAAGCCCAGCGGGGGACTGCCGGCGGTGTCGGTGATTACTACCGCGGGCGTAAGAGTCAGTGAACCGCCTGGCGCCAATTGCGCCGCGGTGAATTCATCCAGTGCGGGCGCAGTAGCTCCGGTCGAGGTGGTGGCCAGGTTGCCTCCATCTATCACCCACAAATCGCCCTCGGAATCGAATACCACTCCTTGCGCCGAAATGAAGCCCGTGCTGGTGACGGTGACCGAGACTGTCGGCGTGATGTTAGGAGTGTGCGAGGTAAACGGAGAGATAAACTCCAGAACGTTCGTTCCGTTCGCAACCCATAAGCCTCCGGAGACGTCAAAAGAGAAATGGTGTGGCTTAAATGAAGAAGACGACGAACTGTTGCACGCGGCCACTGCGATCGTCATTACGATTCCGAGAACACACAGCGAAGCCGTCAATACGCGTGCGAGACCGCCGCGTCCGGAAAGTGTTTCCGAGAGCCTGCGTTCCTTACTCATCTGCCCCTCCTGCATTGTGTTGATTACTCACTACTAAACCTCGATCAGTCAGAATCGTGCTGTTATTCTGTGGGCGCGAGTAGTCGCGCCGGAAGAAGGCCGATTCAGCAGGAGACGTTTGCCGCCTCCGCTTTGTCTTCTCTCGAGATGTTCCCGGAATTTCCTCGATTGTGTTTTATTGATTTCGGAAAAATCGAAATGTGAAATCAGGCCGATCGCCGCAGCGACGATTGAGCGGTGCACTCCCGCGAAAAGCCCGCGACTCCCGATTGTGCTGCGCGGATTCATTAAAGCCAATTGGTCCGACCAAGTTCAAACGACCGCGACGCCACAATCAGAGGCGTGAGCGTGCGATGCGTGCTGATGTCCGTTGATGCTCTCTTGAAAAGGTGTAGTCGGACGAACACAGGCAGTCAACAGGAATTGACAGTGAGAGTAAACTATTTTGGGGCCGTCACTGAGATGAGTCGAGGAGGGAATTAGCAATTGAAAGCAGAGCGGTCGTCGAGCGCGTATTTCGTGGAAATTTGCCGTGGTATGGGGGTTTCCACGGCAAATGCTGGATACTGTCGGCTTACTGGCAGTTACGCCGACTATATCAGCCGACGAATCAGATTGCGGTTCCGCGCAGATCTGGCGCGAGGCCATTACCCATTAAGTCTATGAAGTTGCCGGAGTAAAACCGCTGTTTTGCGGCCTCCGGCGTGTCCTTCATCGCATCTTCGAATCGCTTGATTGGATTTCGTCCGCCCTCGACGTGCGGAAAATCCGACGAGAACATACATACTTCGTCGCCCGAGTTCGCGATAATCCAGCCGGTGTCCTCGGCGGGATAGGGCGTAACACGCACCTGCCGGCGCACGAACTCGCTCGGCCGTATCGACATCTTCTTGAGCCGGTCTTCATTCTTGATGAACGCGGTGTGCGCGGAATCCATCGCGCGCATCCATCCGGGCAGCCACGACGCGCCCTGCTCGATCACGCCGAACTTGAGCCGCGCAAAACGGTCGAGCACGCGATCGAAGATCATCGTCGCCAGCGTCTGCATCGGCGGATACGGAATCGCCATGTAATCGACCGAGCGAAAGTTGCCGTCGCCGCCATGAAAATCAGGCACTGGCGGCATCCCGTTGACGAAGTAGTCAGGCGAGAGCAGCGGACCGCCGCCGCCGACGTGAAATAGAATCGGAATTCCAGCTTCCTGCGCCTGCGCCCATACTGGGTCGAGGCCGATGTGGCTCGGCGAATGACCTTTGGGGCATCGCGACGGGATGAGCAGCGCCTTGGCGCCGAGCGCGATCGCCTCGCGCGCGATCGTGGCGGCCTCGGCAAAGTCGGCCAGCGGCACGTAGCACGAAGCGAGCAAGCGGCGGTCGATCGAGCAGAAGTCGATCATGGCGCGATTGAATCCACGCGCGACCGCCGCGCGCTTCTTCGGATCGTCGCCGTATTCGAGACCCAGCAGGCCGAGGAACGTGGTGGTGAAGACGAGCTGGCTCTTGAAGCCCAGGCAATCGAGCGCGCGCGGACGATCCTCGCGCCGCCACGAGCCGAGCGCCTCATAATTCTTGCGCAGCAGAATCTGGCGCTCGCCTTCGGCGCGCCATGCGGGATCGTCGTGGCGGCCGCGCACGAGCGCAAAGAGGTCGCGTCCGCTTTTTTCGCCAAGCGCGCTGAACAGGTTCTGGCGTTTGACTTGCCGCGCGTAATCCTCCTCGACGTAGCCGTCGAGAAAGTCCGGCGCCTCCATGATATGCGCGTCGGCGTCGTGTATCGTGCGTCCTTCAACGTATGGCATGGCGTTCCTCTCTGCTCGGCGAAGATCCGGGAACCAAGTTTAGACGATTTAGGCCCGGCCCGTGAACTCCCGCGATCGCCGCGGCGACGGTCCGACTTTTCGCCGCGGATGCGCTACGATAGTTGCTCGCGTGGCTGCTGGGCGCACATCCAGGGTGACTTTCGATGCTGAAGAAGACGACGGTAGAAGAATTGGCGCGGCGGCTCGCCGAATCCGAACGGACGCGGCGCCAGATTCGGCAATTCTCGGTCGAATATCCGGGAATCACGATCGATGATGCGTACGCGATTCAGCGTGAATGGGTCGCGCTGAAAATCGCCGCCGGACGCAAGCTCCTGGGCCACAAGATCGGACTCACGTCCAAGGCGATGCAGGCGTCGTCGCAGATAAGCGAGCCGGATTACGGCGCGCTGCTCGACGACACGTTCTTCGCCGACGGCGGCGAGATTCCTTTCCAGCGCTTTATCGTGCCGCGGGTCGAGGTCGAGCTGGCCTTCGTCCTTGGCAAGCCGCTCAGCGGCCCGAACTGCTCGATCTTCAACGTGCTCAGCGCGGTCGATTACGTGGTTCCCGCGCTCGAGATCATCGACGCACGGATCCATCAGATCGATCCGCAAACCAAAGTTCCGCGCAAAGTCTTCGATACGATTTCCGACAACGCCGCGTGCGCGGGAATAGTGATCGGAGGCCGTCCAATCCGTCCGCTCGAAGTGGACCTGCGATGGGTCGCCGCGGTGCTGTATCGCAACGGCGAACTCGAGGAATCTGGAGTCGCCGCCGCGGTGCTGAATCATCCGGCAAACGGCGTCGCGTGGCTCGCCAACAAGCTCGCCGCGCACGGCGAGAGCCTGAGCGCAGGCGAGATTATTCTGGGCGGATCGTTCACACGTCCTATTGCAGCTTCGCCCGGCGACGTTTTTCACGTCGATTATCGGGAGCTAGGATCGATCTCGTGCCGCTTCTCACGCGAGTAAAAGACTCAACTCGCGCGGAAGTTCGGCGCATCATGAGGGGTGGAGTATTGATGCCGATGGAAACCGAAACTGATATCGATCCCGAGGAAACCGGCGAATGGCTCGACGCGATGGACGCGGTGATCGACGCCGAAGGCGTTGATCGGGGCCATTTCCTGCTCGAGAACCTGATCACCAAAGCGCGCGCGAAGGGCGCGTTTCTTCCCTACAACGCGAACACGCCCTATGTGAACACAATTCCGGTCGAGCTCGAGCCGCGTTCGCCGGGTAATCGCGAAATCGAGCGCCGCATCCGGTCGATCATCCGATGGAACGCGGTCGCGATTATCCTGCGCGCCAACGCTGTCACCTCGGAGCTGGGCGGGCATATTGCGAGCTTTCAATCGGCGGCAACCCTTTACGATATCGGCTTTGGCCATTTCTGGCGCGCGCCGGCGCAGAATCATGGCGGCGATCTGATCTATATCCAGGGACACTCGTCGCCGGGTATTTACGCTCGCGCGTTTCTCGAGGGTCGCCTCTCCGAGCAGGACCTTCTCAGATTCCGGCGCGAAGCCGACGGTAAAGGCCTCTCGTCGTATCCGCATCCGTGGCTGATGCCGGAGTTCTGGCAGTTTCCAACCGTGTCGATGGGGCTTGGACCCCTGATGGCAATCTACCAGGCGCGCTTCATGAAGTACCTGCAAGGCCGCGGCCTCGCCGACATGGGCGACCGCAAGGTGTGGGCCTTCATGGGCGACGGCGAGATGGACGAGCCCGAATCGCTCGGCGCGATCTCGCTTGCCTCGCGCGAGAACCTGGACAACCTGATCTTCGTGATCAACTGCAATCTCCAGCGCCTCGACGGACCGGTGCGCGGCAACGGCAAGATCATCCAGGAGCTCGAGGCCGACTTTCGCGGCGCCGGATGGAACGTGATCAAGGTCATTTGGGGCAGCAACTGGGACGCGCTGCTCGCGCGCGACAAGACCGGGCTGCTCCACAAGCGGATGGAAGAATGTGTGGACGGCGAGTATCAGGCGTTCAAGGCGAAGGACGGCGCGTACGTGCGCCGCGAGTTCTTCGGCAAATATCCGGAACTGCTCGAGATGGTTTCCGGGATGACCGACGACGAAGTCTGGCAACTGCGCCGCGGCGGTCACGATCCGGTCAAGATATACGCCGCCTATGCGGCCGCGGTCGCGCACCAGGGACAGCCCACCGTGATTCTCGCCAAGACGGTGAAGGGCTACGGGATGGGCGCGTCGGGCGAAGGTATGAATATCGCCCATCAGGCCAAGCACATGACATTGCCGGCGCTGAAGAACTTTCGCGACCGTTACAAGATTCCCGTGCCGGACGATCAGATCGCGAACGCGCCGTTTTATCGCCCGCCCGAAGATAGCGAGGAAGTCCAATACCTGAAAAACCGGCGCGCGGCGCTCGGCGGACCGATTCCGCAGCGTCGGCGCAAATCAGTCGCGCTCGAAATTCCGCCGCTCGCCACGTTCGAGGCGCAGCTCAAGGGCACCGACGATCGGGAAATCTCAACTACGATGGCGTTTGTGCGGATTCTCGCCACGCTCATCCGCGACAAGAATATCGGCAATCGCGTCGTGCCGATCGTGCCCGATGAATCGCGCACCTTTGGGATGGAAGGGATGTTCCGGCAACTCGGGATTTTTTCGCAGGTCGGACAGCTCTACAAGCCCGAAGACGCGGGCCAGTTGATGTTCTATCGCGAGCATCAGCAGGGCCAGATTATCGAGGAAGGGATCAACGAGCCGGGCGCGATGTCGTCATGGATCGCGGCGGCGACTTCCTACAGCACGCACAACCTGCCGATGATTCCGTTCTACATTTTCTATTCGATGTTCGGATTTCAGCGCGTCGGCGACCTTGCCTGGGCCGCCGGCGACTCGCGATCCCGCGGGTTTCTGCTCGGCGGCACCGCGGGCCGCACCACGCTCAACGGAGAGGGCTTGCAGCACGCCGACGGGCATAGCCACCTGGCCGCTTCGACCATTCCAAATTGCGTCGCCTACGACCCGGCCTATTCATACGAGCTCGCCGTGATCATCCACGACGGATTGCGCCGGATGCTGCATGAACAGCAAGACGTTTTCTACTACATCACGCTCATGAACGAGAACTACGTGCATCCACCGATGCCCGAAGGCGCGCGCGAGGGAATTCTCAAAGGGATGTACCTGCTGCGCGACGGCGGCGCCGCAAAAGCTCCGCGCGTGCAGTTGATGGGTTCGGGAACGATCCTGCGCGAAGTGCTGGCCGGCGCCGACCTCTTGCGCGACGACTTCGGTATCGCCGCCGACGTGTGGAGCGTGCCGAGCTTCACCGAGCTGCGGCGCGAGGGCCTCGAGGCCGAGCGCTGGAACATGCTTCATCCCACCAGCCCCCAGCGCAAAAGCCACGTCGAGACCTGCCTGGAGGGCAGGCAAGGTCCGGTGGTGGCGGCCAGCGACTATATCAAGACGTTTGCCGATGAGATTCGCCCCTTCGTCGGACGGCGCTATCGCGTGCTCGGGACCGACGGCTACGGGCGCAGCGACTATCGCGCACAACTGCGCAAATTCTTCGAGGTCGATCGCCATTGGGTCGCGCTCGCCGCGCTCAAGAGCCTCGCCGACGAAGAGCAGATTCCCGCTTCGCGGGTCGCCGACGCGATCAAGAAGTACGAAATCGACCCCGAGAAACCCAGCCCGGTTACGGTGTAGAGCGCGACGATGGGAACGCTGATCGACGTCAAAGTTCCGGACATCGGCGACTTCACCGACGTGGACGTGATCGAGGTGATGGTCAAGCCGGGCGACCGCGTCCGCGCCGAAGACTCGCTCATCACGATCGAATCCGACAAGGCCACGATGGAAGTCCCGTCGCCGCAAGCCGGTGTAATCAAGGAGATCAAGGTAAAGCTTGGCGACAAGGTCTCCGAAGGGTCGCCAATCGTGGTGCTCGAGACCGACGCCGCCGCGGCCGCCGACGCCGCGGCGAAGCCGCCGCCGAAACTATCGGATTCGCCAAAGCGATCCGGTTCCGCCGCCGAACCGCGCAAAGAGCCCGAGCGCAAGCCCGAGAAATTCCCCGCGGCGGAATCCGCGCCACCGGCCGCGCCTGCTGCGGAAGCGGTCGTATCCACCACAACCGCAGATGCGCCCGAGGCGCCCACTGCGAAGCCGCACGCGAGCCCGTCGGTGCGGAAATTTGCGCGTCTGCTCGGAGTCGATCTGTCGCTGGTTGCGGGCTCGGGGATGAACGGGCGCATCTTTCGCGCCGACGTCGAGAAGTTCGTGAAGTCCGCGCTCACCCGTGCGCCTGCCGCGCGAAGCGGCGCCGGCGCGGCGCTGGATCTGCTCCCGTGGCCGAAAGTTGATTTCACCCGTTTCGGGCCGATCGAGACGCGTCCGCTGACCCGTATTCGCAAGGCGTCGAAGGCGAACCTCGCCCGCAACTGGGTGATGATCCCGCACGTAACACAGTTCGATGAAGCCGACGTAACCGAGCTCGAAGCGCTGCGCCGCGAGGTCAACGAGACTCACGCCAAAGAAGTCCGGGTGACGATCCTGGCCTTCATTATAAAGGCGATGGTCGCGGCGCTGGCCGAGTTTCCCGAATTCAACGCGTCGCTCGACGGCGATAATTTGATCCTCAAGAAATATTTCCATATCGCGTTCGCCGCCGAAACGGCCGACGGTTTGGTCGTCCCGGTGCTGCGCGACGCGGACAAAAAGGGCGTCCTGCAGATTGCGCGAGAGACTGCCGACCTTGCCGCCGCCGCGCGCGCCGGCAAACTCAAGCCGATGGACATCCAGGGCGGATGCATCACGGTTTCCAGCCTCGGCGGAATCGGAGGGACCGCGTTCACGCCGATAATCAACGCACCGGAAGTCGCGATCCTGGGCGTGTCGAGGCTCGCGACCAAGCCTGTCTATCGCGACGGCGAGTTCGTCGCGCGCCTGATGCTGCCGCTGTCGCTATCTTACGACCATCGCGTGATCGACGGCGCGATGGCGGCGCGGTTCATCGCATATCTCGGATCGGTGCTCGCCGACATGCGCCGTGCGCTGTTGTAATACGGGCGCGGGACACTTCACAATCCACACCATGACACCGAAAGCCTTGAGGCAAGCTTGTTCCCGCGCCGCGTTGATTGCCGCGCTGATCGCTTCGACCGTCGTCCTTCAGCCTCGACCAGGATACGCGCACGATGGCGCCGCCGGTTCACTCGAGCAGGCCGTCAACTCGGCGAGCCGGCGTCCCAAGGACCGGGCGCGCGACAAGTATCGGCATCCGACTGAGACGCTGGAATTTTTTGGGATCAAGCCAGACATGACGGTGGTCGAAATCTGGCCGGGCGGCGGATGGTACACAGACATCCTGGCGCCTTATCTCCGTGATCGCGGCAAGCTCTACGAAGCGATCCAATCGGGCGAAAACGAAGCCGGGTACAAGAAGAAGCTGGCCGATGATCCCGCGCGGTTTGGAAAGATAACCGTCACGGAGCTGGCTCCTCCTGAAAAATTGGATATCGCGCCGGCCGGCTCCGCCGACATGGTGCTGACGTTTCGCAACGTTCACAACTGGATGAGCCGCGGATATGCCGATCAAGTTTTCAAAGCGATGTACACTGCGCTCAAGCCGGGCGGTATCCTCGGAGTGGTCGAGCATCGCGGCGACCCCGCAAAGCCGCAGGATCCCAAGGCGGCGTCCGGCTACGTGCGCGAGGACAAAGTGATCAAGTTGGCTGAGCAAGCCGGCTTTCATCTCGTGGCGAGATCCGAGATCAACGCCAACCCCAGGGACTCGAAGGATTACGCCAAGGGCGTGTGGACGCTGCCGCCATCGTTGAGGCTGGGCGACACCGACAAGGCCAAATACCTTGCGATCGGCGAGAGCGACCGGATGACGCTGAAATTCGTCAAGCCAGGCGCAACCGCCGGGCAATAGAAATATTGCGGGTGCCTGCCGAACAATTCCGGGCAAAAAAGGGCCGGGTTACCGTTGGGGACCGTGGGTGGGGAGCCTACGGCAGTAACCCGGCCGTGCTTGGGGACAGGCGCTGTTGGTTTCTCGGGGGAGGAGATTTTGCAGCGCTGGCAGAATAGAAAGCAAAAGCGATGCCGCGTCGAAAGCGTAATGATTGCAAGAGAGATGGGGTCAACGACTCTTCGCAAATTGCAATTTGGGACGGTCCAGCCGCCCCTTGGGACACGATTTCCCCTGATATTGCAGCGCTTTTGCACGATGCGATTTTTCGCGGCACAGCGAACGATCGATTCGCGGATCTCGCAGCCTTTCGACTGCCTGGAAGCCCGATCATGCATCGTGAAGTTTTCGCTGCGACGACCGCGTGCCCTGGGAATCGCGCTCGATCACGTCGAGCTGATTGCGCTCCGCTTTGTCGCGTCAGCTCCGCGCGGTGATTTCAATCGTCGCCGCGCGCTGGGAAATTTTCGCCGCGCGCCATCGATTTCGCGCTGCCCGTTGAGAGCTTTCGATCCGTGTGTTAATTCCTAGCATCACGGGGCGTGGCGCAGCCTGGTAGCGCACCTGCCTTGGGAGCAGGGGGTCGGCCGTTCAAATCGGCTCGCCCCGATTAGCGCCAGTAGCTCAGGTGGAAAGAGCAGCGGCCTTCTAAGCCGCGGGTCAGGGGTTCGAATCCCTTCTGGCGCGCCATGGAAATTTGCGGGCCTCGAGCCCGGAACGCAGCCGCGATTGAATTGCGAAGTGGTGGGTGTAGCTCAGTTGGTAGAGCGCTGGATTGTGGCTCCAGTGGTCGAGGGTTCAAATCCCTTCACTCACCCCACATATCCTGCTACGAAAGCATCTCCTCGGTGCGCCGTTAGCTCAGTTGGTAGAGCAGCTGACTCTTAATCAGCGGGTC
>Ga0307374_10007760_pt1 | contig 16230 bp, 16 predicted proteins | sample OX3MG_FD_202532 | JGI IMG/M metagenome (GOLD analysis project Ga0307374, IMG submission 202532) | Soil microbial communities from Risofladan, Vaasa, Finland - OX-3 | ecosystem: Environmental > Terrestrial > Soil > Coastal area > Acid sulfate soil | place: Finland: Risofladan, Vaasa | collected... | reverse complement strand
ACACCGCTGCGGCCGGCGCCATGCTCGATCGCTTCCTCCACCATGCCGAGATCGTTCCACTCAAGGGCAAGAGCTACCGCATGCACGACCGCCAGCAACGCCGCCGCTCACCCGGCGACTTGACCCGCACCACCACCTGACATCACCATGATCACGCTCCTCACTGGCCGGTTTTGACCCGACCGCGAGTGGCCGCGTTTGCCCGACCGGTGACACATGAAATGACAGTTGATGCAATAGAAGGCTCGGGCGCTCGGCGCGGGGCCGCGCACATTGATACTCGGGGCAGTCGCCACGGCCACCGGGAAGGCGAGGGCATGCCAGGCGTCTCCGCCGCACATGGGGCACCGGGGGTGGTCAGTCAGGATCTCATTGAGACGATTGAGAAAGTCGTCGACGCCCGGCTGGAGAGTATCCTCGGCGCTGGGCCGATCTCCGCTGACTGGATCATTTGCCAAGTCGGTCCCTCCTGTCCCGTGTGTAGGGATGAGCAATCCTAGCTCCGCTTAGGCCCTCTTTGCGATTCGACCCATGAACGCGTCGAACATCCCGGCATCGTCGTCGCGGTGGTTGTACCTGAAGGAATATTCGTTCAAATAGCTCTGAAGGTGCTTGGCGCTGACGGAGTGGTAGACGCCTCGCAACCCACCCTTGACGGTCGACCAGAACCCCTCGATGGTGTTGGTGTGGATGTCGCCATCGACGTACACCTTGGCCGAATGGTTGATCCGACGGTGGTAGTAGCCCTTCGCACCAAGGGGTGTGTAGGCCGCCGCCTCGTCGGTGTAGATCATCGAGGACGGAAGGACACGGGCCTCGACCTGCTCAAACGCCGAGGCCTGCCACTCGTTCGGGACGACCCGAGCCACGACCTTGCCACCGCGCTCGACCATCCCGAACACGGTGGTCTTCTTGGCGCGAGCGGCTGCCTGCCCCGCCTGCATCGGACTGAGGCCAGTACGGGCCATGGCACGGACTTCGCGGCCACGCGGCTTGCCGCCGACGTATGTTTCGTCCATCTCGACTGAGCCGGACAGGGGGAAATCGTCCTCGGCCAGGACGGAGCGGATCTTGTTGAACATCCGCCATGCGCACTTGTAGGTGACACCCAACTCGCGCTCCAACTGCTTGGCGGAGATGCCGCAACGGGTCTGGCTCATGAGAAAGAAGCCGTGGAACCAGAGCCGGAGCGAGGTGGACGAGCCTTGGAAGATCGTCCCGGCAAGCGGGTACTCATGGTGTCCGCAGTTTTGGCAAGCGAGCGCAGTCCGGCCCTTGACACGGTAGTGCGAGGTGACGCGCTGGCACTTCGGGCAGGTGATCCCCTCGGGGTACAGGTGGCGGGTGAGCCACTCAAAGCAAGCGTCGTCGTCCGGGAAGTCTCGGTCGAACTCGTAGAAGGAGTAGCGGCTCTGCGAAGCCGTCGAACGGCGGGGGTTGTAGCGGTCGCTCCGTGCCATAGGAACAAGTATGCACGAAACAAGTACTTGTGTCAAGGGGATAATTACCCCTCGAGGCGAGCCCATCACGTTCGCGCCACACCGCCATGGATCTCTGAAATGGCCGCGGGCAATGCATCCCCATGATCCAAGACCTTGCGATCCATCTCGGGCGTGATCACAAGAAGGCCGACGAAGGGAATCGAACCCTCCTAAGCTTGGTCAAAACGATCGGAAGAAGAGCCGTCCGAACTCGAGGGAGCGGCCAGAAAGCGCCACATGACGCCGCGACTGGACAGAGGTATTGGCCCAGTATTGGCCCAGCACCTCCAAGCGCCTTTGAATCAAGCTGAGCGCGGGCGGGCACCCGACAGCGCTGTGAGCAGAAGTCAGCATTGCTAAGCGCTGACGCCCGTCTTGGGCTTGGACCCAGAGTGGGAGCGATCGTGACCGCGAGTAGTCGTAGGCTGGCCAGCGATGGAGGGCAGAACGAACGCACTCTTCCTGTCATCGAGCCATGGTGGGTGCCATGGGCTGGGGGCGTGCGCGCCAGAGCACAATTAGCGCGACGAACACGACGGCTACGAGGATGGGGATCGCAGCGTTGGCTTCGCCTTGGTCGATGAGCTTGATGACCGGACGACCCACTGCGTCTCCGAGACCTACGAAAGCTGCGATGTAGGCCAGATTCGCGGCAAGCAACCCTATGAGAAATGTGCGCCGCGGCATGCCACTGACCGCAGCCACCTGGGTCGTGTAGATCCTCAAGCCGGGAATCAACCGGGACACAAACGCAGCTCGCCAATCGCCATAGCGTAGGAGCTTCGCTGCGCGTTCCAGAATCCCTCCAGCGTGAAACCTACGAGCTATACCGAAGAGACGATCCCACCCCAATCGCGCGAAGACCTCCCAGCCGACCAGCGCACCCGCGATCATGCTGACAAGGGCGGCGGGGATGAATACCGGCGGACTGATCTGCCCTGATGCAATAGCGATTCCGCCTACAGCGAGCAGCAGGTCGCCGGAGATGAAGAACAGTGGAACCCCAGCCTCCTCTGCGAAGAGGAGGCTGAGGATGACCACAAGTAAGACGTTGCCGCCAAGCCCGAACAGCGGTACTTCATTCATGACGACGCGCGAGGTGGCAAGGACGGATCCGAGATGCGCGACGGGCGCGGCGCGATCGCACTCTCGCTGTGTCGCCGTGGAAACGCCAGGCGGCGCCGGTGATGAGGATCGCCAGCCTTGGCCTCCGTTGCGTCGGTTTCATCTACACGATTGCGAGCCTGCCGATCCCACGAGATGTCCAGCACGAGGAGGATCAGATTTGCGCCGACAGTCGCTCCAACGATTGCTGTGATGAGGGAGAGTAGTCCGCTGGTCGCATTGAACCCCAGCCAGGCACCTGCGAGGCCACCTCCTGCTGCTGCCGCAAATCCGATGGTGTTGGCGGTGGATTGCCGGTCGCGGTTGACCCAGGCGAGGGAGATCCCGAGGCCGATCGGCACACCGATTGAGACGACGGCGAGGAGTTGGTCGTCAATCGCAATCGTCGAGGACGTCGTGAGGACGATGAACACACCCAGGAACCAGCCACCGAGGCCGAGGATGAGCGGATACACCGAGCGGAGCATCGCGCTCGCAACGCGCCCGAACCGACCGCGTCTGCGGATCCGCCACCACATCAGGAGCAGCGATACCACCGCGAGGACGGCGAGACCGATCATCGTGCCGACAATGTCCTTGGCAATGTTCGTCTGTGTGCTGGCCGGGATGAAGGAAAGGTGCGGGCTCGTATACAGGGATTGGTCGACCTGTCCGGTCCCGAGGTAGGTGCTGATCAGGGCGGTGCCGCCAGCCGGGTCGTAGCTCCAGAAGGAGTCTGCGTGCCCGAGTTGGGGCAGCACCACTTGGTGCCCGTTCGGGAGGTAGGGCATCAGCTGAGTTGTCGCATTCTGGGCTGGAGTCGCCATATCGAGCGCCCCGCTGATCACCAGGGTCTGCACATTTGACGTCTGGTCGTGCATGTACTGGTCCGAGTCCGTGGCGGCCGGCCAGGCACTCGCGAGCTCGCCGCTGGCGAAGAGGAAATCCGTGCCGGGGCTGCCGATGATCGACGGGTCGGGATGGGCGTAGTACTGCCTGACAGCAGGGAAGTCGATCGACCCGACGGATGCGAATTCACCCCAGACAAACGCCTGTGGGAAAGCGATGCTTGCCAGAAACGATTCGAACCAGAGCCCGCTGGGGTCGCCGGCGGCGGCCGACAACCAAGCGTCGATCGTCATCGGCGCGGAATCTGGCGCGTCGGCGTCTGTGGACTCCTGCATGCCAAATGCGGTCGCGGCCAGCACATCGCCCTTCTTGATCGGGAGGAACAAGAAGTGGTCGGGCATGTTGGCCGCCGTGTGCTTGAAGGTGGCGATGAGATCGTTGGTGCGCTTGCTGCAGCCGGCATCCGCGGCGCAGAGCTGAGCGTAGGACTGGAACTCCTGATCGATGGTCTGCGCATCGAACAGGAAGTCGCCGGGCGGGTTCGCCCCGATCATCACCGAGCGGTAGATGCTGGTCGGGTAGCGCCAGGCATAGATCATTGCAAGGCGGGTACCCGCGCTCTCGCTGACGAGGTCTATCTGCTTGTAGCCCAGCGCCTTCCGCACGGCCTCGAGGTCATCGACCTGCTCAGGAAGGGTGTAGCCGACGAGGTCGACGCCGTCTGCCGTCAGGCGGGTCGCGCAGGCGCGGAAGCCGTCGGCGTAGGCCTTGAACGACGCCTGTCCGAGCATGTCCGCCGAGCTGTCCACTGCGGAGGTAACCTCGGGACAGTCGAGCACGGACGATCCGTCGACGCCTCGGTAACCCACTAGGACGACGTCATGGTCAGCGGTGAAGCGGCTGGCGTCCGGGAACACCATGTTGGTGGTGCCGGGACCGCCGTTCAGACGGAAAATCGGCACGGACGGGTGGGCGGATGCGGCTCGAATGACAATGACGGGCAACGCGATCAGTCGCGAGTGCGGATCCGTCCGATTCTCGGGCACGACGAGCGTGCCGCAGTCGGCGCTGGAGTTCCCCTTCTCGGTCGTATAGGTGCAGGCCGTGAGCTTCAATTGGCCGGCATGCGCTCCGGCGGGGACAGAGACCGCGCTGGTGCCACCCGTCAATTGGACGTACACCAGACCGAGCACCCCCAGCGCGATGACGATGAGAGCGACGATGCGCGCAGCGGTGAAGCCCCTCCTCCGTTCGCTTGCTCGACCGCTGATGGCATGCTCCTTTCGTGACGGTCGTTGGGCCCGTGGGTCATCAGTTGTGCGGTTTCTGCCAAACATGTCTGCTCTCCTAATTAACTTGTCTGTCTACCTCCACCATCCTGGGTAGCTCCACGCCCGATGACATCAGGGGAAGTACTGGCAGAGCACGTAGAGGCGGCAGTCGCGGCCCGACCACCGGCGAAGCGACCAGAGGTCATCCACTCGGTGTCATTGGGGTGACAGCCGCACATTGCGGAGATGTGCAGATCTTGTCGGTCTCGAGGATCCCAATCTGGTCGCTCATGCAGTGATGACCAACCTGGGTTTGGTGGACCAGTCCCGGGAATTGCCGACAACACTCGAGCGATCGCAGCCCCTGCGGATGCGGGGACTAGCCTTGGCCATATCCGTGATATGCAGACCGCCTCCGGGATGGTGCCTGGCCACCTAGCTGTCAAGCTGTTCGGCGCATTCCCTCGAGAGCAATCAACGTGGCGGCCCCGTCAGCCCGACCAGGTCGCTGCTGACCCGCCAGAGCCGCGCGGTGAGGGGCAGGTCGCCGGCGGCCTTGTTGGCGATCTTGGGCTTGCGGTTTGCAAAGAACTGGCCAGTGATCGCCTCCACTTCGGGTGACGAGGACAGATAGATCGGCGTCCGTGCGCCTTGTTTCGGTGTCTTCAGGAACGGGCGAACCACGGGGCTGATGATGCGGAAGAACCCGGCCTGGTCTTCGGAGCCGAAGTTGGTCCGCACCACGCCGGGGTGTACGGAGTTCGCAGTGACACCAGTGCCTTGAAGACGGCGAGCCAACTCGTTCGTGAACAGGATGTTGGCCAGCTTCGATTGGCTGTACGCGCGCTGCCCCGAGTACCTGCGAGCGCCCTGCAGGTCGTCGAAATCGATCCGGCCCGCGGCCTGCGCTCCGGAGGAGACAGTCACGACCCGTGCTGGCGCGCTCGCCTTAAGGCGATCCAGGAGCAGGTTAGTGAGCAGGAACGGCGCGAGATGGTTGAGGGCGAAGGTGTGCTCCAGGCCGTTGGCGGTCGGATGCCGGTGCGCCCAGAACCCGCCGACGTTGTTGACCAGCACATCCAGCCGTGGGTAAGCATGGAGAAGGGCGCCGGCGAGGCGGCGCACCTCGGCCTGGGAGCTCATGTCGGCCGCGAACGCGTCGACGGCCTGGTTTCCGGACGCGGCGCGAATATCGGCCGCGGCCTGTTCGGCACGGATCAGATCGCGACCCGTGATGCCGACCCGGGCGCCCATCGTGGCGAGCCCGATCGCGGTGGCTTTGCCGATTCCGCAGGTAGCGCCGGTGACCAGCACGACCTTGCCGGCCATCGGAAGTGCATCAGACATTGATCACGACCTTTCCTCGCGCGTGCCCCGTTCCGACGTAATCCATCGCAGCGGCGGTCTGGCTCAGGGGGTAGGTTCGATCGATGACGGGCATGACCTTACCGGCCTCGATCAGCTCCTTGAGGGCGACGAGATCGTCATGCTTCTGCCCCACCACAAATCGCCCCAGCCGCTGGCTCACGAAACGGAACGACACCATCGCTTTGATCAACCGGCCCGCGCTGGAGAACCAACGATTCTGGAACTGCCCGCCGTTTGGCACAAGCATCCCGCTCGCGGTGAGCGCGCGCCGCAAGTCGGACAACGATCGGTTCGAGATGTTGTCGAGGATGAAGTCGTAACGCTCGCCACTCTGCGTGAAGTCGTCGCGTGTGTAGTCGATGACGTTATCGGCGCCGATCGATCGGACCATGTCCACATTTGACGTGCTGCACACGCCGGTGACCTCGGCTCCCAGCGACTTTGCGATCTGCACCGCGAAGGTGCCAATACCACCCGAAGCACCGTTGACCAACACCTTCTGCCCAACCTGGACGTCACCATGGTCGCGGAGTGCCTGCAGGGCAACCGATCCGGCCATGGGGACGGTTGCAGCTTGTTCGAAGGTGAGGTTGGCCGGCTTGATCGCAAGCCCCTCTTCAGAAGCGGCCGCATACTCGGCAAAGGCGCCGCGGCACCAGCCGAAGACGTCGTCGCCCGGCCGGAATCGTGTCACGGCGGAGCCGACGGCTTCCACCTGGCCTGCCACATCCGTGCCTCGAATCCCGTTCTTTGGGGTGCGCAACCCATACATGGGCGCAGGGCGGGCGATGTACGGAAGGCCGCCCATGATCGCCCAGTCGGCAGGGTTGACCGCGGCGGCCCGAACGCGAATCAACACGTCGTGCTCACCGATTGCCGGCTGGGCCGTGTCCCTGAGTTGCAGGAGGTCGGCTGACCCGTATTTGTCTTGAACGATCGCCTTCATCGTCGTCACACCAACGGTCTCCTGGGTCCGCTCGGTCGATGTGCCGAAGGTTGCTGTCTGCATGGTCTCTCCTAGATGGCTGGCTCAATGCCTGGCATCGTCTTCGGCGGCGGCGGCGGCAGCCATCGGGGCCACCACTGAGCCACCACGTAAGCGGCACAGCAAGGGCAAGGGCGTCAGCCGATAGCCGCACTACGTGGTCGATGGGTGCTGTCACCGACGACTTCCATCGGCATAGAACGCAACCTGGGGTCATGAGAACGAACCCCCCAGCTCACACGCCTACTCGCCACACACGACGGTGCTACTTGGCTGACGTGAGGTTGAGAGTGGCAGAGAGCGAGCTCTCGTGGATCAGCAACAGCCTGAATGCAGCGTCCCTGCGTGTCCGAGGCAGCAATTTTCGGCCGGAGGTCTTGAGCGCTGTGTACATCCCCGATGATGACCGGCTCTCATGCGTGGTCGCGGCGGCGTGTGCCGGGGATATACACCAACTCTTTGGCATCGCGCTGCTACCTTCGGTCCGAGTCGTCGATGCGACTGTGGTCGCACTGCGAACGCCACGACGCGGGAGCGCCCCTAGTCCGGACCCAACTCGCGCTCAACCCAGCGCGCAACCTCTGCCCGGGAGTTGATGCCGAGCTTATTGAGGATGTTCGACACGTGCGTCTCCACGGTTCGCTCGGAGAGAAAGCATCGCGAGGCGATCTCCTTATTGCTCATACCGTCTGCGACAAGCCGGGCGACCTGAAGTTCGCGCTTGCTCAGCGGCGTCACCTTCTTCGCATCAACATGAGCGTCGAGCCGGGGTGGTTTCTTCTCGTCGAGTGCGAAGGCGATTGCTTCATCCGTCGACATCCGCTTGCCCGCCTGGGTCTCCAGCTCCAACGCCGGGATTCCGAGCGAGGTGGCAATCGTCTCCCGTGCGTGCGTCAGCACAGGCTCCATATGCGGCATCAGGCGAATGCCAGTCTCGGTCTGCAGCTTCTCCGCCGCACCAAGCAACCGTGCAGACCTCTGCAGCCGGCCGACCATCGCTGCGTGACTGGCCAGTCCGTCGAGCACGTAGAGGATCATGTCTCGGTTTTCGAGACGCCGTTCGATTCCCAGTGCTTCCTGCAAGAGAGGGCCAGCCTGGTCGGGTTGATCCCTCTGTAGAAGAGAGAACCCGTAGGACGAAAGCAGGTAACTGAGAGTTTGCAGGTCGCCGCGATCGCGAGCCCGAGGTGCCCATTCGGTGTAGACGCGGCCAACTGTCTCGACGTCGGCCTCGCCGAGCGCGATGAATCCCTCGGTGAGAGCCAGCATCGCGTCAACACCAGGGTCGTCAAAACCTTGAGCCAGCGTCTTCGCCTCGCGCAGTTGGGACCGTGCCCCTTCGAGCTCACCGCTCATCACGCGGATACCCGCTGAGACAGAGAGGATCCTGGCGAGCAGCGGCGAATCGCGCGCGGCGCGCGCCTTTGCATATGCCTCCTCCAGAACCGGCGATGCGGTCGTCGCATCCCCGAGCACCATCGATACATAACCGCGCGCGAAGAGGGCACGTGCCAGAGCCGGATCGTCGGCGCCCTCGCCGTCACGACGTTCGAGGTACAGGTCCAACCAGTACGCGCCCTCACTGGTCGCCCGCGCTGTCCAGTACCAGAGAAGAGAGCCGACCATGGAAACGCCGAGCGCGTGATCAGGACCGTGGAGACAGTGACCGAGCGCAGCGCGCACATTGTCTGCCTCCCCGTCCATGCGCTTGAGCCACTCCACGAGCTGGGGCGACTGCGCGGCCTTCTCCGCTACCTGGCACATGTCGGCGTAGAAAGCGACGAAGGCCTTGGCCGCTGCGGGCTCCTCCTCCGCCTCGCGCAGTTTGATGAGCGCGTACTCCCGCATCGTCTCGTGGAGCTTGTAGCGTGCGTTTGCGGCTGGACCCAATCGAGTCACGAACGACTTCTCAACCAGGCTCGACAGAGCATCGAGCACGGACTTTCGATCGATGCCCGTGTGGGTTGCCACGGCTTCAACAGCATCGAGGCTCATGTCGGACGGGAACACCGCGAGCCGTCGCAACAGTGCCGCTTCCGGGTCGCTCAACAGGTCGTGGCTCCAGTCGATGGTGGCCAGGAGCGTCTGCTGTCGTGGTAGCGCCGCGCGGCTGCCACCGGTCAGGACAGCGAAACGATCGCTCAAGCGCTCGAGCAGCTGGTCGAGGCCGATTGTCCTCAACCTGACGGCCGCCAGCTCGAGTGCTAATGGCATGCCGTCGAGGCGACGACAGAGGGCGAGCAGCAGTTGATGGGTGTCGTCCGTGTCCTCGAGTTGGACGCCGGCGTCGGCGGCCCGAGCCACCAGTAGAGCGACCGCCTCAGAGGGTGCAGCGCCCTGCCCGGGTTCGGCGCTCGATTCTCCCTGCAGCGTGAGAGGAGACACCTGAACGACGCGCTCACCGGAGATCCCCAACGGTTGACGGCTGGTGGCAATCAGGCGAACTCCTGCGGCCTCCTTCAGCACGACATCGGCGAGAACGGCGACGGCGTCGAGGAGGTGTTCGCAGTTGTCGAGAATCAGCAGCGCTTCACGTGAGGCGAGGTGGGAGACCAGGAGCGAAGTGGGCCAATGTCCGGACTGGTCCGCCACACCCAGACCGCTGATGACGGCCTTGGCAACCAGATGTGGATCTTCAAGACCGGCAAGGTCGATGAACCAGACGCCGTCACGCAGGGTTCGCTGGAGATCAGCGCCCGCGCGCAGGGCGAGGCGGGTCTTGCCCACGCCGCCGGGCCCCACGAGCGTCAGCAAGCGAGTGCTCGCGAATGCCGCCTTGACCTCCGCCAGCAAGCGCCGCCGGCCCACGAAGCTCGTTGACTCTGCGGGCAACTTGCCCGCGACCGCTCGCTTGGATACGGGCACATCGCCAGTGTAGGCGGGGCTGGGATCCGGCGCCGTTCGGCCGAAGGAGCAAGAGTGAGCCCGGCCGGGATCGCACCCGGCCGGGCTAGATGAGAAGACCTACGCCGCTGGTGTCGGATCCACCCGACGCGCAGCTCCTCCCGAGTAGGCGTCGGTCTGGAAACCCTTGGTGAAGAGCCAGAACGGCAGCACCAGTTCAAAGAACATGCCGGGGATCGTGAGCAGGAGGCCGATGTGGATCCCGAAGACTTCGGCGATGGCTCCAACCATAAGAATCGGATAGCCGATCAAGCCCGAAATTGACAGGAACCGAGGGATCAGGCGGGTCCGGAAGAGCAGCGCACACAGGGCCACGCATCCCGCAGCCAGTGTGATTTCGCCAAACTCGTAGAACATGGCATTGGTGTGAACAAGGGCTGCTCCACGACCTATGGCAGTAGCCGCGTCGAGGCCATGCTGGCCGCTGAGGGGAACGATCATGAGCAGAGCGATCGCTCCGATGTCCAGCAGGGTTACCTCAACAATCATTGTTGCCAGGTAGCCGAACGCGGTTCTCCTGCTGTACCTGCCCAGAATCGGAAAGAAGAGGACGCCCTTCCCGAGGTCCACCAACGTGTTCAGCAACATCAGGATTGCCCCGATGATGAGCACCGTCGGGTGGGCGGCAATCGACGCGAGAAAGTGTGGCGCGCCGGTCGCGGATGTGGCGAGAGCGGAGCCAACCCCGTAGACGAGGAAGCCCGACAAGAAGAGCGCTCCGATCAGTCTCGAGTACGTCATGCGCGATCTCGTAACGCTGAAGCGGCGAACCCGGTCCACGACCGGTTCGACGGCGTCTGGCCTGCTGGACGAGATAGCTAGCTGCATCGGATCTCCTACTGGTGAACGGTTGGTATGCGGTGTACTCGTAGGCTAGGAAGGGCGAGGCACGGGCAAATCCGTACGAGTACGTAGCCGGCACGTAAAGGTGCAGCTTTCAGCCATCCCTGCCCGACCGGGGAGATTTCTTTAAGGGCGAAGTGGCTCCTTGCCGCCGACCCCATGGCGTAGGACGATGAGCGCAGCGCGTACAGGCTCAGACGCGCCGCACACCGTCACGCATCTCTTGGACCCGTGGTTCAGGGAAGCGAGGCTTCGAACTCGCAACCGCGGCGAAATGCTCGCGCTTCAAAAGCTACTCTCGCCGGGCATACGGCAACACGTGCAGCAGCGACGACCCCGGCAGGGGTCAGCGGGCGACGACGATCTAGGAGGCAGGCGACATGACAACGTCCAGGAAACGCGGGCGACGAGGTGCCGGCAGCGCCCGCAAACGCGGCGACCGCTGGGAATTCCGCTTCCGCATCGGCGGCAGACAACACAGCGTGTACGGCCGGACGCTCGCCGAGGCTCGAAGTAAAGCTCAGGCAACCCGGGCGGAATCGCAGCAACGCTTGTCCCCCACGGTCGGCAGTTGGCTCGCCCAGTGGCTGTCGTTGCGGCGAGATGCATGGCGTCCGCAGACATGGCGTGCATACAACATGTATGCGCAGCACCACATTGTCCCAACCATCGGTGACGTTCCCATCCACGCGCTCACTGCTGAGCACATAGATCAGCTTCACACCACCATGCTCCGCACGGTCAGCGCAACCACGACGCGTCACGCACACGATGTCCTGGCGTCGGCGCTACGCGCTGCTACGCGGCGTGGCCTCCGGGTTTCTTCCGCGATCCGCGACGTGCCGCCACCGCGCCGCTCTTCACCCCTGATCGAAACCCTCACCCGCGACGAGGTCACTCGGCTCATCGACACGGCGTATGGGGACGCCTTGGAAGCGGCGTATGTGCTGGCGGTCACATTGGGCATGCGCCAGGGCGAACTACGGGGACTACGTTGGAGCGCCGTCCAGTTGCAGGAGCGCCGCCTGGTGGTGCGAAGCAGCGCGACGCGCACCCTCGACAACCAGCAGGTGATCAGCCTGCCCAAGACGCGCGCGGGTCACCGCTCCCTGAGGCTGCCCGAGGTCGCCATCGATGCATTGATGCGCACGCAGCGCCGGGGCGAGCTGGTCTGGCCGGGATCCGGGGGCGACCCCATGCCAGCTTCATCGTTCTGCACGCGCTGGGCGGCGATGCGGCGGCGAGCCGGCATCCGCCCGGTCACTTTCCATGCCTTGCGGCACACGGCGGCGACGCTCGCCCTCGAGGACGGCATCTCGCCGCACGTCGTGGCCGCGATGCTCGGGCACGCTTCCGTCGCCACCACGCTTGGGGTGTATGCGCATGTCACCCATGTCAGTCTTGACGCGCTGACGGAGGCGATCAATTCCCGCCACCACGCCCGTGTCGATCTCCGGGTCATCAGCGGCGAGACAACGCCACGTGATGAGGGTCCGAATGAGGGTACGGAACTGAAACCTCGTTTCCCGTCAAGGGGAAAAGAGTGCCGAGGAAGGGAATCGAACTCCTAAGCTCCCTCCAAAGGATCGGAAGAAGCGCCGTCCGAACTCGAGGGAGCGGCCAGGAAGCGCCACGTAACGCCGTAGCTGGCCAGAGATATTGGCCCAGTATTGGCCCAGCACGTCCGGCGGCTCTGCGCTGAAGGCCCGGTCGCTGCCGAAGGTAACTATCCCATCACCGTAGAAGGTGGGATAGAGTCATCAGATGGCGACGGTGACCGCGACCGGAATGGGCTTCTCGGTGACCCAGCTCGTGACGATCATCGGAGTGCTCGTGGCGATCATCACGGCTCTGATCTTCGACTGGCCCGTTCGGGTCTGGCAGGCGGTGCTTAGGTGGAGGGGGCAGCGCCCTATTGCCGTGAACAACGAGCGGCCCGGATTGGACGCAAACTGGCCGGATGGACCGATCACCCTCCCCGACGACCCGAACCACGAAGGCGCGAGGAGCGTGATCTTGCACCTATACAACCACGCCGACCACCAACGCCATGTAATCGTGCGCAGGATTCAGAGGTTCATGGCCCCCTGGGTGGGCAGCTCGTCGCCCGATCATTCTGGATCCCGGGGCGTACGAGCATGAACGTCGTCTTCACCCTTACCGCACCGCGTTACGCGTGGGCAGACGCGCCCGTGGTGCGCCTCAAGCTGAAGGGTTCCACCGACGCCGGGGAGAAGATTCGCTGGCGAGGATACGTCGCGCCGCGGCCATACAACTACGCAGGGTTTTTCATGTTCAGGGCTTAGACGACGACGCCCCCTGTGCTCATTGCACCCATGTTGATTTTGAGCCGTCGTCGTGACGCCACGAAATCATCGTCCGCGAGTAGGAACCCATGCCGAGGAGCGACCACGCGGCGGGGATCAGTTCGTAACGAACGAGGCGAACGAGGTCATCGACGACGCTGACAACACTCTCCCCGCGCCCGGGGCTGCCCTTTCCGAACAGTACCTCGACGCGAACGCGCAAATATGGGTCTACCTCCATTTGTGGAATCGCGTACGAGACTGTGAGGCACTTCTTGCCGTATTCGAGGGGTTCCGGACTCTTCCAGATGGGTCGTTCCCACATGGGGAACTTACGCGCCGCCTCGAAGTTCTCGGCGGTGAATTTCTTCCGGATAGCGCCGACGGCAAGCATCGTGACCAGATGGGCGCGGTGCTTGTCGATGATATCGAGGTTATGGAGGGCGGCGAGCCGCTTACCGGTGGAGGTTCCCTTGTACGGCTGTACGGAGTCGATCCACTCCCTGATGTCGTCCCGCACGTCGATCTTCAGACTTGGCTCCTCGGCTCCCGTGCATTTGTTTCGCACGGTTTCCGTGTGGCAGACCGGAAAGGTGACTTGGCTGTCGGGATTGACCTCACTCGCGAGGACCAAGTTGTAAGCGAGGTGGTCCAGGACGCTGCGGAGGTTGTGAATGCAGTCACCCAATTCAACCAGCACGGAATCCGGAACACGCAGGACGTCGTCGGGAGCGTCCCGGAGCTTGACTGGGTAGAACGAGTGGTCAAGGCCATCTCGCTCGACTTTCGACTCGAAGCCGTACACCCCGATTTCGTCTATAGCGGTGAGTTGCCGGTGCAAGGAATCTTGATGTCGCTCTGCGCGCCACATCTTGAGGTCCACGGAGTGCAGATCGGGCGCCTTCGGCTTCTTGGGGTGCTGGCGTTTCGGCACGCGCTATCCTTTCCTCATGCCGAAAGAGCCGGCGACCGAACAGTACACGCCGAAGGGGCTCAAAATCCCGATCCCGACGCGGGGAGAGTTCGACGCCAACCTAGACAAGCTGCTCAAAGCCCCAGCCCCAGCGACGAGGTACCGCAAGGGCAAGCCGTCAGCGGACAGCGCGGCAGGCAAGCCCAAGGAGTAGGCGGAACTTCGCCACTCCCACGGGGACGCGCTTCACGCCGCGGACGCGGGGAGTGAACTCGCGATGGTTGTAGCGCCACGCGTACTCGTCCAGGTAGGACTGGAGCCACTTGGACGACACCGAGTGGTACCCACCACTCAGGCCACCCTTGAGGGTAGACCAGAACCCTTCGTGGTCTGGGTGTGGACGTCGCCCTCAACGTAGACGCCAGCCGAGTGGTTGATCCGGTAGTGCGCAGCGACCTCGATGCCTTCGAGGTTGTTGTAGATGCGGAAGTAGTCGGTGAAGACCGTGGACGACGGCAGAAGGTGAACGCGGGCGAGTCGCGACGCTTCGACAAGGGTGGCAGCGGGGGCGTGCTTGGCAACGACCTTCCCCTGGCGCTGAACGGCACCCATGACGACGCGCTCGTTGAGACTACGGCCCGTCTTGCCGGGGCCGTCAGAGAGCCGACGCTTGCGCGTGAGGTACGTCTCGTCCATCTCCACGTCGCCGGACAGAACCACAGTCGCGTTGTCCTGGGACATGAGGGAGTTGCGGATGACGTTGAACATCCGCCATGCGGTTTTGTAGGTGACGCCAAGCTCGCGTTCGAGCTGCTTCGCGGAGATACCGCATCGGGTGCTTGTGATGAGGAACAGCGCGTAGTACCAGAGATGGAGGGACGTGGACGACTTGTGAAAGGTCGTCCCCGCCGTGGGGTGGACGTGGCGTCCGCAATGGGTGCAGGTCCACGACTGGCGACCGTCGCCGTTGGCGTACTTGCGGAAGGTCCGCTCTACCCCACAGTCGGGGCACAGGGCATGCTCGCCATCGGGCGAGTAGCGGGTGCGCCACAGGTGGGCCAGACACGCGTCGTCATCGGGGAACTCCGCCATGAACTCCATGACAGAGAACCGCGATTCCGAGGCGGTCCCGCGAGTGGGGTTCTTCCTATCGGACATGATGACAGTATCGCACATTTTCTACGGTGTGGGGATAGTTACCCTTGAAGTTCATGCTCACAAACTTAGCCGCGACACCCCCTAGGTCGCGCCACACGCCGCAATCCCAAGGATGAAGAGAACATGACCGGCCACTACCCACAGAATGCGACATGAACGTACTCCCGATGACATCTGGAAGAATCAAGTCGCCGGTGATGTGCTCGCCGACGTCGACGGTAGGCGAATCCCACGGAGCCGCACATCCGTTAGCTCCGAATACTATGTTATGTGGGGGAGTGGGCCCGAAGTGACAGGAGAAATGCACGGGTGCGATCATTCGCCGACGTCGATGCGCTTTGCTCCGCGGAGGGAAGCGATTTGGGATATGGAGACTGGGTCGTTGTTTCCCAGGATCGCTTCGGCAGCTTCAAGGCCGCCATTCATGATCTCGAGTCGTCCCAGGTCCATCCTTCCCGAACAGCGTCGAAGGCAGCCGACGGAGACCTTGCCCGTGACTACCTCATGCTCTCCTTGATGTCACGACTTTGCGCAGGTCTCATTGACTTGCAGGAGAAGCGAATGACCGTCAACTATGGCCTCAATCAGGTCAGGTTTCTGGCGCCCACACCGGTCGGTGCCCGCATCCGAGCAAGGGCCCGCCTCACATCGGCCACGCGAACAAGAGGCGGCGTACAGATCGTGCTCGACGTTGAGGTTGAGCAGGAACGCGGGCGTCAACCCTTATGCAGCGCACAGACCGTCCGTCTCTTCTACGTCTGAAGGGAACACGGTATGCGCAATATTGTTGGCACATACGTTAGCCAGCGCGCCTTCGGAGCGGGCATTGCACCCGTGGCCAAATGCCGATCGCGATGATGAGTCCATCGTGCTCATCAAAATGGCCGCCGTCCGCGCTGCCTGTGTCGGCTGCAATCAGCCAGCGGCTGTCTCTGGCGGCCGCTGCCTGTGGAGGACTGGATAAGCTCGCGTACGGACCATGATCATTGTAACCTCCATAGAAGAGTGGCCACCCCTTCGTCGACCTCACCTCAAGGCTCTGTTCCCC
>Ga0307374_10007757_pt1 | contig 16236 bp, 11 predicted proteins | sample OX3MG_FD_202532 | JGI IMG/M metagenome (GOLD analysis project Ga0307374, IMG submission 202532) | Soil microbial communities from Risofladan, Vaasa, Finland - OX-3 | ecosystem: Environmental > Terrestrial > Soil > Coastal area > Acid sulfate soil | place: Finland: Risofladan, Vaasa | collected... | reverse complement strand
TTTACCACTACGCTTCATATATAAATCGCAATGTTCATCCAATGGGAATTCGGAAGTATAAAGTGATCCAATGGATCGCTTTATGGTTATCCTGCTAAGGTGAGCTAAGTCATTGAATAATGGCGCGCCTGGAGAGATTCGAACTCCCGACCCCCTGGTTCGTAGTGGAAGCTAGGAAAATAGGTATCTTTATTTATCAATCAGTTAGCTGGCCCGCCCTTATTCGTAAACTCGCCAACGCTCGCTGATAATCGCCAATATATTGAATTTACACTACGTCGATGTGTATCTTCAGGCTTATTGTCGATATTCACAATTATCAGTGACCTACCGCTTCCGACCCATAGCGCCCCTTCAATTTAAGCTCGAATAACCACCGTTCTAGTGTTTACCAAAGCGGGTCAAATCCACTTTCTCGTTTACTTAAGCCCATAGTATTTCAATGCTGCTTCGCTCAGAACCTTAGTAGCCATATTGATTCCAATACCCCAAGCTCCTTTTGCAGCTTTTACCAAGTTTGATGCAATCCAGCTTTCGGCTTTCTCACCAAATGGTTCTTCGACGCTTGTAGGCTTTTCACTTTTCATTATATTTGCAATTTCACTTGCGTCTGCCTTCGGTATGCCTGACTTTGTAAGAAATTCGATAAGCGCGCCTGTATCACTTTCGCCGATTGAGACTGTGATATTAGAACCATGTCCTGCTGTGACTGCAGTTGTTACATTCCCATAAATTATTTGCTGAGATATCTGTTGTATTTTTTCAGAATTTGACTTTTGTTTGGCTGCAGGCCCAAATTCTACTTGTGTGGCTTCTGGAATAGCCTTCTCTAATTCGATTGTAAGCTCAAGAATACGGCCCCTCACCGCTTGCTTAATTTCTGCTAACGAGCTTGGCGACATCGCGGCGCTAATGTCGATACAGTTGTAATCCTTGTAAATTTTCCTATGGAGTAAAAGGATTAGATCTGATGCATCGATTCCAAGAGTCCCACTTTTTTCTGAATTATTTTTTAAAAGATCTTCAACAGCTGCAATACTCTCTCGTATTTCAACATTCACCCATTTGTCACCAGCATATTTCTTAATTAAGTAGGGAGGAATTGGAGCGTTTTTTATCCCCGAACCAAATGGACCTGCCCAAGTCCCATGGTACGTAATGCCCACGACTCTGTACGATGGGACCCCTACATCTTTAGGATAGCCTTCAGATTCGTGCTTAACCCAATCCTCTAATACGTCACTACCTAGACGAGACGCCAGCAATCTAAGCTTTAAAAGAACTGAGCCTAGATCTACATCTTCTTGGACTATAGCTTCTTGTATGTCATGTAGCAATGACAAGTTACTTTCTCCAAGAGTGATATCCATTCATTAGATATCATCTATAAGGCTACTATTGGTCGGAAGCAGCTATCCATGCTACGGTAATATTAACCCTTTGTGGAAGCTACTACTAAGAGCTGCGTCCGGTCATAAAAGAAAATATGCTCTTGAAAGCAATATTTATGGTCTTTAAAACAGGTGTTCTGTTGGTAATCGTGTTCTTATTTCTCGGGCATGCTGTTAATGCCACACAGATACATACGCACACAATTTTGATGACATTCTGGTCTGATAACACATCAAAATATGCGTCTTACCCCATCCCGGGCAGCTTAAATCAAGGCGGTGCGCTCCAACAGAATGAAGCGCTGTTGCAACAACTAGATGCAATTAATGTACTCGCCTACGCCTTTTTGCAAGTCGCCGGGTCCGGGCATGTATATTTCAGCCGCCCATCTATTGATCTGTCTCAGAACGATGTCCAACACTTTTGTCTTAAACAGCCATACAGTTGCCCAAATGCGGCTACCGCATGGTCAGGTAGTTTTTCCGCCTTTGCAAGGTTAGACAACAAGGACCATACGCTGCAAAAGGTCATCTCCGTAGGGGGAGCAGGAAGTCAGAAAACCTTTGAAAATGCCATTCATCACCCAGCAGCTTTCATTCAGTCTGCAACCCAGCTTATTCATGCATACCACCTGAATGGCATTGATCTCGACTTCGAACCAGATGCTTTCTTTGATCTGCATAAGGGTCAATCATACGCACAATTGGTTCTGGATTTGAGGAGAGCACTTGGCAAACAGGCCTTCATCAGTATTGAGGTACCCAGCGATTGGGAGACGTTGCGGAGCATAGACTGCCCGACTAATAAATCATGCACCAATAACCTTGGCATCATTGCCGATAAAGCTTATGTCTCACTCATGGGCTACGACTTTCATGGTCCATATTATCCAGGGACGGTTACCGGTAATGACTCCAATCTTTATACCGATCCGGACGAACCGTTACTTCCACATTTTTATCATATCAGTGACAATCAGGCGATTGGATATTTGACTTCTAACTATGTACCAGCAAATAAGATTATCCTGGGCTTCCCGGCATATTTCAGGGGCTATGGTGGAGTCGAGGCTTCATCAGGTAGTTATGGTTTGTATCAGCAGTTCGATAAATCAAAGACGTCTGCTTATGATCTTGGCACGAAAGGAAATGGCTCCTATCAGGTTGCGAGAAAACTTCTAGAATCAGGATTCACACAGCATTGCCTTCTAGTGGACAACAAGATAAGCGCCGTCTACGCATATAATAGATTATCTCGGCAATGGATAAGTTACGAAGATCCGTCGTCAATTGCAGCCAAAGCCAATTACGTGCTTACCAGGCATCTTGCAGGGATGATGATGTGGGAAATCGGCGAAGACGTTCCAATTAACAGCTCTACTTCACTTTTACGAAGCGTACACTCCGTTTTATTCAGTGCAAAATCAGAGCAATAATTCCACCTTTTTCATATCTCGCTACTCCTTAGCATTGCAGTTCAAGTAAGCAAATACATTATCATTGGAGTGGCCGTTTCTGGCCGGACGCGGACGACATGATGCGTTTACTCAGTTAAGATTATTCCTGTCGGTCATCATTCATCATTGCATTGATGTAAACCTCAGCATCGTCATAACCAGCATAGGATAAATCCGTTGTCTTGTGGTGTGCTCCTTCATATACCATGCCAGACTTACTGCCATTTTCATTCGATGAAACAGCCAGCATTTCCTGGGTTTGACCATCGTATAGATAGCGCTTGAGATAAAATCCTGGTGCCTTTAAATCGGCCCGTTGTACGTCGATTTCAACAAAACACCTGTTAGTCTGGGGATTGTAGTGCGATGTTTGATTTTGTGTGAGTGCACTACCGACAATACTTTTATTCAATAGTTTCTCCCCTAAAACAGCACATTCACTTCGCAGATGAAATATCTCTGAGCCACTAGTTTGAGCAGACGTAGTCGCCACCTCTTTCCTTGATCGATCCGTAATTTTTAGATAATTGAAGCCCGCGACTAGAATCCAAACAAAAGTTACAAGAGACAGTACAACGAAAATACAATAGACGCTTAGCTGTACAATCAATAGACCTCTATAAAACCGTCCTTTAGTTCCGTGGACATTTTGATGGTTAGTCTCGTTGTAGAAAAAGCGCCATAAGATTCCTGAGATAGCCGCAAAACCACATGCGCAGTAGAGGAAGCGGACTCCGTGTATACCCGCCAACTCGTTTGCATTTAGCAGCATGTACCCACAGAAAATCAGTTCAGCTGAAATAACATAATATGAAAGCTTCTGTGTTAAATCATAGGAATGCTGTCGCTCATTAAATCTGAGCTCCTCAATTTTGAGATCTCTTTCTTGCCCAGATGATTCGCGCATACCGCCCTCTACTTGTCTGCCCTAATTGTTTGCAATTTATGAATATCAGCATCTGGCCGATCGCAGCACTTAGAATAACCCCAAAAAGAGCATAATTAGCATATACACGTGACTGCTGCATCCGGCCAACTCCGGCCGGTCAGATGCTTAAACTACCTCCCATACACAGGACGCTCAGACGTCCACCACGAACTTTGTCCGTCCCGGACATTCAGTTCTCGGTCCAAAGTCAGCTCTGCAGAGCGAGAACTATTGCCGCCCATCTAGGTGTGGACGTATATGAAAGCGGGAGTCTGTCAGTGAGTAGATCAAGACCGGCGATCAACCGTGCGACTAATCTGGCTTCTTCAGCAACGCCTCGCCGGGATTCTTCAGCGCTGACACAATGTTTTCAGCGACCTTAGAAATCAATTTGTCGCCCCAGAACGGGTCGCTCACGTCGTAGTAGATAACGCGAATGTGTTTGAGATCAAAGGGAACGTCTGTTTGATTCGAGGACACAAGAACCACCGGCTTGTTGAGCGCATGAGCCAAGCCTAGCTCATAGAAGACATTCGGATTTCGACCTGTCAGTTCAGCCACAAGCACTCTTGCCTTTGTAATGCCTTCCCACACTTGGTCTATGATCTTACCGGTAGTGAAAATATCGTCGTCAGCGCGGACGGGCCGCAAGCCCGCTTTCTTAATCGCTACTTCGTAGATCAACTTGTAGTAGCCACCTATAGGCTCGGCAAAGGGCATCATGACAAAGCACGAATCGCCCTGCTCAATCTTTACACCCTTACTTATTTTCTTGAGTATCTCGTCAGGCTGTCCGCGGAACTCCGGCGAGCTGGTAGATACGTCGATAATGCGCTTCTTCCCATCGACATCGTCCATCAACTGAGCGTCTGTCAGATCGTCGAAAAATATCGACTTGAACTCATCGATCTTGTCTCTTGGGATTTTGAATGTGTCAGCAAGGGCATTGCGAAAGAACTCATCGTCCGGGATGTTCTCTCCGCGGTAGTGTGTGTAAACGTCCGAGATTTCAGGAGCCATTAAGACGGCTTTTCGAAGACCCTCGATCGCGTCTGTCGGCTTCTGAGGACGTATAATCTGCTTTGCCAGCTCAGTTACGCCCACCGCCCCTATGCTTGGTCTATCCAGCAGCCCATATTTGATTGCAGAACTGATCTCGAGTCGCGAGGGGCCATTGAACGACAGTCCTGCATACTTAAGTGCCTCCTTGTCACCACAGGGGCGGCCGGCATTTTGTTCGAGCACAGCTCGAGGAACACGCAGTGCTTTAGTAACTGAATGCCGCGGAAACTTCGCAGTGCCTGCGGCTCCATCGACGCCAGAAGCAGCAGCGGCGAGCTTACGCTTTTTTCTCTTCTTCGCAGATCTCTTCCGACTTGTCTTTTCCTCGGACGGGATCCGCGCCGCTTCGTCGATGTCTTCCTGGTCCGCCACGTTGTGCAACCTTATACTTTGCGAAGTTGGTTGGACTGCTGCCGTTTTCGTAGACACCACTCTAAGCTAATCCCATCTGTTGTTCAAACCGTATGGGGCTAATGTTTGGGTGGACCCAGTCCACAAGTGCACCAGCTCTTAACATTGCAATTTGGACCGCAATTGAATACAAGTTCTACTTTGATGATTCCGTTAGCGCAAATATTGCCCCTGCGCCAAACCAATCTGACAATGTCGCCAGCGCAGCGGGAGATAGTAGTTGTGTGAATAGCAACGCTAGTCGATTTTTAGGCCTCGAACAGGCAACGTAGAAAAGATTCCTATTCCGCTCATACGCAGCAACCCGGTTGGCAGGAATTAGATTTCCATGCATTTCGAGAAATTGTTTCCAATTATACTGATTCCACCCTCTACCAAGGACGACCAGCACGTTTTCAAATTCCGCGCCTTTAACTCCATGCTTAGTAGAGAATAAGGTATGTTCACTAAGAAATTGCGCTAGAAACACAACTTCTTTATATGGTATCGCTCTCAATTTACCAAGCTCACTCAGAGATCTAGATTCCGCAACAGCCTCTGCCGATGCTTTGGATAGCGCAGCTTCCCTATCCCTGACTGCATCGGATAATCCTGGGTACCGCGCAATCTTTAAGTAATCTATAATATCGCCGATTGTTTTGGAATCTCTTAGTTCAATAAGTCTATTCATATCGTCCGTCCATTCACGCTTATTATCTAAGGTAAGAATAGTAGCGGAACTGGTACCTAGAATGGAGAACATCTGACCGTAGCGTTGAGCTAGGTAGGCCACACAAAGTGGCTCGAGGGTATCCGCAAAGAACGCTATGTGCGGATCTTCCTTCTTTATGAAGGAATCATTGTATTGGAATACTCCCGCCAGGTTGCTGTAATTTTGCTCGGTAGCAAGTATGTTATGCGTCAACATTAATATCTTGGTTGTCCCCGGCGAGAAATCCCAACCTTCATTTGCGAGACGGTGTCTTACCATTTCGAGATATTTGTGGCCTTGATCCGGTGGGAGATCTCCATCCCAATGTGACCCTGTTCTTCTAGTCCCGTTCCAAGCGTTGGAGTGATAAACGACTGCGGAGCCGATCAGACCGGGGTTTCTCACTCTTTGCGGTAAATCAGGTCGCATTTTATTTAGCACATCAACGATTGCGGTAGTGGAGCGAAAATTTGCCTCCTTCCCGATCGCCGTTAGATTCCCATGGCTAACCAATCCACAGCCGTCCCCGTAAATCTTTTGCCAGCTATCGCCAAAAAGCCCGATCAAAGGGCCCTGCTTAGGTTCAATGAAGTGCCTCACCAAACTTTGCGCAAATGCAGCATTTGTATCTTGATACTCGTCAATAAAAAGAATCGGAAACCGTGCTGCCATTAGAGTTCTAAATTTCGGCTGTTCCATAAGTGACACAGTCAACTCGAGGACGTCATTATGTCCAAGGTATACTGCTGAATCTTCTGGTTTTGCGCGGCGGTGACCCAGATCATACTCAATGCGTCTCTGGCCGATTCCACCAACCTCTTCCAGTCGCTCTGGCCACCCTTCAATTGTCGACAGATTACTTCTCAAGTACGGCTGAAAGGCCTTTATTAGCAACCAGCAAAACGCATGAATTGTGGACGAATGTACAGCTGGGTGCCCATCAGTCCGCGATGTAATTTCTTCGCTGGCGACATTCGTATAAGTGATACACGCGATTTGCTGTTGTAATTTTAAAAACTTTAAGCCTCGTTCACGCAGCACAAATCTTAAAGCTTCAACTAGGGTATATGTCTTGCCCGCGCCAGCACCCGCTTCTAGACGAAAGTTTTTACATTCTCGAATGCTCTGAAAGACACTTTGAATCGCCTTGTTTGCGGCTTGTTCTGCAGGCGTCAGATTAGATTCATCAATCATGCGAGAGGTTCTGCCAACCACTTTATCCCCTCTTCGATATAACGAGGTACAATCCAATTCGTATCATTAATTGCATATTTCAACGCGAAACTAGTTTTGTTAACGTCGCGCGATCTATCCCACGCCTGTTGTTCGCGTTCGTCTTTTGAGATAGCCGTAATTTCGAACAGCCCCGGATTCGCAAGCATGAACGCATCTTCGAAACTACGTCCGCATGCATCTCCATCTAGATGCGGTGTTTGGTAAGCCAATCGAAGGTTATTATCAATTTTGTCCTCAGCGGTCTTTGCAAGGAGCTCGTCTTTCGAGGGGTTCCCATCTCCATCTTCCTTAAACCAGTTGTTGATACAGACATTGCTGGAGTGAGTACCCGCCGAGACCTTGCACTTTGTATTGTGGTTGTTACCATCCACAATATCTATGTCAGTAATTATGAGTGTTCGCAACTTTAAGAATGACAAGAGGTTAAAGAAAATGTGAGCATACGCCCCACCAACCTCAATGACTGTTAGATATTTGCTGGCTATTTTTGCGGTTGGGGATTGACCCTCATCTACTTTGTCAACAATTCTAGGCAAAAGTAGCCGCTCAGTTACGCCCTCCACAAGAACTGCTCGATCAGCGAATAATAGATCACACTGTGTGAGTGTCATATATCTATGTAAGAAGGTGCGATTTTCATCAGGCTCCTTACTAAGTCCAGATCTAAGATCTTTAATGATGGTAGTAAGGACGCCGGCGGCGGATATATGTGGCTGCACCATAAAATAGCGCATAGAGTCAAATGATGCTTCGTTAGCAATATGTGACGAATGTGTGGTCACAACAAATTGCACTGGCCATGCTATTCCGCTGTTGTATACCTGGGCAAAGTGACTCGAAATATCGCGCAACTTCCTAATAAAGACGCTTTGCATTTGTGGGTGCAAATGTGCTTCTGGCTCCTCAATAAATATTAGATGTGCGCCTGGAAGTGGTTGGCTTGTGTTAAATGATTTGAAGAATTCAAGAAGCTTAAGAAGGATGAAGATCAAATTGCGGGGGCCAAGTCCATTATATGATTCCGGGAGATTTACCCCGTTAATTCCCTCATACCCTACCGTCGTATGATCTGATAGTAATTGTTCGACGTTTAGCGTTGTTTCCGTCCGGAGCTTCGGATCAACCAAGCCTGGATAACCAAACATATCGAACGTGGGGAGCAGTTTTACCAATTGTGCTTTGAAGTCCCCGTCAATTTCAGTTTGAATGCTGGCAATTGCGTTTCTGAGTTGAACTGCCTTATCTTTATCCGCTCCATCTGCGTTTTCCGACGATGCCGCTACAAATATCGCTTCAAGAATACGGCCAAGAACGGCATTCTCTGCAGAGAGAGTATCGTCAAGAGCTCGATTAGCGTGAATGAAGCCTGTGCGTAAAAGGCGCCGTAAGCTCGAAAAATCTTGGGATAGAGTATTTGTTGGATCATTAGGATCTTCTGCTTCCACCCGTGCGCTATAAAGTGTTGGGACGCGCTCTTTCATTTCTTTAAAGAAATTTACTCTGTCATTACTTAATCCTTGAAACAAAGCCTCTATTTTCCCGTCATCAAGCGTATATACAACTTTGATTATTGCTGTAGTGCACAAAGGATTTAGATCAATAACGAAACCACCGAGTGTGCCTATATCCTCGTCAGCCTGTGTGTACTCGATATAAAGTTCAACTGTTATTTCTGGAAGTATGGCGCGGACGGCGTTCTCTGCCGCCCCTTGCTTGGCGAGAACGAAGGCACTCCAAAAGAATTCGTGAGCGCCTAAGGAAAAATCTTCAAGCATAAAGTGAGGTCCATTTTCCCGAAAGAGCCTTCTAAATAGTTCTGTTAAAGAGGTTTTGCCGCTGTTATTGCGGCCCACTACGACGGTTGTCTCCTTTTCGAGATATAGATCTACCTTCTCTAGCAAACGAAAATTCTTTACGGATATTTTACTTATATGCATTGCATCAATTCATTTTATGAGTTGTTTTAAGCGACCATCGCAGGTCGGGATCCATATCGGTGACATTGTCTAGAGCCCACTTCACATAGTCAGTAGGAATCTCTCCAAGGGGTCGGCCAGTATGTTTCCCAAATGGCATCACCTCAACAGCTATTGGACGACTCGCGAAAGCCAGTAGGTCAGTATTTGTTGCACCGGGATTACCCTCCAGGAAAGTCTGCAAGGCGCATTTAAAAACATGAGCGGTTACTAGCGCGTCTGCCAAAGCACGATGTGGTGGCATGCCCTGCGTGTCAACATCGATGTTCAGCCAATACCTTAAGACCTGATTCGCGTGTGTTGGGGCACGAGGCCATAGGTGACGTGAAAGACGAAGGTTGCATAACCAGGCGTTACCAAGTCCGAGCGGTTGGCAAAACGCCTGATCAAAAGGTGCATTGTGAGCAACAATAATGTCTTCCCCGACGTATCTACGTATTTCTGACGAAATATCCGTCAAAGCTGGCGCGTTGGCAACGTGTCTATCTGTGAGGTGATGTATTGCCGAGGCAACAGGGGGTATTGGACGGTTTGGATTAACAAGACTATTGAAGTTTTGCTTTTCGATGGTGCCATCTTGGAGTAGGCGAACCATTGCAATTTCAACTATTGCATCTTCAGTAAGGCTCAAGCCCGTTGTCTCAGTATCAAGAATTATGAATGCCATACAAATCTCTGTGTCAGCCGAGACTACTTCAATGGCCAACCACCCGCCTTTCCAATCACGTGATCTAGATTTGCTTGAAGTGCCAATGTTCTATTAATAGCCGAAACAATCGATTGGTAATGCGTCAGGTCATTGTAACTAAGTTTTCGTCCTTTTCGGTCCTTAAGCCATTTCTCTGCAACACGGTACCCTCCGATGAACGTATCCCATACGCTCTGCGGCACGTCATCAAAGTACTGTGCGTCATTGATGTACACACGTCCCGTGTTTTTCTTGTCAGTCGCTTTCCATAGTACCTTCGCAACTTCATTACTTCCAGATACATCATACTTCGTCACACGCGGCAATATGGTTTCCATCGTATGCAACGCAATCAATTCGTGACCCATTTCTGCAAGCTTCATGAACAGCAGACGATCTGTGACAATCGGAACCCGGGGGAAATCGCGCTTCAAGAATTTCGCGTAACGTGAACGGTAAGACGGCGTATGCAAGACCGCATAAATATATGCCATTTTGTGTTCTGAAGTCTGAGTACGCCCTACGTCACTATTGAGTGCATCTATGAAGTCCGGCGAGATATTCGATGTTTTTTCTGCGACTGTATCTTCGAGAAGATCACGTATTACTTTAGAATAGATCCAGAGAGGTAATTGATAAGTGCGTTCTTTGGTTGCTGTCGACAGAGTGCAATCATTTACCACGTAATTGCTGCAAAATACATGCGTAAAATCCCCATTGACTTGTCGATTGATTAACAACGACAAATTATTGCCAGCTAACATTTGATCACTTACACGCTCGCGACGATGCACTGCAACATTTCGGTCGTACACTGTCCAGCGCACATCAAATGGTCTGTAAAGTATCGGCACAACACGTTCACGCCATTTGCCATCGGCAAGTTCTTGCTTTGCGCGCTGGTAACGCCACTGATCTTGCGAGCATAGAGTAAATATCTCGCGTGCCTCTGCCTCGGTATTGGTCGCAAGCAAGCGCTCCACTTTATGTACGGCTTCTTCTGGAGTCCATGAAATCGCAAAGTCGTCGTGAGTAGTCACTATGCCTGGGGCAAGGTCTCCATTTTGTGAAAACACGTCACGCAGTGACCAGCTCTCTTCATATTCAGAAAACAGGACTGCGTCTTGTGGTATAAACAAATAAGCTGGAGAGGCAGGTACTATTTCTTTCCAAGGAGTAGTTTCAATCACATCCTCGTCCAGAGTTGCATACTTGTACGCTCGTGTACCATATAGATCGGCGTGATAGACCTTTGCAAGCCGATCCTCAGCACGTTCCCCGTTACGCTTACGTACAAAAATCCCGATGGCCACTCCCTGTTGGATATCGAATACGTTCTCGTCCTTGCCGCCATCTGGTGCAATCTCTTTTTTCTTGCTATTTCCGTGTAAATCAAGTGTATAAATCGTATCAAAGCTAACCAGTAAACTTCTGCGCATATCCATGAATGTGGGGTTATCTAGGTATCCATGATTAGTAACAAAAGCAAGGATTCCATAGCCCGTTTGTTCTATTCGCCACTGGGCAAACCGGATGAACTTCACGTAATCGTCCGACAGCCATTTAGCTTGCGCGGGCTTTTTGAGTTCCGGACTCTGTTTATAGTCGGCCATAAGTTCTTCGATCCACTGGCCCTTGTTCACTGAATGTCCGGAATAAGGCGGATTGCCCAAAACCACCATTACGGGTGCTTCACGCTTTATGCGTGAAGCAGCAAGCGATTCTTCAGCTAGCCACTGAGTAAATAGCGGCAGGCCGGTTAGCTCGTGTGCCTCTTCCAGTGAGTTTGTCAGGAACACACCAAGGCGTTGATCTGAGGCAAAGTCATATCCAGACTGCTCCAGTTCCAGCCCAAGCTTCATATGTGCAACCGCATAAGGAGCCATTAATATTTCAAAACCAAATAACCTCGGTAACAAATGTTCCGCTACATAGCCAGGCCACGCTCCAGCATTTCCTTTGAAATGTTCACGAATCTTTGCGATAACCGTATATAGAAAAGTGCCAGTACCTGTAGCAGGGTCCAAGATTTGCAGACGGTGTGTCTCAATCGTCTCAGTACCTTTGCCTTGAGCTTTTAGGCGAGAGAGTTTGACCCTACCAGAGTGAGCTAACCCTTCTTTCAATTTGAAAATACTCTTTAATAGCTGATCGACACTCCGAACGATGTATCTGACCACAGGCTCTGGCGTGTAGTAAACGCCACGCGTCTCACGCAATTTTGCATCATAGGCGGCAAGGAAAGTCTCATAAAAGTGGACTACAGGGTCTTCTTTACGGGTTCGCTTGCCAAAATCTTCGAGAATGGCGTCCATATTTGCTCGTGCGAGCATATATGCGAGATGATCTACCGCCCACGCTATGCGAGGATCTAAATCTGGGCCGGCAATAGAATTAAATAGTTTACGCAAGAACGGATTCGTTTTTGGCAGTGCACTCGCTGCGATTTGTCGCGTAAATCCCTTCGCTAGGCTATTGCAGCGAGCAGCAAATAGCCCATAGCACAGAGTTTGTGCGTACATGTCTGCGAACTGTTCGGTTGTGAGCGAATCAATCAAAACCTTGCGGAATGCCGCAAGTTGGCTGTGCAATTCCCCTTTTTCACCCTCTGCTTTAAATGTCTGTTCAATCAGACTACGAATTAATCGCGCTAGCCCAGCCATTCGAGTAGCGAGTTCCTTCGGTGTCGCTTTGAGGGGCATCTCAGCCTCTAGAAATTGTTGCAGCAACAGCGCGACTTGTGAAGCGGCATCTTCATTCCATTGAATGTGGCCACTCCGACCAGGATGCGGCAGCGAAGCGGTCAAACGTAATTGACCATCAAGGTACCAACGGAATTCAAGGTAATCAGTTAGAACCAGATTGGCTAGCGATTCTCTATAGCGGAGAAGTTGTTCGTCGCCTTCTTTCTCATTTAAATTGACGCCAATATCTTTAGCTTCAATATATCCAAGAGGTACACTGCCGCGCAGGACAATGAAATCAGGCGCGCCACACTCAATATGCTTTGGCTCATTTATTGCATGAACACCTGACCCAGCAAGAGCTTCAACTAGTGTTTTAAAAGCGGGCCGATATGAATGCTCGGTCGCGTGTTCATGGCGCAATGTGGCTTCAATCGAATGAAGATATTCCTTCAAGGCAGCATCCTTGACTGCAGTTGCATGATTCATTTCAGAATATCCTTGCTTTGTGTTACCGAACTTTAGATTTTCCGGTCTAGATTGCATACCATCAAACTAACCGAAACGGGAGATTTCAACCATGCCCGTAAAGTGCCGTACCGTCAAGGAGGGCATCGCCAGGGCGCCTGTGACCTTTCCCCGTAATTAGTACCAAGCGTGCTACTGGATTTCACGATATATTGGAACGACGAATCTGACAATAAATAGGTCAATAGTTATTTATATAACACCCTAGTTGTTATATCGTCTTTAAATTCGATCTACGGCGCTTTTAGCGTAACTTCAATTTCCCCCAATACCGAATGATGCATGGTCATTGAAACCTGAATACCAGGAGCAAGAGGTTTCCCTTGCTGAATGAACCTGACTTCTTCGGCTGTCGCCTCATGTGTATGTTCTGGGTGCTTAATGAAAAGCGTTTGAAAGCGTGAGTCTTCATGAGCTCTGTAATACAGATCTCTCGCTGTGCTATAAGCCATTCCGATTTTACCGAGCCAATGAAACGCCATTTCTTGATTCGGTACTTTCCCTTGAAGTATCAACTCCTTAACTAGCGCAACTACAACGAGTGGATGCTCCTTGAATCTGGATCTCGGACGCCCGCACGGATTCCGAAGGCGGCCATGTTCTGCGAGTTTAACCAATATTTTCCGAATTTGAGAATCTAAAGCCAAACTAGGGTGGTCATCCAGTATTCGCGTTATTTCTTCAGGGCTCCCCGCCCTGAAAAACCTCTCACACTTTCGGATTAGACCCCTCGTCAAGTCTTCGGCGCTGTCGACTGAAGTAAGAGGGAATTCCACTTGGTGTGGCAACGCTCCTTCCAGTTCTAGATTTGGCCTTTTTTTTGGGATCGGAACCAGTGGAAAACAAATTTCCGCCGGGATACCTATATAACTGCCTGTTTTCCTTTTATTTTGCATGCCGATTTTCTCCGAAATCATTCCCACCGAATCCTAATATCCTGCGTTAAATTTCTGCTGAGCGAACCGTATATACATGACGAAACAGGAACTACTGGGTTACCTCTCCGATACCGATGGCGCAGATGCTATCGAAACTGCAGCGGTATTTCATTGCACCTATTTCACTGCAGCCATGGCCCTCCTACGCCTTAGCCGGCAAGGCTTGGTAGCGCGATTTCAGGGCCCCAACACCGGCGGCTACTGGTATCAACTCACCGAGCGAGGGTTTGCGCGGCTAGATTTCCTCGAATCCAACCCTACTGGAGATAACTATGGGCCGTAAACCCCGTATTCAATCCCGCACTGGACCCGCAGTCAAAGCACCCAGGGCCAAGAAACGATTCCATCAATGCCTGCGCTGTGGTGCCCTAACCGATCCGATCTATGGGTTAGGCGACGACAGTTGGTGCCCATCCTGCCAATACATGGGGCACATCACTTACGCCGAAGGCCAAATACCTGCTCCATCCCTCTATGGCAGTTGGGTCATACAGCAAAAAAAGACTTCGGGTAACGACGTGCTTCCCAAGACTGGCCAGGCCGCAGAGGCCGCTGGAGACACAGTTACTACAACTTCACCTTCTTCATCAACTTATGGAGGATCCGGTATGCAAATAGTCCAGTATCTCTTTGGCCGATACCATTGTCCCGCCTGTTGCAAGGAGTTTGAGCTCTTCTGTGAGACTGTTCTCAAATGCAAACAGTGTGGCGGTCGTCTGGTGAAAGGCCCACTCGATAAGGACCCTGACGAGTATCGAGATGACTGACACTGGAACTTATAAATACGTGATAGCCATATCCCACAGGGGATGGGCACACTGTGGGTGAAGAGCCTGCAAGCTTGGCGCTGCCATTTGCCCGCTGCCTGACAAAGCAGCACGCGGCCGAATATTTGGGGATTGGAATTACGCTTCTCACCGAGATTGGTCCCCGCCCTATCAAGCTCGGACGACGATCTGTCTATGACCGTGTTGACCTGGATACCTGGCTGGACGACTATAAGCGCCGAGGGCGGGCCAGCAAGGAGGAAGTATGGCCCGAGAACGAGGACTCTACCGACGACAAGATTCACCGTTTTGGTGGATCAACGCGGTCCTCCCGGACGGAACCCGAGTATCTCAAAGTACTCGGTGTACCCGCCAGGAGGATGCGGAAGAGTGCTTAGTACACCTCAAAGCCGAAGCGTATAGAGCCGTACGGCTGGGTATTCCGGTGAACCGCATGTGGCAGGACGCGGTAGTGCGTTACCTTCAGGAAGCTGAAGGCATCAAACGCAGCTACCAGGACGACAAGGACCACTTGCGCAAGCTGGACCCCTACCTGCGGGATAAACAGCTATCCGAGATCAACATGGAGGCGTTGTGGCCGTTTATCGACGATCGAAAGAAGCGCGATGGCGTGGCCAATGCCACCATCAACCGTGCCATGGAGATCGTCCGGCGCATCCTTAACCTCGCGGTCGAGGAATGGAATTGGCTCGCAAAGGCTCCGCGGATCCGTATGCTTCCGCAGCCTAAGCGGCGGATTCGATTCCTGATTCATGAGGAGGCGGATCGGCTTTTGGAGGTGTTGCCGAGGCATCTGCGCCCAGTGGTGCGGTATGCCCTGGCGACCGGTTGCCGGATGTCTGAGATCCTGCAGCTGGAATGGCAGCGTGTCGATATGGATCGGCGCGTGGCCTGGCTCGACCCGGGAACGACCAAGAATGGCGAGGGCCGCGGCTTACCGCTCAACAGCGATGCCGTACTCGCGCTTAGGTCGGTTGAGGGTGAACACCCCCGGTGGTGTTTTACCTATGAGGGCAAGCCCATGCAGGCGATTGGTTCTGCCTGGGAGCGTTCCCTGAAACGGGCTGGAATCGAGAACTTTCGATTCCATGATCTACGGCACACGTGGGCCAGTTGGCACGTGATGAGCGGAACGAGCCTGCAAGAGCTCATGGAGTTAGGAGGCTGGAAGTCGTACGAGATGGTGTTACGGTATGCGCATTTGGCACCGGAACATCTAGCGAGTGCGGCCCAGCGGATCGAACGGGTGTGGGAAATCGTGGACGGTAACGCTACGATTTCGCTACGTTGATCAATCAAAGGACCGGTCATCGCTGACAAGTCCTTGATTTATTGGCGCGCCTGGAGAGATTCGAACTCCCGACCCCCTGGTTCGTAGTCGGTTTCTGCTATCAGTTCTTAAATTGTGTTGCGCTGCTTAATTCTTCTTACTATCAATACGTTAGCAGCATCCAGATT
>Ga0307374_10007756_pt1 | contig 16237 bp, 13 predicted proteins | sample OX3MG_FD_202532 | JGI IMG/M metagenome (GOLD analysis project Ga0307374, IMG submission 202532) | Soil microbial communities from Risofladan, Vaasa, Finland - OX-3 | ecosystem: Environmental > Terrestrial > Soil > Coastal area > Acid sulfate soil | place: Finland: Risofladan, Vaasa | collected... | reverse complement strand
GCCAGGCCCGCCGCATAACTGTCGCGGGTCTGCGTCAAGGTGTTCTGGGCGTTCAACACGTCCAGCACCGTTGCGTCTCCAGCCTTGTAACGCAGCGTGTTCAGCCTTAGGCTCTCCGCCGCAAGATTCGCCGAACTCTCAAGCGTGGCCAGTTCCGACCGCGCCGTGCGCGCTTCATTATAGTAGGAATAAAGGTTCTTCAACACCTGCCGCTGGGCAAAACTCAGGTCCACGCGCGCCTGCTGCCGCTGGTATTCCGCCTGGCGCAGCTTGCTGAGGGTGGCGCCCCAGTGCCACACCGGCACGTTCAGCGTGGCCGTCACAAAGAAGCCCAGGTTGGGCAGCCTGCCGGCTTCCGGGAATCCGCTGGTTCGACTGCGCAGCGCGAAGGCGTTCGCTTCAATGCCATAATCGAGATCAAAGGAGAGGGTGGGCAGGAAAGCCGATTTCGCCTGCGAGACTCCGAATTTCGACTCGCGCAATGCCGCCATGGCAGCACGCAGCTCCGGATTGCCCGCTTCCGCCATTTTTGTCGCTTCCGGGAGCGTGGGCAGCGGCGGAGAAGTATCCAGATCATCCACCACGTTGAAGTTCTGATTGAAGTCGGGAAACAGCATCACCGCGAGTGCAAGACGGGCATTCTCCATCGCCAGGCTGGCCTCGTGGAACGCCTGCTCCTGCTGGTTGTATTGGATTTGAAAGGTGATTACGTCGCTGTGGGCCACCTCGCCGCCCTGCTCGAGTTCCTGGCTCGCCTTCAGTGAGCGGCCCGCCTGGTCCAGGCTCTGTTGGGCCGTGGCGTACTGCCGCTCCGACACCACCAGCGTGTAGTAAGCCTGCGTCACCGTCACGTTCAGCCCGCGCCGCGCGATCTCCTGCTGGGCTCGCGCCATCTCTTCCGCCGCCGTTGCGTGCCGGTATCCGGCCAGCGTGAAGGTGTCTGCGGAAAGTGTCTGGCGGAAAACGCCCCAGGCCCGGTAAACGTGAACGCCGTCGTTGGTGACGTATCGCCCGCTGGGAAGCACGCCGTTGCCCTGGGTGGTGAGGTCCTGCATGGTGTAGTCCGCTGACGGCAGCAGCGTGGCTCGGGACTGCACCACGTTTTCCCGCGCCATTTTTGTGGCCGTCACCGCGGCCTGGAATTGCGGACTGTATTTTCGCGCCCGCTCCAGCGCATCCTGCAGTGTCAAGGTCAGCGGCGCGTTGTTATTGCTGCTGGCGCCGGGGGCGGCGGCTGCAGGGGGGGAAGAAAGCTGCGCCGTCGAAACGCGGGAAGTCCCGGTCGTGTTGTTGCCCTCGGCCGCAACGGCCCGTGTAGCGGTTGATCCGAGCAGCAGGATCAGCGCGAAGGCTGCGAGAACACCGCCGGCCCGCCACAGGCGCGACCTGGAACTTCTGCCACTGCGCTTGAAAATGAAAGTTTTCGCGATGGGCTTCCGCCGTTCGGTCTGATTCCGGTCGCTACGCATGTTCACCTCCTGCACAGTGGATTCTCGCAGATTCTCGCCCCTGACTCACCTGCTTTCCGCTCCAGGACTATCTTTTTTCAGGAAAAGCAGGGAATGCCGCCTCCCTTGTTGTCATCCTGAGCCCAGTCGTCGAGTCGCTCACTCTAACCATATCCGACTGGCCCAAACCCAGTCCTGAATTCTGAATTAATTTTTGTTTATGCACGGCATCGTTCGTCAGGGCAGGGCCTCAGAGGTTGTGCGAGACCTGACCTCCCCGATAATGTGGTGAGGCGGCCGTCCTTACAAAAACCCGGCGGTGGGGACACCGCCGCTACAGAAACACGAGATGCTGTAGAGACGCGCCGGTGAGGCGTCTCCTGGCGGGACGCGGTTAACAATGAGACGTTCCACCGGAACGTCTCTACAAATACGAAAAGCCCTCACCTGGGACGGCGCTACAGCGTGCGGCGGAAGAGCAGGGTGGCGCAGGTCATCATGATGGTTGTAAAGACGGTGAGATAGAGAAGGTCGCCGGAGATGGCGGCGAAGCCCGTGTTCTTGAGGAATAGCGACTTGAAGGCGTGGACGGCATAGGTGAAGGGATCGACGACAGTGATGGCCTTCATCCAGGGTGGAAAGGCGCTGATGGGATAGACGGCGCCGCTGGGGAAGAAGAGCAGGGTATTGAGCACGCCGAAGATGGCGCGGGGAACCAGCGGGTCGCTGATGCGCACCATCATCAGGAACATCATGCTGATCAGGGCCATTGAACTGACCACGATCACCACCATAAGCCGGGCCAGCCGGGCCAGATCAAACGGGTGCGGAATTCCGGCCAGCAGGGCTCCAAGGGTGCTGAGGAGCAGGCCTGCCAGAATCGCTTTGCTGGCTCCGGAAAGAGTGAAGCCCATAATCAGCTCAAACTTGGTGATGGGCGTGACCAGATAGCCTTCATGCAGGCCGCGCGCCTTGTCATCGATGTAGATGATGCCGCCGCCGATCATGGCGGAAACGAAGATGGCCAGCACCACCGACCCGGCCAGCAGGTACTGGATGTACGGAACGTAAGGGTAGAGCTCGACCATTTGAAGTGTGGCGCCGCCGGGCAGGCGCGGCTGAACCTTGGGCTGGTTGTAGGCGCCGACCAGCCCGGTCAAGGCGCCCTCCAGCGCACTGGTCACAAAGTTGTCCGTGTTGTCCTCAATCAGGGCGATCTGGGGAGCGTGCTGCTCCAGAACGTTGCGCGAAAAGTCGGGCGGGATTTCCAGCACGGCGTTGATGCGGCCCTGCCGCAGATCGGTGACCGCCTGCCGGGGGTCGTCGTAGTTGACGGTGGTGAAGGTGCGCGAGTTGGCCGCAATGGCCCCGAACATCTCGCGCAACCTGACCGTCTGCAGGCCGTGGTCCTGATTGACGACGCCGACGGTGAGGTTCTTGATCTTCCCGCCGAACGCGTAGCCCAGCACCACCAGTTGGACCAGCGGGAAAATCAGGGAGGCCATCATCAGCGCAGGGCTGCGGAAGAATTTCAGCAGATCGCGTTCGATGATGGCTGCAATGCGGTTCATGTTTGTCCTGGCCCGCCGGCGAGGGCGGCTCAGCCGGAACCTCCGTTATCGCGGAGGCATCAGGCTCGTTTCGAAGGATTTCTCCTGCAACTCGTCGCGGAGCTGGCGTCCGGTGTAATGCGTGAAAACATCATCCAGCGTGGTGCTTTGCACGGAAAGCGACGACACCTCAATCGCGGCGCGGCGGGCGGCTTCCACCAGCTCGATGGTGGTGCGGGGGCCGTTGTGCGAGGCGATGCGGAAAATCGGGGCGTGCTCGATGACGCTGCCCACGTCCGGAAGGCCCTTCAAAGTTTCCAGCCAGCCGTCCGGAACGGCGGAAAAACTCACCTCCAGAAAGCTGGCCGCCGGAATCGAGGCCTTCAGCTTCATCGGCGAATCCAGCGCCACCAGTTTTCCGTGGTCCACAATCGCAATGCGGTCGCACAGGCGGTCGGCTTCATCCATGTAATGGGTGGTCAGCAGGATCGTCAGGTCCCGCTGCTGCTTCAAATGGGTCAGCATTTCCCAGACGGCGATTCGCGATGTCGGGTCGAGACCGGTGGTCGGCTCATCAAGAAAAAAGATCTTGGGTTCGTGCACCAGGCCGCGCGCGATCTCTAGGCGCCGCCGCATGCCGCCGGAAAGGTTCTTAACAGGATGCTTGGCCCACTTTTCCAGTTCCACCGCCTCCAGCAATTCCCGGATGGTGCGCTGGCGCCGGCTGCGCGGAACGCCGTAAAGCTTGGCGAAGATGTTCATGTTTTCCTCAGCGCTCAGATCGAGGTCTGAAGTCATCGCCTGGGGAATTACGCCAATGCAATGCCGCACCTCGTTCTGCTGGCGGACCACGTCAAACCCATTCACCAGCGCCGTGCCATCGCTCGGCGGAATCAGCGTGGTCAGCATGCGAATCAGGGTGGATTTGCCGGCGCCGTTGGGGCCCAGCAGGCCGAAGATCTCGCCCTCCTCCACGCGGAAGGCGACCGCATCCACGGCGGTAAATCCGTTGAAGCGCTTGGTCAGCTTTTCGACCTCAATGGCAGCCATCCGACAAATCCTCAGCCGCGCCCGGATACGAAACTTCCGTCCGGCAATTGCTTCCAACGCTCCCCGGCTTCGCTCAAAAACCGCCAGGGCACGGCTTCACAACCTAATGAAATATCCCACGTCATCCCGAGAGAAGCGAGGGATCGGCTTTGCCCGATTTCGCAAAGACACAGCAGAGGCTTCGCTGCGCTCAGCATGACGGTTGGCCCCATCCTACCGACCCTCGTCAATGGGCACGGTGACAAAGGCCGTAAGCCCCGGCGCCAGCCTGCGGTCCTGGTTGTCCACGCGCAAACGAATCTGGAAGGTCTTGATGTCGCGCTTGGTGCGGCTGACGTCGCGCTGCGTGGCGTACTCCGCATCGACCCCGCGGAAATAGACGGTTCCGGTGCGCTCGATGCCGCCCGGAAACCGCACCGGCAGGCGCTCGCCCATGCGGATCAGGTGAAGGTCCGTCTCCGGCACGTCCGCCCGCACCCAGAGCTTGTCCGGGTCGTAGAGCACCACGATGGGCTGAGCGGGGTTCACCACCTCGCCGCTGAGCGCCGCCCGCAAGGTGACCAGACCGTTGATCGGCGAACGGATTTCCGTGTAGTCCAGGCGCGCCCGGGCGGCCTGGTCCTGAGCGCGTGCCGCCGCATACTGATGTTGATTGGAAGCGAGCTGGCGCTCCCGCATGGTGATCTGCGCGGCGTTGGAGCGGGCAAGTGCCAGCGCCGAGCGGGAGGCCTGCACCTGCCTTTCGAGAGCTTCCACGGCCGCCTCCCCCGTCTTCAGGTTGGCCTGCGCCTGGTCCTGCTGCTGCTGGGAAACGATCTGCTGAGCGAACAGGCCGTTCGTGCGCTTGAAGTTTTGTTGGGCCAGCGCAAGGTTGGCCTGGGCCTGCTTCAACTGAGCCTGGGTCGCCGCCAGATTGGCTTCCGCCTGTCGGATCTGATCGCGCGTCTGGAGTTCCTGATACGTCAGCGAGGCTCGCGCCGCCCCAACCTGGGCGCTCGCGCTCTCCATCGAGGAAGCGTAGTAGGACTGGTCCGCCTGCAACTCCCTGGGAACCATCGTGGCCACCAATTGCCCCTGGGTCACGGAGTCACCCTCGCTCACCATCACCTGCTGCAGCCGGCCGGCGATCTGCGAGCTGACGGCGACTTCGTCGGCGTCCACCAGGCCGGTCAGAACCATGCCCTTGGAAGGCGGACGCGTGATGACGTACACGGCCACGCTTGCCACCACGACCAGTCCCAGAATCACCAGAAACAGTTTTCGAGTCATGCGGAACCCGTACCCCTGTCTTTGAAAAGCGCCCGGCGGACGAAATTCAAGACTTCCTTCTTCCTTCGGGCCAACTGCGCTTTGCCATAGGGGTCCTTAAAGCCCACAACCTTCAGGACCGGCGCTGCTGAAAAATAAAAGACCGTCAGAGCCACCAGCGAGAGGGTGGTGTGGGCGCTGTCGGAAGCGCAAAGCTCGCCGCTCCTCGCGCCCTGCCGGATGACCGCCTGGAACTTCCGCGCCACCGGAGCGAAATACTTTCGCCGAACCTGCATGAGCGGGCGCTCGCCGGCCATCATGAACCTTTGAAGCAGGCGGGGATAATCCGGCCGCGCGGCGATGAAATCAAAGTGCATGCTGACGTAATGCAGGACTTTGTCCTTCACGCCTTCATCGCTGGAAAGAAGGGCAAGGGCCTGCTGCGAGAAATCCTTCAGGTGCTCCTCGACGACCGCCAGGTACAGCGCGTCTTTGCTTTTGAAGTAGTAATAGATCAGGGCCTTGTTGACTCCGGCGGCGGCGGCAATGGCGTCGGTGCGTGCGCCCGCCAAGCCCTGCTCGGCAAAAATATGCTCTGCGGCGCGGAGGATGGCCGCGCGCGTCTCGGGGCTTCCTGCGGTGCGCCGGGCTGGACCTTGTTTGGGCACGACGGCTCCTTTTAACTATCTGGTTAGTTAAATAACACAGAGGCCGCCTTGCTGTCAAGGGCAGGAGCTTGGTGCGCAGCGTTCACCTTTTGTACCGCAACGTTCGCCGTCTAACGTTGCGGGTTTTGCGCTGAATCCCATGGAAAAACCGCAGGGTCAAAGAACGGACCCTGCGCTACAAAAACATTTTCCTAGCGGCTGTAATCGTACCGGGTGCGCTTTTTTTCGCGGTGGCGTTCGCGGGCCAGCTCGATCAGGCGGTCGAGCAGCGCGGGATAGGGCAGGCGGCTCGCCTCCCACAGTTTGGGGTACATGCTGATAGGCGTGAAACCCGGAATCGTGTTGACTTCATTGACAAACAATTTGCCGCTCGGGCGGTCGAGAAGAAAGTCCACGCGCGCCATGCCGGCGCAGTCAACGGAGCGGAACGCCCGCAGGGCCAGCTCGCGCACCTGGCGCGTTTGGGCACGCCCCAGCTTTGCGGGGATCAGCAGTTCCGAGCCTTCCTTCACGTACTTCGCTTCGTAATCGTAGAACTCGTTCAGCGGAACGATTTCGCCGGGAACCGAAGCTTCGGGCGAATCGTTTCCCAGCACCGCGCATTCAATCTCACGAGCGTCCAGGCCCTTTTCGACGACGATCTTGCGGTCGTAGCCTGCCGCGAGATCAATCGCCGGGGCCAGCTCCGGCCGGCCATGAACTTTGCTGATGCCCACGGACGAGCCCAGGTTCGCCGGCTTGACAAACAGCGGATAGCCCAGCCTGGTTTCAATCAGCCGGCGCAAGCGGGACGGGCTTTGCTCCCACTCGCTTCGCAAAACCATCACCCACTCCACCACCGGGAGGCCCTCATCGCGGAAGAGCCGCTTCATCAAATCCTTGTCCATGCCCGCAGCAGAGCCCAGCACTCCCGCGCCCACGTAGGGGGTTCCCGCAAGTTCAAACAGACCCTGGATCGTGCCGTCTTCGCCGAACGTGCCGTGGAGCACGGGAAAAATGACATCGACATCCGGCAGGCGTTTTGCACCCGGCCGCGCGTCGCGAGGCAGAAACTTCGGCCCGGAAGGATCGCCGGAAGGAATGGCCGCTTTCCCCTTTTTTAAGACTTCGGGAGGAGATTGCCGCGAGCCGGACCCCATGAACCAGCGCCCTTCGCGGCTGATGCCGATGGGGACCACTTCGTATTTTGCGGGATCAAGCGCCTGCATGACCGAAGCGGCGGAAGTCAGTGAGACTTCATGCTCGCCCGAGCGCCCGCCAAACAGAACTCCAACTCGAATTCGTTTTTTCACAGAATCTTCTTTCCCAGCGCTGAAGCTATCAGTCCCACGGCCAGAATCGCCGTCCGGTTGAGAACGTCGATAATAGGATTCACTTCCACCACTTCGAGAGCCAGCATTTTTCTGCTGTCCGAGATCATCTCCATGATCAGGTGGCCCTCCCGGTAAGTAATGCCGCCCTTCACCGGCGTGCCCACGCCCGGCGCCTCCTGCGGATCGACCACGTCCATATCGAGCGATACCACAAAGCCCGCGGTGCCGTTGCCGGCGATCGCAATGCTTTTTTCCATCACCGCGCGCAGCCCGTATTCATCGATGTCGCGCATGGTAAAGACGTGAACTCCCGAATCCCTCACCAGGCGGCGCTCGCGGCTGTCGAGGTCGCGCAATCCGATCAGAACGCAACTTCCGGCCTGCAGCTTTGGGGCGTATTCAAAAATTTTCGCCAGGGCCTCAGGCCCAAAACCCAGCGAGGCGGCGAACGGCATGCCGTGAATGTTTCCGCTGGGGCTGGTTTCCGGAGTGTTCATGTCGGCGTGAGCGTCAATCCAGATGCAGCCAATCGATTGCTTCCGGTCGTGATACAGCCTGGACACGCCGGCCTGTGTTCCCACCGCAATCGAGTGGTCGCCACCGAGCGACAACGGAAACCATCCGTCCTGGACCGTCTGGAAGACGCGCTCGGCAGCGTCCCGGCAGGTCTCCGCAATTTCGGCCAGATACTTGGCGCGCCGGTCGCCAAAGTGCTGTTCCTCGGCGATCCTTACGTGAATGTTTCCGGCATCCTCCACCTGATGGCCGAGGCCCTTGAGGACGGAATTCAACCCCGCGGCGCGCACGGCCGAAGGTCCCATGTCCACGCCGCGCCGCGCTTGGCCCAGATCGAGTGGAATTCCAAGGATGCGAATCTTCATGAAAGCACCACGGGTTTAAACCAAAGTTGGCAGCCTTGGTCGATGTGCCGGAAATCGCCTTGCGAAGGCGCGCGGTGGCGCGTGAGCGCCAGCCTGTTACTGCAAACATCCAGCAGGTTGCTGAAAAAGTAGCGAGACGCGCTTGGTAGCGCCGGCATCTTGCCGGCATGGATTGAACTCAAAAAAGCTGCCGGCTGGAAGCCGGCGCTACAAAAGCCCGCCAGGATGGCTGAACCCCATCAATGCACGCGAGAGAAGTGTTCGTGCACGATCTGCCACTTCCCGTCACTGTGCACAAACACATGGCTGCCGCGGCCGTGGATCGAATGCCGGGGGCGTCCCGCTCCCAGTTCCACCGTCCAGTTAAAGGTGACGACCGCGGTCTCGCCAAAGGCCTGAACTTGAGGCTTGGCGATCGCGTATTTCATCTTGCTGCTGGCATGCCGGTAGTAGTCGAAGGTCTTCCGCATCGCCGCACTCCCGCTGACCCGTTGCTGCTGGGTGGAAGAAAATCCGACAACCCGGGGATGGAAGTGGGCCAGGAGATCCTCGGTTTTTCCCGCGTTGAAGTCTCGAACCAGTTCTTTTTCAATCGCCAGGATGGTCTGCTGCGAAGTTGCCATGGGATTCCTCCTTCGTCAAAATGTCACGCGCCGCATCCCCAGCGAGCCATCACCGCGCCCTACAAATCCATGTTAATTGATCCAACGGTCGGGATCATCCTTTTTGTCATTTTTCCGCATGTAAACATCAAACTTGCGCCGTAACCGGGCCCGCCGCCATTCCGCATAGTGGAGTTGCATCCGCCCGGAGAGCCCGCCCCCGCGCAGGTAAAGAAAGGCGACCAGCATGCCGCCGAGATGGGCCAGGTGAGCGATGCCGGAGCCCGGCCCGCTGAGCTCACTGTAAAACTCGATGACTCCAATAATCAGCACAAACCACTTGGCCTTGATGGGAATGATGAGCCAGAGAAAAATGGGGCGGTCGGGAAAGATCAGGCCGAATGCCAGCAAGAGTCCATAAAGGGCCCCGGAAGCTCCGATGGTCAGCGAATAAGGCGACCCGAAGAGCGTGGTCAGCACCACATCGAACACGCCGGCGCCGACTCCCGTCAGGAGATAGAACTTGAGGAACTCCGACCCGCCCCACAATTGCTCCAGGTCCGGACCGAACATCCACAGGGCGAACATATTGAACAGGATGTGAAAAAAACCGCCGTGCAGAAAGAGATACGTCACAAGTTGCCAGAGGTAAAGGCGATGAACCACCGCGTAAGGTTGTAAGCCCAGCCAGAAATACGGCGCCTGCCAGCCAAACAGCCTGAGCGGCAGATAGGTCAGAATAAAAACCGCCGTCGTAACAACAATCAGGGCCTTCACCATGCGCGTGAAGGGAGGGAAAAACGACATGTACGATTGCGTATAGCGCGGCATGAACTGAAGCCTATCACAAGAATGGGGAGAGATGGAGAGCCTGTAGCGCAGCACCCGGCAAACGTCCCGGCAATCGTTCGGACCGTAGCTCCGGCATCCTTACGGCAAATGCCGCCAGGATGTCGGCGCTACTCGTTTCCAAGCCTGGCATCCCCTGGATCACGTTTTGCCGGCCTTTACAGCCCTCTTCAATTGTGCCACGAAGTAAAGCAGAACGGCGAGACCGGTGAAGATGATGAGCGCGGCAAGGTTGCTCTGCGCGAAACGCGGGAACCAGCGCATGCCCACCGCAACGGCTTCTTCTTTGTGGAATCCCACCACGGTGGCCAGGGCCAGCCCGCCCAGAGATCCGCCCGCAATCAAGCCTGAACTGAAAAGTGCGCCGCTGCCGGTTTCAGATTCCGTCTCTTCCGTCTCCGCGTGATTGCCTCGATCCACCAGCCACTTGACGACTCCGCCCACAAAGATCGGGGCCGTGGTCGAAATCGGAAGATAGAGTCCCACGGCGAAGGCCAGCGAATGAATGCCGCACAGTTCGAGAACAAAGACGGTGAAGGCTCCGAAGAGCACCAGGGTCCACGGCAGCTTCTGGGTCAGGATACCGTTGATGACCACGCTCATCAGCGTCGCCTGCGGGGCGGGATAATCCGTCGAGCCGATGCCCATCACCTGCTGGTAGTCGATTTCCTTGTGCGCGGCATCGTAAAAGTAACGGCCGTCGGGAAGGGTGGCGGAGCCGATCACGCTCACGATTTCATACCGGTGGCCCTGGTAAGTCGTTGGCCCCTGCGGCTTCATCGAGGAAGTGATGGAGACGTCGGAAATATGCAAGGGCTTGACTTTGGTGGCGCTGCTGTTCAGCAGTTGCATGGTGAGCCCGACGACAAAGACGGAGGTCATCACGCCAATCGCATAACCAAGTTCCTGCTTGCTGGGCGTTCCTCCCACCAGGAATCCTGTCTTCAGGTCCTGCGTGGTCGCACCCGCGCTGGCGCCGCCGATGGCGACCACCGCTCCAATGCTCAGCGCGATCGCGGAGTACATGCCGCCCGTCCATCCCACCAGAAGAAAAATCAGGCAGGTCCCCATCAGCGTGGCAATCGTCATCCCGGAAACCGGGTTCGAGGAGCTTCCAATCAAACCCACAATCCTTGCCGATACCGTGGCAAAGAAGAAACCGAAAATAACCATCAGCAGCGCCGAAACCAGATTGCCGCTGGCATGGGGATTGATATGGAAGGCCAGCAGCGCCCACAGGAACCCCACCACCAGCACCGCGCCGCCGGCAATGACCGTCAGGGGAAGATCGCGGGCGGTGCGCTCGACCGCGATCTTGGCAACCAGCTTGCTGTTCTTCAGCTGGCTGAACGTCGTTTTGAACGAGCTGATAATGGTCGGCATCGTTCTCACCAGCGTGACGATTCCCGCCATGGTCACCGCGCCCGCGCCGATGTAGCGGATGTAGCTGCTCCAGATCTGCGTTTCGGTCATCTGCCCGATGGGGATGGTGCCGGGATACATGACCCCCGGCATCTGGGAGCCAAAAAACTTGATGATCGGAATCAGGACCAGCCAGGAAAGAACGCCGCCGGCCACCATGGTTCCGGCAACTTTTGTTCCGATGATGTAACCCACGCCCAGATATTCCGGCGTGATTTCTCCCGCAAACGTCGAGCCGGGATACCAGGCCGGGTGCCACTCCGGCGTGGCCTTCCAGAAGAACAGGCCTCCCTGCTCGCCCATCAGGAATTTGTAAAGGATGCCCAGCGCCGCCCCGCCGAAAACCTTCCCGGCCTGAATGCCTCCTTTTTCACCGGTGATCAGAACATCGGCGCAGGCTTTGCCTTCAGGGAAAAGCAGGTTCCCATGCTCTTTCACCACCAGAGCGTTGCGAAGCGGAACCACAAAAAGAACACCCAGCAGTCCGCCCGCAAGCGCCAGCGGAAAAATCCGCCAGTAATCGAGCGTGTAGCCGAGAAAAATCAGCGCCGGCAGCGTAAAGACGGTTCCGGCCGCAATCGACTCGCCCGCCGAGCCCACCGTCTGGACGATGTTGTTCTCCAGGATGGTGGATTTCCCCAGCCACTTGAAAATCGTGATGGAAATGACCGCAACGGGAATGGAGGCGCTGACCGTCAGGCCGGCGCGCAGAGCAAGGTAAACGGAGACGGCGCCAAAGATGATGCCCAGAAATGCGCCCAGCAGGACAGCTCGAAGGGTGAATTCCGGGATGATGACGTTCGCCGGAACGTAGGGCCTGAAGGCGGCCGCAGCATCCACCTGGGTCTGAGATGTGGGTTCAGATGCCATGCTTCACAATCACCAGGGTTCAGAAAGAATGCGCCTGAGGCTGCGTCCGGGGTCCCTGGCGCTAACCGCCCAGTTTAGCCCGTACCATCTGGCTGACCCGCTTGCCGTCGGCGTTTTTGCCCGCCAACCTGGCCATGGCGGCTTTCATGGTTTTGCCCAGATCCTGCGGCCCGTGGGCGCCAATTTCTTCGATCGCAGCCGTCACGGCGGCGCTGATTTCCTCGTCGCTCGCTTCGGCCGGCAGGTAAGCCTGCAGAATTTCTGATTCCGCTTCCTCCTGGGTGGCCAGGTCTTCCCGGCCGCCCTTGCGGAACTGCTCCACCGAATCCCGCCGCTGCTTCACCAGCGTCCGCAGCACGGCAACGGCCTGGTCATCGGTGAGCGGCTTGCCCAGTTCGATCTGCTTATTCTTGAGGGCGGTCTTCGTCATCCGCATGACGGAGAGGCGAAGTTCCTCCCGGGCCTTCATGGCGGCCACCAGATCTTTTTCCACTTGTTCCACAATCGTCATGGCAATAACCCTTCTTATGAACTCCCGGCGAATATACCACAATCCCGCACGGTTGCGGCCCTGTTGCGATGTTCTCCTGAGATAAACTTCCGCCAACCGCATTCTTCATGAAGCGTTGCCGCGTTGGAAGAGGGGCGGAGCTTCAACTCCGCTTCCGGCAAGATAGCCGGTGATGCCGATGGGATTGTCTACCGCTGGTCGATGGGAACGTATTCGAGGCCGGTGGGGCCGGTGTACTCGGCGAGCGGCCGGATGAGCTTGTTGCTGGCATACTGTTCCAGCACATGAGCGGTCCAGCCGGAAATCCGGCTGACGGCAAAAATCAGCGTGTAGAGATCGACGGGAATGCCCAGCACGTAATAGGACGAGGCCGAATAAAAATCGACGTTGGCGTTGATGCCCTTTTCGCGGACCATCAGGTCCTCGATCCGCTGCGACATCTCGAACCATTCCGGCTGCCCGGTGCGGCGGCCCAGTTCCTCGGACATCCGGCGCAGAATCGTGGCGCGAGGGTCCTTGGTGCGGTAAACGCGATGGCCGAAGCCCATCACTTTCTGGCGCCCGGCCAGAAGGCCGCGAACGTAATCCTCCACCTTGTCCACGCTGCCGATCTCCAGCAGCATGCGCATCACGCGTTCATTCGCGCCGCCGTGCAAGGGCCCCTTCAGCGCCCCAACCGCCGAAGTGATGGCGGAGTGCATGTCCGACAGGGTTGAAGCCGTCACGCGTGCGACAAAAGTGGAAGCGTTGAAGCTGTGGTCCGCGTGCAGGATGAGCGCAATGTCAAACCATCGGGCGTCCTGTTCATTGGGCAGCTCGCCCGTCAGCATATAAAGGAAATTCGCCGCATGGCTCAGGGCGGGGTCGGGCGCGATGATCTCTTTGCCTTCCCTGATCCGCGCGTAGGCGGCCACAATCGTTCCCATCTGGGCGGTCATCCGCACCGCTTTGTGCCGGTTGGCTCGCTCGGACATCTCTTCCGACTCGGAATCGTAAAGCGAGAGCGCGGAGATGGCCGTCCGCAGCGTTTCCATCGGATGCTGGGCGGGAGGCAGGTTCTTCAAAAGCTCGATAACCTGCGGGGCGACGGCGCGGTTTTCAGCGAACTGCTTCCTGATCTCCTCAAGTTCCGCGCGCTGGGGCAGGCGTCCGTGCCAGAGCAGATAAACAACTTCTTCAAAAGTGGAATGCTCGGCGAGATCGCTGATTTCGTAGCCTCGATAGATCAGCCTGCCCTCTTGCCCGTCGATCGAGCAGATCTCTGACGTGGCGATGACAACATTCTGCAGCCCTGCTTTTACTTCTGCCATCCGAACACTTCTCCTTTTGTGCGCCCTGGCCGCCCCTGAAATTTATAGTGCGCAAATATCATACAACGGCCCATCGAAACTGTACAAGATTGACGCCTGATGCAAGGCCTGAGCAGGGGGCCGGCTCCATCGGTTGTTGAAAAAGGTGGCGAGGGGCGCCTTGTAGCGCCGGCATCCTGCCGGCATTGATTGAGCATAAAGAAGTTGCCGGCTGGAAGGCGGCGCTACACCAGCCCTCCAAAGACTTCTTCAGCGAATTGTGCAGCCACGCCCGCCCTTAAACTCATCCGTTTGCAATCACCGCCCGCGCCCGATATCCTGCTGTTAGACCCTTCTTGTTGAGTTGAGGTGCTATGCATAGCGCGCATCTTCCTGTAGGAATGGCCCTGGTTGGCGTCACGGTCGGGTTTCTGGGTTTAAGGTATTCCAGCCGGGCAAAGGCCGGCTCTTTCCGGCCCTGGGGCTGGGTGGGGCTCGCCATGCTCTTGCTTCTTGAGCTTTTGCTGGCCCTCCGCGTCGGCTGGGTCTCCATCTATTTCACTCCCTTGTGCTGGACGGCTTATCTGCTGCTTGCCGATGCCGCCGTCTGCAGTTTGAAAGGCTCGTCGCGGCTTTCCGATTCGCCGCGCGACTTCTTCTTTCTGGCCCTGGCGTCCATCCCTCTCTGGCTGATCTTTGAGGCTTACAACCTGAGAATGCAAAACTGGACCTATGTGGGTCTGCCCGCAAATCCCATTCTGCGCAATTTCGGGTATGCGTGGTCCTTTGCAACCATCTGGCCGGCGATCTTTGAGACGGCGGATTTAATCCGGGCGCTCGGCCTCTTCAGCCGGCCTGTCAAGCCTCACCGGCCCTTCCGCCGGACCAGCCGAATGGTTTTGGCATCGGAGGGCCTCTTGTTTCTCACCGTGCCCGTCCTGGTTCCTTTGCGCATCGGGCAATATTTGTTTGCGCTGGTATGGGTCGGATTCGTGTTGCTGCTGGACCCGCTGAATTACGCCTGGGGAGGCCGCTCGATCCTGCGGGACTGGGAAAAGGGCGAATCCTCCATCTTCTGGAGCTTTATGGCCGCCGGCCTGATTTGCGGCGTCTTCTGGGAATTCTGGAATTACTGGGCCGCAGCGCGATGGCTCTACATCTTCCCCATCCTGCAGGGGTGGAAGATCTTTGAGATGCCGCTGCCCGGTTTCTTTGGCTTTCCCGCATTTGCCGTTGAATGTTTCGCCCTGTATGAATCGGTGAAGGTTCTTGCGAAGGGGATTTTCCGATCCCGCCAGCGGGAGCGTGTCGCCGGGCCGTATTCCTCGGCGGCAGGATCGTGATCCCGGGTTGCAGTTACGTGGCCCCACAGGACTCAAAGAGGTCGCTGAAAGGTTCCCAAACGTTGTCATCCCAAGCCCGGCGAGGAATCTGCTTTTCACTCACGCCCATGATGAAAAAAAAGCCTCTGCTGATCGTTCTCGTCGCGGTGCTCGCGGGCACAGCCACCGCCGCCCATGCCGCGGCACATCCGCAAACCTCAGAAGCCGAACAAATCAAGGTGGCCCGGCAGGGACTTGATCTGCTGATGAACGGCGATCCTGACGCCGCGATCAAAGTCTTCCAGAAAATCGAGGCGGACGATCCTGATTCGGCGCTGGGCTACCTGATGGAAGCGGACGCCACCTGGTGGCAAATTTTTCTGACCACCGGCGATCTGGTCGATCCGGACGTTTTCGAGGTCGGTCCCAACTCCACTTCGCCTTACGATTCCCGCTTCAACCATCTTGTCGATCAGGCCATTTCCAAGGCGCGCGCGAACCGAAACGCAAACCGGGATGTGGCAAGAAACTATCTTTACGAAGGGATGGCGTACGGGCTCCGTGGAAGACTTGCGGCGATGCGAGACAGCAATCTTGCCGCGGCGCGCGCCGCCAAGCAGATGCGCTCGCTTCTGATTACGGCTCTGCAGCATGACCGGAATCTCCGGGACGCTTACGCAGGGCTGGGACTTTATGACTATTTTGTGGATACCCTGCCGACTATCGTCAAGCTGCTGCGGTGGATGATCGGGTTGCCGGGCGGAAGCCGGGCGCGCGGGCTGCAGGAGATCGAGTACGCCGCGAAATATGGCGAATTGACGCACGGCGAAGCGCTTTTCTACCTGGCCAAGGATTATTCGCGCACCAGCGAACACCAGTACGCCCGGTCGCTGCAAATTTTCCAGCAGTTGCGCAGCCAGTACCCTCGCAATGGATTGTGGACGCTGCTGGTGGGCAGCCTGGAAATCCGCATGGTCCACGCCAAAGAAGGCGAAGCTCTTTATCGCGAAGTGCTGGAGCAGACACGCGGCAAGCAAACGGTAGCCCAGAAAGCCCTGCACAATGCCGCCCGGAAGGCCCTCAAGCGGCGGCATCCCGATCAGCATTTCGAGTGATTCCGGCAGTTGCTTCGCTCCGCGTCCGCAGTGGCCGGAAAAAGCTCAACACAGAGGACACTGAGATACTCTGTGATCTCTGTGTTGAAACTTTGGAGA
>Ga0307374_10007755_pt1 | contig 16239 bp, 18 predicted proteins | sample OX3MG_FD_202532 | JGI IMG/M metagenome (GOLD analysis project Ga0307374, IMG submission 202532) | Soil microbial communities from Risofladan, Vaasa, Finland - OX-3 | ecosystem: Environmental > Terrestrial > Soil > Coastal area > Acid sulfate soil | place: Finland: Risofladan, Vaasa | collected... | reverse complement strand
GCCACAGATCTGACAGCGGGAGAACAGAGGCAGAGATGGATTTAGCAAGTCTTTTGCATGCAGGAAGAATTTGGTGGACGTGGCCGGGATCGAACCGGCGACCCCCTGCTTGCAAAGCAAGCATAAATTAAATCTAAGTCGTTGCTTCGGTTGCGCTTACGACTTTCAAGCTCTTCTTAGATTGCTCCAAAGTTGCTCCAAAAACCCCCCAGTCCAGGTCAGCGAGGCCCTGTAGGACCGCTACCGCCAACCCTTCGGTTAACAGCCGAACAACCAATCTAATCAGAACTTGCCGGAGTTGGCGCTAATCGAAGGAATTCAGCAAGTTGCGATGAAACGGGACGAATCACTTTCTCCTTCTTTATTCACCTTTCGTTCGCATTTTGCCGCCATTCACCATGATTAGTATTACGTTTTTATGACGTCTTATCATATTCTCTTTTTGTTCGCCTATGGTATGGTATGGTAGGATTACGGAGTTGTCTCAGCCCACCAACGTCAGTGGGGAAAATCGAATCGCGACGGTTGAGTCGAAAGTGAATCGTGTTGACGAGCGATTGTGGACTCGGTCTCTTTGGGTAGCTGAGCTAGGAGCGGTGCATTGTCCGACTTGCGTGGTCGAATTGGCGCTGCAACTTTCGGCCTTCTCACCGTTACGACGGAAGAGGCTGCCGCAATAACAAGCGTATTCGGATTGCATCATAACCTTCAGGGCAGCAGTTATTTCGTGACGGGTGCGTCCGCCTCGTCAAAATTCGAAATCGTCCACAGCAGGATTCCGCATCAGACCAATATTGTCTCGGTCCAAAGCGCGGGTGCCCTCATCGAAGACTTCCGACCCGAGTTTCTACTGTTGATTGGAACGGCGGGCGGGCACAGCGGCCGAGATAAGCTAGATGTGGGTGACGTTGTGGTGGCGGACTATATGGATTACGCCGGCTACTGGAAGTACTCAGACGGTGCCATCCTGGAACGGAAGTTGCCACACGATCACCCATCCGCACATCTCCTATTGAACTACGTTGAACCGTTGCGCGCAAAACCAGATCCGTGGATAGATCGCATTTCTGTTCCAAGGCCCGTAGCTGGTCGACCGAAATTGATGGTAGGAGGAATGGTTTCCGCAAACATACTCTTGGGTGATCCCGAAAACGAGGAGCAGAAGCGGATTCTGGGGCATTTCGATAAGGCCTATGCGTTCGAGATGGAAGGACATGGTGTAGCATCTGCAGTCTATAGAGCGCGCACATCGGTGCATTACAACCCGCAGTTTCTTATCATTCGTGGCATTTCGGATTTGGTTGACAAAGGCGTTGACGAAAACCAGGCGACGCGACAACTTTGGACGCCATATGCAGTCGACGCTGCGGCCGCATTCGCGTTGATATTGATCGAAGCTTTTTTCAGAGTTGGCAAGGTAGCTGTATGAATACCTCGATTGGAGCCAGCAATGGCGACAAAGACTGAGCAGATACTTGATGTCCTGTGTCGCAGAGTTGAGCAATTACCCGAACCACAGCCTCCATTCGAATTGGCTCTCGCATGGGCGAGCGACTATGACGGCATCTTTGCGAGTCGATTTGAAGGCAAAACGGATGCGTCGAATCTTTTTGATGCAGCGATCGGAAACGGACGAGTCCTGCTTACCGGAAGAGGCGGAGGCGCGAAGAGCGTCATTTTGACCCGTACTGCAAAAGACGCCGTCGTGCGGGGTGCGATTCCGGTCTTGATCCGCTTGCGGGGGTGGACCGGCGCTGACTACCGCAAATGGGAACAACTATCGACAAGAGCCGAACGTCTGGGCTACTTGTTGGCTCGGTTTTCGGTAGTGTCCATACACGCAAGAGATCTCGACATCTTGGATCCTAGCCTGCCGCGTGTGATTCTTCTAGACGGCCTGAACGAGGTCGATTCAGGCACGGGCCAACAGATGATTTTTGCGATCGACGAGTATGCAAGATTTGCCGTAAACACGCACGTAGTGGTTAGCGATCGCCTGGTTCGACGGGAGTTCATCTCGCCGACCCGCTGGAAACTTGCCGTAGTATTGCCACTGGCACGTTCAACAGTAGAAGCCGTCGTATTCCAAAATGTTCGCGCGAAACCACTCTATGAAGCGGCGTCGGAAAGCGCAAAGAATCTTTTGACGACTCCTTACTTTCTCAATGCGTTTCTCCAAGGCGGCAACTTAGCCGGGACAATCGCATCCCAGATGCGCGGATATTTCGAGCAACACGCCCTTACGGCAGCCGAGATCGATCAGGCGGCTTTAGCCTCATTCGAGGTCTATGCCGATTCCACTCGGACATTTGCGATCGCCAAGTTCCGCTCCTTTGCGGGGGAAAAGATTACAAAGCAACTCCTCGCCGCGGGAGCCATTCTTGCTGAAGGAGATATGGCGTATTTTGACCATCACCTGAAGCACGATTTTCTTGCATCAAAATATGTCGTCGACGATCCGAAGCGATGGACGTCAGACGTGTTTAACACCGTAACTTTTCACGCGAGTTCGTTCGAGACTATAACGATGGCAATGGAGCAGATTCAGGACCCTAATCTAGCAGACCGCTTCTTGCGAAGTATATATGACTGGAATATATACGCCGCGGGCTACTCGATTGCGGAAGGCAGGGAGACCCGCGTCAGCGAATCTATGAGATTGGTCATCCTTGCGATGTTCGCTGAGCGCAGGTGGGACATAGTCCGAGCGACCGCAGAGCGTGCCCACGATACCCTTAGGCTGATTGAGACTGAGTGGGCACACAAATTCTTATCTGCGAATTCGCTCGAACAAGTGTTCGCACTGCTCGCATCCGTAGAAACAAGTCATGAATGGTTTCATGCTTGGCGTGGCCTTTTCTCCCGGCCTGTCGGTTCCCCTGCTACGGAGAATGAAATCAAATCTCTTGTAGACGTCGATTCGGTAATTGGATGGACGAGTGCCAATGTGCTAAAGCGACTTCACTGCTCGGAAGAGCAACAGGCTTCAATCAGGGGCTTCCTGGATTCAGCCAACCCCACAGTGCAGTGGAGGGCGACCCATGTTCTCGGGTCATTTCCATCAGAACCAAATAGGTCGTCTCTAATCCATTGCCTGGGGAGTGAATCCGTACATGTGCGTTTCGGCGCGACCCGCTCGCTGGTTGAGATGGCCGCCCGGAGTGATTTCGCAACTTCACAGCTCATATTTTCCTTAATCGGCGACAATATGGATTCGTTGAAAAAGTATCGAACTGTCCTCAAGGAGTTCGAGCGTGCGATATTCATTCAACGAAATCAGTCTCCCAAAGGTTGGACCCGCTCCGTGGCGAGCGCCGTCAAGGTATTGCAACAGACTGCGCTTACAGTGGAAGATCGGGAACACTGGGACCAGACACTCGCACGCCTGGTGAGCGAATATGGGATCTAATCCGGTAAGTTCTGAAGGGCTTTCCGAAGAAACAGTGGCGCACCTGTTCGACCATGCTTGGTCGGTCCGCGATAAGGCTCATGTGATCGGTCCAACGCGCGTCGGCTGTGCTGTCCTAACCGCTGGCGGCCTGATCTTTGAAGGCTGCAATGTAGAGCACCGGTTCCGGTCGCATGACGTACATGCAGAAGTAAACGCAATTACTACGATGGTGAGCAGCGGACATTCGTTAATACGTGCCGTGGCCATCGCGGCAGAACGAGATAGATTTACGCCCTGCGGTGCCTGTATGGACTGGATCATGCAGTTCGCCGCCGAATCCTGCGTAGTATTTGCTCAATCGATACCGAAAGGACCGATCCAGCGTTATACGACACACGAATTGATGCCGCACTATCCCCATTGATTCGTAGCGATGGCTGACGGGGGCATGTCGTCCTCAAGAACTGGTGATCGAACTAAAACGACTGAAAATGAACAAATCACATCGCTATCTCGCTCAACACTGCGCTGAACAACTGGCATGAACATATGTCACCCATGCCCAAAGGACCAAAGATCTATCATATCACGCATAGCAGTAATCTTTCCAAGATTGTTGACAAGCGGTTGTGGTCGGATGCGGAGCGGATCCGGAAAGACTTGGATTGCACAGTAGTGGGGATGAGCGAGATCAAGCGTCGTCGACTGGAGGAATTGGAGGTCGATTGCCATCCAGGGACGAAAGTTGGTCAATACGTTCCATTTTATTTCTGCCCACGGTCAATTATGTTGTACATACTGCATATGGGGAATAGTCCGGGTCTGACCTATCATGGTGGACAGAGCCCAATCGTGCACCTTCAGTCCGACTTACGGAAGGTCTTGGAATGGCTCGAGAGTGAACAACGAGGATGGGCATTCAGTAGAGGTAACGCCGGGGCCTACTACACGGATTTTTACAACGACGGAGCGCGCCTTCGGAAGTTGGACTGGGACGCAATCGCACAGAACGACTGGCGCGATCCCGACGTCAAGGAGAGCAAGCAGTCTGAGTTTTTGGTCGAGAAATACTTCCCATGGAAACTCGTCGAAGTCATCGGTGTAATTAACTCTCAAATTGCCCGGCGTGTTTCGCGAATTCTCGAAGATGCAAAACACAAGCCGGAAGTAGTTGTAAAACCTGATTGGTACTACTGAGGAACTGAGAAATCATGATTGAGCTGAAGCGAGGGGACATTTTGAGCGCGGATGCTGAGGCCCTCGTCAACACTGTGAATTGTGTAGGCGTGATGGGTAGAGGCATCGCTCTACAATTCCGTAAGGCGTTCCCGGAAAATTTCAAGGCATACGAAACGGCGTGTAAACGCAAGGAGCTACGTCCCGGGAAAATGCTGCTGTACGAGACGGGGCTGCTTTCAGGTCCTAGGTTCATAATCAACTTTCCGACAAAACGCCATTGGAAGGGCAAGAGCCGTCTCCAAGATATCGAAACAGGCTTGGATGCGCTGGTGAAAGAAATCGCAGGTCGCAACATTCGTTCTGTTGCTGTACCTCCTCTCGGATGCGGTTTGGGTGGCCTCGATTGGGGCGTCGTTCAACCCAAAATACTCCAAGCATTCCATGCGATTCCAGACGTCCGTGTACTGTTGTTTGAGCCGAGCGGAGCTCCTACACCGGAGAAAATGGCTCGCGAACGGCAGAAACCGCATATGACTCCTGGACGGGCCGTACTGATCGAACTAATGCGCCGATATCTCACTGCCGTTCTAGACCCATTCGTTTCCCTTCTTGAGATCCACAAGTTGATGTACTTCATGCAAGAGGCTGGTGAACAGCTAAATCTCAACTATGAAAAGGGAACATACGGGCCTTACGCAAAGAACCTGAGACATGTCTTGAGCTTGCTCGAAGGACATTTCATAACAGGCTACGGAGATGCCGCAGACAGACCAGATAGACCCATTGAGCTTTTGCCAAAAGCTGCTGAACTAGCGCAAGAGTTCATCGCTTCGCATCCTCAAACGCAGAAGCGTTTTGATCGAGTCGCGAAGCTCATTCACGGATTCGAAACGCCGTATGGAATGGAGCTTCTCTCGACCTTGCACTGGGTTTCGAGTCGGGAAGGAGCCCATTCGCTCGAAGATGTAACCCGGCAGACATATGAATGGAACGAACGAAAGCACATCTTTGAGGAAAAGCAAATTCGCCTTGCTTGGAAAGTACTGAAAAACCAGAGTTGGCTTCCTGCTGGAACCTGAATGGTGCACTAGATTCCTTCGCTGAGACCAGAATTCGCGGCCCTGACCGAGCCCTGGAAGTGGTCCTGGTGATACGATCTCGAGATGGACAACTCATTGCCACGTTTCAAGGCGGGCGACCATGTTAAGGTCGAGTTCCGAGCAGAGGGCACCCCTGAAGCGGAAATAATGTGGGTTGAAGTTGACTATTCAGATGATGAGCGCCAGCTCATCTTTGGGCGGTTGGACAATCAACCCATCGTCGACACCGTTCGCCACCTGCGGCAAAAACTCGCCGTCAGCTACGATAGCGTCCGTGAACACCGTCGCTTCCGATAGGCAGAGGACGTGAACAAGAAGCCTTCTGGCGCGAGTGCAACCCCAGTAACATCAGTGCCCCGAAGTGTTCGCGTTGAGAAAAGCGCGGCCAGAATATCACGTCTTCTGCGCGGCAAAACGCACCGCGTCACTGTACTCCTTCATTCCCTCTATGGATCACCGCACCATAACAACAAGATTGATCCCTTAGACGAACTCCTGTTTATTGTCCTTTCTCAAATGACTACTTATCCGAGCTTTGAAAGGGTCTACACTCGCTTGAAGCAAGCGGCTCCAACGTGGGATGCTGTTCGGACGATGTCGATCGAACGTCTGAAAACCCTTATTAAGGATGCCGGATTGAGCAACCAGAAGGCGCCGCGCATCAAGGCGATTTTAGACAGGATCTACGCGGACTTCGGCGCGCTGACGCTCGAACCGCTGTGCGCCATGTCCACGGCGGGAGCAGAAGCTTATCTAAGAGCCCTCCCTGGCGTTCAGACAAAAACCGCGAAGTGCGTTCTGATGTTCTCGCTGCGCCGGAGAGTGCTGCCGGTAGACACGCACGTGCTCCGCATCGCACGTCGCATGGGATTTGTTCAACAAAAGTCCATCTCCGAGAAGGTTCACGAGCAACTCGAACTCGCCGTGGCGCCGGCAGACCGTTATCGCTTCCACGTGAACGCAATTGCATTTGGCAGGGATATCTGTCTCGCCAAAAACCCTCGCTGTCCGGCGTGCCCCTTCAAGGGGGTATGCGATTATTACCACACGAGAGCGCTGACCCCTTAGTCTCTGCTGCGCGTTATTTCCTTACAACCACAAATGCTAGAGTGGCTTCCTCAGCAGGGGCAGTCGCCCCAATGTGTCACGGACCGAACTTACTGGTAGGAAGGTGCACGAGGAGCCAGCGGGCCGAGATGCAAGCCACGATTTACGGAGGCCAATAAATCGGACTGCGAACCCGGCCCCAGAGCTCACCTGTCACACGCCAGACATACAATTGGAGGGCTGATTGGACAACACCGCTTACAGCCAGGCCAAAACGGGTTCGGAAGGCGATCCTCCGTCAGACGGTAAACCGGACTGGCTCGAGGTCGCCCTCCGCGCTGCCGAAACAGGAAACCCTGCCGGGATGTTGGAAGCGCTTCACAACAGTCGAGTTCTAGACGGTCTCGTCCGACACGTCAGGCACCGCTGGGACGACTTAGACGAAGATGACGCGGAAAACGTCGTAGCCGAATCCGTGGATGCCCTCTACGCTAATGCGAGCAAGGGAGGGAAGATCAGGCAGCCTGCAGCCTACTTGTTCAAAGTAGCCATGAACCTCGCGCAGGATCGTTACGAAGCGAAAATCCAGCATGACCCCTTCGATGATGAGAACGAGGTACACAACCGAGAACCCCAGCACAGCAGAACCGCTGACCGAGACCAACTGCGAACTCAGGCGCTGGCAATTGCGCGCCGGCTTCTGCCACTGCTGGGACAGGAGAATATGCAACTGGTGATGACGTACTACTTGGACGCCGTGGAAAAGAGAATCGCGCACGTCTCTACTGAGGAGGTTGCGGAAGCTCTCGGCCTCAGTCCTGAAACGGTTCGGCAGCACAAGTCTCGGGGCTTTAGACGGCTGAAGAGAGTGGCTCGCGAGCAGGGGATCAAACTCGAAGACACTCTGGTTGGAGATCGGGCAAACGACGAACAAACGGAGGGTGAAGACTATGAGCACTGACGAAAAGAACGCCGCCGAGACGACCGCCATCAGTAGTGACCTTCAAGCAGAAGTGGCCAGAATAGTGGCCGCGGCCTACCGCGTCGCAGCGAACGTTGGTCAAGACGTCGAGCAGATTCTCCGCGAGGCGCACGAGAACCCTCTCACGCCAGAAGAACTTGTACGGCTCCTGACGCGGGCAGCGCAGGCCCTCAAGGACGGTGCCGCCCGCAGGGGCGATTCGCAGGCAGTGGCAGCTCTCGAAAAGGACGTGGACGCCCTCATTCGGAAACTGGCAGACACGCGCCGATCCGAACTCTCGACAGCTGGTCAGGGCGCCCGCAGCGCCAAACCTTACAAGCAGGCGCTGCTACTTGAGTATAACGGAATCAAAATGGGCCCTGTTTTCCCGAGCCCAACCTTCCACGAGAGAGAGATTCCCATGCTCTCTGGTTTTGTACGGACAACTGATATCGCGCTTTGGGAAAACAACGAGCGCCTTGACATACACTTGCGGCAGTTCTGTCAAAAATTTGGCCGAGGGCCAACCCCTGAAGAATTATTGGACCTGATGCTAAACAAGCTTGTACTTCCAGGCGTTGAAGAAGGAGATGCTTTCGAGATTGTGGAGCTGGCCCGCAGTGTAGCCAACAACGGCGTGCGCAAGCCGCCCATCATGGATACGGATGGCACGCTCCTCGACGGGAACCGGCGCGTTGCCGCGTGTAACTACATCCTAAGCAGCGATGAGTTCACCAACGAGCAGAAGAAGAGAGCGGAGTACATCTTCGCCTGGCAGTTAACTCAACATGCGACAAAAGACGACCGTGATCGCGTTGTGGTGTCTTTGAATTTTGAGTCTGACTGCAAACTGCTGTGGCCCGAGTATGTCAAAGCGCGCAAGGTCTTTGAAGAGTGGATGGCCATGCTTGCGATTGAGTACCCTGCACCCGCGCGCAGGCGGCAGGCGGAAATGAAGCGCGCTCTCTCTCAGCGGTTCGCCCTTGGCCCGGATACGGCGGCTGTAAGGCGCTACATCAGGATGGTGCAATGGGCCAACGAGTTTGAGGACTACCAGGTTAACGTGGGCCGCCGTGGCGAATTCGAAGTAAAGCATAGAGCAAATGACTATTTCCAGTACTTCGACGAACTAAGCAAGGGTGCGAGCCCTGGCACGGTTGCTGTCACGCTCAACCAGAATGAACCGCTAAAACATTTGATGTTCGACCTCCTCTTCCAGGACAAGATCAAGAACTTCACAATCATCCGCGACCTGAAATATGTAAACGACGAAATCGTGGAGAGGTTGCGCAAACTCCGCGACAAAGACGTGCGGACTGCCGATGACCTCGAGGCCGTCCAGGACGAAATCGAGGACACACTGGCGGCCGCGCGCGCAAACAAAGCAGAAGCCCGCTCAGTTGGGGCAAACACACGTATCGAGACTTTTGTGAAATGGCTGGAGGAACTACCCGTGAAAGCATTCCGCGACGAAATTAGGCCCGAGAACTTGCAGCGGCTGCTGAAGGCGCTCACGCTAGTTCGCGGTTACGCCGAAGAGAACTTGGGTGCCGATGGTACGGCCAGCTAGGGAACGGGATGCCAGAGAGAGCAAGCCCGGTTGCGGATGTGGGCGTCACCGAGACCGGGGATTCCCTACTAATTGCTCCCAGGAACCCGGCGGAAGTTGTCCGCCTCCGTACGTTACTTGAACACGCCCTCCCGGGGGTAAGGCTGGTCAGGCATTCTCAGGGCTTCGCCATAGACGGCTGGCAATCTGTGGTCCTGTCGAGAATGCCGCCAGAAGCTGGACTTGTATGGCGGCCCGATGCAAGGAGATTTCTTGAGAACCGGCAACGCCTTACATCGAGTCATAAATCCTTCCGCAGGCAGGTAGCCGAGATCAAGGCCAAGGGGCCTAATTATGCCAAACAGTTGATCTCCGATCTCGATGGCTTGGACGCGCTTGACTCACATCAGGTCGTCAATGTCGCCGCGATGACGGCGCAAGACGGATTTGGCCTGTGCGTTTTCGACGAACAAGGTGCGGGCAAAACTGTCACGTTCATTTTTGCCTTTGACCTTCTGGTTCAGCGTGACCTAGCGGATGTCACCCTCGTCGTAGCCCCTAAGAGCATGATTCCAGAGTGGCCGCGCGACCTTGCGAGGTTCAAGGGCGACCTCTATAAGGTTGGCCTTCTTGCTGGTTCCCGCCGGGAGAAACTCCGAGTCTTGGCGTCAGGCCCAGACTTTTTGGTCACCAATTTCGAGACGGCCGTCAGCATGGAGGGTGAACTGCGTGCATACCTACGCGGATATGGTGACCGTGCCGTACTAGCAGTCGACGAATCGTTTTTCATCAAGAACCCAGACGCCCAGCGCACCGCAGCGCTGCGTCGGCTGAGGGAATGGTGCGGGCGTGCATACGTGTTGTGTGGAACGCCGGCACCGAATTCGCCCCACGACCTCGTAGAGCAGTTCAACTTCGTCGATCTGGGACTGACTTTTGCCGGCGTGAACGTCCCAGATGATCGCGTAGAAGCCCGCCCTGTTGTGCAAACCGCGATTGAGGAACGCGGAGTTTTTGTCCGGCACCTCAAGAGGGACGTGTTGCCGGAACTTCCCGGCAAGACGTTTCACAGAATTCTGGTACCACTCTCTCCTCTGCAGGAAAAAATCTACCGTTCAGTACTCAGTGGTCTCGTCGACGATCTCAAGAAGACAGATGACCTGAGCTTCCTAAAACACATAGGCAGCTTCCTCGCAAAGCGTAGTGCTCTTCTCCAGATTTGTTCCAACCCGACCAACTTCGTTGACGGCTACCGCGAAACACCGTGCAAGCTCACAACCCTGGATGACCTGCTCCAGAGGTTGATCGGCGGCCAGCAGGAGAAGGTTGTTATCTGGTCCTTCTACACAGCATCGCTGGAAGCCATACTGGCTCGATACTCCCGATTTTGCCCTGTACGTTATGATGGCAAAATCACCGATGTGGGAGAACGCCGCCTAGCGGTGGAACGCTTTCAGGACGACGACACGACGATGTTGTTCGTAGCCAATCCCGCAGCCGCAGGGGCCGGCTTAACGCTTCACCGTGCAAAGTACGCGGTCTACGAATCGGTTTCTAATCAGGCCGCACACTATCTCCAGAGCCTTGACCGAATCCATCGAAGGGGACAGGGACGAGCTGTAGAGTATTTTGTCCTCCTAGCCAACAGGACTCTGGAAATTACTGAATTCGACAGGCTTACAGAGAAGGAACGCGCCGCCCAGCTTTTGTTCGGAGATACCGTGGATCTACCAGTAACCCGCGAAAGTATGCTCCGCGAAGCCAAAGCGCTCCTCGCTGAGATGGAGACACCAGCACGTGTACCTAAAAACTGACACCCAGGGTATCTCACCGACACATGAACGTCGCACAGACTTCCTTCGGTCTCTCGCATTCCTAGCGGGCTTTAATTCCCGCCCTTGGGTAACCCTTCCGGACGGTCGGATTCCAGACGTATTACTGTTTCGGCCAGCAGACAGGGGGCTGTTCATCGGCGATGCGAAGGATACGGAGACGCCGGGCACGAGGCAGACGCAGGCCCGCCTGCTCAGCTACATGCATTGGTACCGGGCTCATCTCCTGCACCCTTTGGCACAGGGAATATTTGCAGTCTGCTTCGGCGACTGCCATCAAAAGAATGAATGGCTTCGCCTAATCCGTTTCCTCTCGCATGAGGTGTGCCTTACCGGTTTGGAGTTCAGCGAAGACCGATTCGCTAGCGGGCTCCACGTCGCGTGCTGTTATCGCTCGATGCGGGCGGAGACGTTTACGCAGAAGCTCTCAACCACTCTCTCGCCAATTCAACATCCTTTATCTTCCGGAGACGCGGCGGGTGGAGTTGTGTCTTTCGGCGGTTTTTGAGCCATTCCTTCAATTCCGGATCAGCGCATTCTACACGGCCTCGTCGGAGATAGTTTGTACTCGTGAGACCCCGTTGCGCAGTACTCGCCATCGTCCGTCGCAGCATGCGTCCGATTGACCTGCCAAGTCCCACCGGCACCGCATTACCTATTTGAATATATTGTCCAGTAATACTGCCTTGGAACTTCCAATCTTTTGGGAACTGCTGCAGAACCGCGTATTCCTCGATAGACAGCGGACGATCTGCAGTCGGATGGCATAGCATTGTTGCGCGTCCGTCCGGTGCCGTCGTAAGCGTTGGTGGAGGTTCGTCCCAACGCAGTCTTCGACAGAATCCCGTGCGTCCGCCCCACGAATCCAGAGCGCCCCCGAGGGCTTTCCTGTGAAGCCTCACCGGTAAGTCGCTCCAATTCTGGCCAGCTTCTAATCGGCTAACTAAATGCAAGCGATCCTTGCTGAGTTCGGCCCATTTCCGAGAACGAACCCCTTTCAGGGCCTTCCGCAGGGTCACCCATCTGCGCATACCGCTCTTCGCCTTACGTTGCGCCGGAGCACAATGCGTCGGTCTTGGCATGTGGACCGTCTCGCCATCCCGACTTCCGATGAAGAAAACTCTCCACCGTCTTTGCGGGACACCGTAGTCAGCTGCGTTCAGCAATCCAAAAATAACGTAGTAACCAAGTTTCGCAAGTTCCGCCCTAATCCGCTCAAGGGCTGAACCAAGACACTCGTCTGCACTAAGCGGCGGAAAGCCTGGTCCTCTTTCGTCCAACGGACGGTGCTTCACCGCCGCAGACAAGATCCCTTTCACGTTCTCCATCACAAAGAATCGAGGACGCGTCTCACGGACAACTCGACAGAATTCCAGAAACAGGCTGCCCTTATCGTCCGACAGCGAACGTCTTCTGCCAGCTGTGCTGAAGGACTGGCAGCACGGCCCTCCTGCTAAGACCGTTATTTCTCTTTTTCTGAGCGCTGCTTTCTCAAGAATTTCTTCCGCCGATGTTTCCCGGATCGATTTCTCGATAAGAGGTAGACGTGGGCGGTTAGCTTTGATCGTTTCTATCGCAACCTTGTTAACTTCCAAGCCGACCCGGACGGAGAACCCGGCTGACTCCAACCCGAGATCCAGACCCATTGCGCCCGAGAAGAGCGAAACAACTGTGTTTTGTTTCCTCCGGCGTCCTGCCTTTTTTCCTCGCTGGCCCATCGCCCGACGATCCTCCGCTCACACGCTCAAAGCTTAGCAGAGATGTCCTTCGCGGTCCAGAGCCGACTCTTGTCTCCAGCCATTTCTGAAGTTTTGAAGGGGCGAGCAAGAAGAACAGCAAGGGGGACTGGATTTTATGTACGGGGCGGGCAGTCGGACAACAGGGGCTATTTTCGGACGGAGAAATCCCCCCATGGGCTGAGCCCTGGAAGTGCGTTGCGATGCTTCGAAAGAGGTTGATCCCGCTACACGGATGGATGTCGCGATGTCCGGAGCTGCTTCAACCGGTATCGGCAGGACGGGGGCGAAAAAGATTGATCCAGAGGGTGAGGAACAGTTCTGCACTGCTCCGCAGGGGATGAGTACCACGATGGAGATAGCGCAGGCGGTAGAGTCGTTCGATGGTCAAGGCCAGCATGGTGAGGAGCCAGCCGATCAGCAGGCTGTTGGCATGATGATGACAGATATGCTCGAGGCCGTGACGGCTCTTGGCTTCGTTGAAGCCTTGGTTCTCGATCTCCCAGCGGCTCTTGGCCATGTGGAACAGCGAACGAGGGCCCACCGTGGAAGACGCAAAATTTGTCAGCCAGTAGGCTTCCATCACCGTGCCGTCCGGCTTGTGCTGGCGATAGAAGAAGACGCGAACGGTTTCCCAGTGCAGGGTTTCCCAAGGATCGAAGTCCTCCGCGTCCCAGATCTCCACGCGATCGGGTCCGTGCTGGAAAACCGTGGCGGGAGGCCCGGAAGGAAAGCGTTGCTGGGCGGCGGCGAATAACTCGGGCAAGTTGTCTTTCAACCGTGCCACCACCCGGAGACCGAGCTCGTCCGCCGTATGCAGGAATGGTGCGGTGGCGAATGCTCCATCGACAACCACATACTGCGCAAAGCGTTTTCCGACGCTCCCGATCACCCGCCGCAACAACCGCTGCCCGGCGGCATACTCGCTATCGCCGGGTCCGTAGGGTTCCCCCTCGCAGGGCAGAGACAGGCCGGTTCCCACCACGCTGATCATCACGAAAGAATGTTGATAGCCGAGGATCTGTTTCCGGGCATTCCGCCGCGGGCGGCAGAGCGCACAGTTGTGGCGGGTCCGCCAGCCAGCACCGGTGCCGTCGAGGGCCAGACCGATCCAGCGGCAATCATCGAAGGCCTTGTTGCGCTTGGCGCTGCGGAGGAGGGAGAGCAGGGCTTGCCGCGTCGGGCCGGGATCGAGCCTCTCGGTGAAATAGCCCAAGGTATCGTCGGAGAATGGAGTCGGGATACAGAGAGTTCGCCGCGCCGCAGAGCGCACCAGCGCTTCGACCGCATGAAAACTCGATTGGCGGAGGATTTGGCCGGCCAGCAGAGCCCAGAGCAGAGCCTGTGCCGGAATCTGGGGTTGTCGCCGGCCGTCCCCTGGATCCTGCAGATACCGCCGGAGTCGAAGACGCCGCGTCACATAGTGGAGCAGATGACGTGGCGTCGGACCGTTCATCGCTTCTTTTTCTTGAGCTTCTGGTGTTGTTGGCGCGCCAGCACGAGCAGTTGCGCGTTGGCCGTCAATACTTCGCGGACGGCGCCTTGGAACTCCCGCCCCGCCGCGACCCGGCGTCGCACCTCCTCGACCCATTCCTTGGGGATGTGCTGGACATGCTTTTTCCCCTGGACCATAAAGGTCAGCGACCAGGCGGGATGGCCGTGGTCATCGGCGCAATGACAGGTGGGCTTGCCGCAGCGGAGATGCGTGAGCGAGAGGGAGCCAGGGAGAGCATCCTCGGGGATATGGAAACGGCGCACCAGCTGGAACTTGCGCTGACGCAGTCGAGAAGCGAGAGAGCCCCGAGCTTGATGAGTCATCTTAACGTATACATACAATAAGACACGGCACAAATCAAGTGGCTTCTGCGAATGCGAAAATAGGAGCCGACTGCGGAAGGGCCGCCGAGCGCGAGAAAAGGGCGGCCTTACCAGGGTGGAGTGCGTTGATGGCTGTCAATCTTCCGAAACGGCTGTCTTGTCTCCACGCGGAGAGAGGCACGCTCTGCAAGACGTGAAGCGTATGATCTCTGAAGTGTCTTAGGATGTGGCTAGAAGATGGGTGGGTCGCTAATCTCAGCCCAAGATACATGCGCACCGGGCCAGAGCCAGACTTCAAAACAGTGGTGAATGATTCAAGCTGACCCAATCGACTGCGGGCGATTCAGTTCGGATGCTCGCCTTTCCATTTCCTATCTCAAAGACCTCATGGACGGCTATACGGGGTGCGACCTGTAAAGCTCCTGAAAATGATTGTCTGGAGAGGAGGAACTCGATCAGACCGCGCGTCTCATCGCGCGTAGCCTACAAGGCAGAGCGGGGAGGCAACGAACTGTTCTGGAGCCCTTGGATAATGTACCCACGCTCGCAAGAGCGGCACCGAAACCGCGAGGCCACGGTGTATCTGCCAGCATGAGGTGGAGCGGGCCTAGGCTTGGTTGAATGGCCAGAATATACAAATGCTCGCAAGCGTCGTCAGCCGAAGAGAGCCTAACATGCTGCGCGGCTCTTCTTGCAGTGAGTGCCGAGGCTTCCGGATCCTCTGCCATGAGTAAACAACACTGCCGGCGTATAGAGCAGACCTAACCGATCGCGTCATTTCAGCGGAACAGGGTAAGCCCATATCGCTCCCCGCAAGGGGACGGACCATCGCAAGATGAATCTGATGGCGATGCGGGTAACGGAAATGGGAGCAAGCGAAGGCTGCCCTGTAATCGGGCAGATAGAGGTTGCGTCGCCTCAGGGGGACAACATTACCTCGCCGGAAAACGGAGCTGACTTCCTATTGGTGCTCAAGCTCGAAACCGCTTGAGGAACCGATGAATGAAGCAAAGCAAATGACGACGGCGCAAGCCGTTGGTGCAGCTTCACACACGCCTGGTGGATTCTCTCCACCGCCGTGCGAATCGACAGCAAGCCAGTATCGAGTAGGCCTTATTCGTTTTGAATCAGGCCGCGTCCTCGTTTTTCAGGGGGGCGTTTTTGGGTGCTCGAGCCGGATGACGGGAAACCTTCAAGTCCGGTTCTTAGAGGGCTGGGCGCCAGCAATGGCGCTCGGCCACTCAACAGCTCCGCCCTCAGTGACGGAAACTATGCCTTCCGCGAAGGTGATCCAGCTTCGCAGCAGTTGACGAAATCTCCGCGAAGGGTTTTACGATTTCAGGGGTTTGCTGAACTTGATCGTTACTGCTATAAAACGGAGCCGGATTTCAAGACATGACTGAACTCATCTGGGACGGGAAGTACAAGAACGGTAAGCGTCCGGTTGAGGCCGTGTGGACAGAGTTTTGGTGGACAAGCATGATGACCTTAGTGGACACATGATCGTGTCCACGAAGGTGAATCGTGGACACTTCGCAGCAAGCCATTCAAGTAAGAGGTAAAGAGTCGAAGCGGCGATTCCGCACAGTGGAGGAGAAGCGGCGGATCGTCGAGGAGACGCTTCAG
>Ga0307374_10007751_pt1 | contig 16244 bp, 14 predicted proteins | sample OX3MG_FD_202532 | JGI IMG/M metagenome (GOLD analysis project Ga0307374, IMG submission 202532) | Soil microbial communities from Risofladan, Vaasa, Finland - OX-3 | ecosystem: Environmental > Terrestrial > Soil > Coastal area > Acid sulfate soil | place: Finland: Risofladan, Vaasa | collected... | reverse complement strand
CTGGCAATCGATGGTGGTGGCCGCAGTGGCGTAGGGCAGGGATTGGCTCAGCCAAGCCGTCCGGGTGACATTCGAAGCCTGCTCGCCGGCCTGGGTGACGCATCCTCCCACCACCTGCTCGACCTCGGCTGGGTCGATGCCGGCCCGTTTCATCAGCTCGACCTGGGCTGCTCCCAGGAGCTCGGCGGCATGGATGCCGGCCAAAGCGCCGTTGCGCTTGCCGATAGGGGTACGGACAGCTTCGACGATCACGGGCTGCGCCATTGCCATTGCCTCCCGGGTCCTTGGCGTGAGCGGCCAAGTATAGAACTTGTTCTATCCGGTCGTTCCCGCCGACTGGAGCGCCGCCGACCGGGCGCCGTTCTCAGCCGAGCAGCCTCTTCGCGATGACCACCCGCTGGATCTGGTTGGTGCCCTCGTAGATCTGGGTGATCTTGGCATCGCGCATATAGCGCTCGGCCGGGAAGTCGGTGGTGTATCCGTACCCGCCGAGTAGCTGTACGGCATCGGTGGCGGCGGCCATTGCCGTGTCGGAGGCGAAACACTTGGCCATGGCCCCCACCATGGGCAACTCGCCCTCGGGGTCCCCGGCATCGATGAGCGAGCAGGCGCGGTACACCAGAGTCCGGGCCGCTTCGGTGCGCATGGCCATGTCGGCCAGCATGAAGCGGAGCCCCTGAAAGTCGGCGATGGCCTGGCCGAAAGCTCGGCGCTGGCGCATGTAGGTCATGGCGTGGTCGATCGCCCCTTGGGCGATGCCCACGGCCTGGGCTCCGATGGTGGGTCGGCTCCGGTCAAGGGTGTGCATGGCGATGGTGAAACCCTGGCCCTCCGCGCCCACGAGGTTGGCCACCGGGACCCTGACGTCATCGAGAACCACTTCGCCCGTGGGGCTGCCGCGCAGGCCCATCTTGTGCTCGAGCTTGGCCACCTTGACACCCCAATCGGCTTCGACCACGAAGCAGCTGATGCCTCGATGACCGGCATCGGGATCCGTCTTGGCGAAGACGGTGTACGTATCTGACACCCCGGCGTTGGTGATCCAGTACTTGGTGCCCGACAGCACGTAGTGGTCGCCGTCACGCCTGGCCCGGCACCGCATGGCGGCCACATCGCTCCCGGCGTCCGCCTCCGACAGGCAGTAGCTGGCCTGTGCCTCCCCCGCCGCCACTCGCGGGATGTACCGGGCCTTCAGCTCCTCCGATCCCCAGTTCATGATGGGGATCATGCCGAGCTTGGAGATGAGCATGGTCACACTGGTCGACGCGCACACCCGCGCCAACTCCTCGACCATGATGGCCTGCGTCACGTGATCCGCTCCCGCGCCCCCATAAGCGGTGGGGAGCCCCAGAGCCGGCAGCTCCATCTCGGCGCAGGCCTTGAACCCATCCCACGGGAAGGCGGCGTCGGCGTCGACCTGGGCGGCGTGAGGAGCGATCCGGTCCTCAGCCATCTGGCGCACGGCGGCGCGGAACGCTTTCTGATCGTCACCTAGGGCGAACGAAGGGTGAGCCGGTACGGGCTGCGATTCCATGCCCCGAGCCTACGAGACGGACTGGAGGTGCTCGATCAGGAGGCGGCCGAGCTCGACCGGCGCCATCTCCGGGATCCAGTGGCTCACCCCGGGAAGAGTCTCGAACCGGTACGGCCCGGAGACCCACCGGCCGGTGGCCTCGGCCGCGCTGCGCCCGATGGCCACGTCGTCCGTCGACCAGACATAGAGCGTGGGTACCGCCACCGTCCCGATGTCGGCAAAGTCCTCGGCTGACATGGCCCGGTACCAGTTGAGGGCGGCGGTCATGGCGCCGGGCTCGCGCATGGCCGCCACGAAGACCTCGACCTCGGGCCGATCCGGGGGCAGGCCGCTGGCGGCGAACATGGCCCGCAGCCCGTCACCGGCACCGTCCTCGCCCAGCAGTGCCTTTTCGGCCACGTGTCCCTCGCGGCGGAAGACCTCCATGTAGGACGAGCGCGAGGCCTGGTCGGCGTCCCCGCCGAGCAGGGCGCCGGCGAACGCAGCCGGGTGCGGCACCGACACGGCGGTCAGCGACCGCAGCCGGTCGGGATGCCGCCCGGCCACGGCCCAAGCCACGATGGCGCCCCAGTCGTGACCGACCAGGTCGAACCGTTCGGCACCCTCGGCGTCGGCCACGGCAAGGACGTCGGCCACCAACTCGGCGAGGGCGTATTCACCGACACCTGCCGGACGGGCCCCGGGTGAATAGCCACGCTGGTCGAATGCTACGGCTCGCATCCCGGCCTGGGCCACGGCCTCGAGCTGGTGGTGCCACGACCGCGACGTCTGAGGGAACCCGTGGAGGAAGAGCACGAGGCGGCCGGCACCCGGGCCGATGCCGTCAGCCGGGTTCGCTGTGGCGCAGCGGAACCGAAAGCCCCGTGCTGAGATGTCGGGACCGTCGATCACCCCCACGGCGCCACCTGTCGATGCGGCCTCACCCGGCCAGGCCTAGCAGGGCACGCCATTCCCCCAGCTTGGCGTGGACCTGCTCGGTGGTCATGCGCAGGGTGGGCTCTGAGACGGCCTCGACGATCCGCCGTTGCTGCTCGTAGTGGTGGGCGGCGGCCTGCCACAGAGGAGCCCGCCACGCCACCAGGTCGGCTGGGGCATCGCCCAGGAAGGCGAAGAGGGTGAGCGCCATCTCGATGTCACGGGCCACGGGGGCTCGGCCGAACAGGGCGGCTCGCGCACTGGCCACGGCCGCCGCTCCGACCATGGCGTCCTCGGCCGTGATGCCGGCAGTGAGCTGCAGGCGTTCCTCGAAGAGGCGCTCGGCCAGCAGCAGGGCATAGCCCTGGTCGGGTCCCGGGACGCCGAGGTCCCGTCCATGAGGCTGACCGGGCTGACGCAGGTCGCCCACCCGCTCGGCGAGCCAGGCGGACGGCGTCTTGAGCCGGTAGGAGGCGCGGACCTGGTCGGCTTCGACGATGGGCACGAAACTGGGCTGGGTCATAGGGCAGGCTGGGTCATAGAGCTGGCTGGGTCATACGTGGACGAGACCGTAGACGATCGAGTCGAAGAGGGCCTGCCAGGAGGCCTCGATGATGTTCTCCGACACCCCGATGGTCGTCCAGACCCGGTCGCCGTCGGTGGTGTCGATAAGGACTCTGGTCACCGCCCCGGTACCCCGGCCCGTGTCGAGCACCCGCACCCGGTAGTCGACGAGATGGACGGCAGCCAGCTTCGGGAAGTGCCCCCCGATGGCCGACCGCAGCGCCGAGTCGAGGGCGTTGACGGGGCCGTTGCCCTCGGCCGTGGACAGCAGCCGCTGCCCGTCCACGAGCACCTTGACCGTGGCCTCGGTCATGTGGCGGCCGTTGTGGTCGGAGATGACCCGGAACGACTCGAGCTCGAAGAAGTCCGGTTCCCACCCCGTCGCCCGCCGCAGCAGGAGCTCCAACGAGCCGTCAGCCACCTCGAAGTGGTAGCCCTTGTGCTCGAGGGCCTTCAGCGTGTCGAGGACGCCGGCCAGGGCCTGCGAGTCGAGCTCGAGGCCGAGTTCCTCGGCCTTGAAGGCCAGCGTCGAGCGGCCCGCCATCTCCGACACCACGAACCGGGTGCCGTTGCCCACGGCATCGGGGGTCACGTGCTCATAGGCGTCTCGCCGCCGGGCGATGGCGCTCGTGTGGAGGCCGGCTTTGTGGGCGAAGGCCGCCGCCCCCACGTAGGGCTGCTGGGGGTTGGGCGCCACATTGACCAACTCGGCGATGTGGTGCGACACCGGGGTGATGCGCTCGAGCCGGTCGGGCGGGATGGTGCGCACGCGCAGCTTGAGCGACAGGTTGGGGATGGCCGCCGACAGGTCGGCATTGCCGGTTCGCTCCCCGTAGCCGTTGATGCAACCCTGGACCTGGGTGGCGCCCACGGCCACAGCAGCCAGCGAATTGGCCACGGCACACCCCGAGTCGTTGTGGAAGTGGACTCCCACATTGCCGCCGAACTCACCAACCACTGAACCGACTATGCGCTCTACATCGTGGGGCAGTGTGCCCCCGTTGGTGTCGCACAGCACCAGCGTCTCGGCTCCGGCAGCGGCCGCCGCCCGCAGGACACCGAGCGAGAACTCCGGGTTGGCGCCATAGCCGTCGAAGAAGTGCTCGGCGTCGAGGAACACCCGCAACCCGTGACTACGCAGGAATGCCACCGAGTCGGTCGCCATGGACAATGCTTCGTCGAGATCGGTGCGCAACGCCTCGACCACGTGCAGCTCCGACGCCTTGGCCACGATGCACACGGCCTCGGTGCCTGCTTTCACCAGATGGCGAAGCACCTCGTCGTCGCCGGCGACCACGCCCGGTCGGCGCGTCGACCCGAAGGCCACCAGGGTGGCCGTGGTCAGGCGCAGCTCGGCCGGCGCTCGGGCGAAGAACTCCACGTCCTTGGGATTGGCCCCCGGCCATCCTCCCTCGATGAAGGCCACTCCCAAGTGGTCGAGCTGCTCGGCTACCCGCAGCTTGTCGTCGACGGTGAGCGAAAGGCCCTCCTGTTGGGAGCCGTCGCGCAGGGTGGTGTCGAAGATGTCCACGGCGGCGGGCATCTGGGGCAGCCGGTGGGAATGGCTGGCGTCACTCGACATGCTCGAGCCAGTCCTTGTACCGGTCGACCTGGCCCCGCACGGTGCCGAAGTACGTCTCTTGGATCTGCTTGGTCACCGGTCCGGGCCGTCCGTCGCCCACCGTGCGGTCGTCCACCTCGCGGATGGGCACGACCTCGGCCGCCGTACCGGTGAGGAAGGCCTCGTCGGCCGTGTAAAGGTCGGTGCGCACCAGCGCCTCGTGGGCCACCTCGTAGCCCAGGTCGGCGGCGATGATCTCCACCGAATGCTGCGTGATCCCGGCCAGCGCTCCCGACTCCGAGGTCGGGGGAGTGATGAGCCGTCCCCCCCTCACCACGAACAAGTTCTCCCCGGTGCACTCCGACACCCGGCCGTCAGGAGCCAGGAGCAGCGCCTCGTCGTACCCCGCCTTCAGCGCTTCCACCTTGGCCAGCGACGAGTTGACGTACATGCCCGTGCCCTTGGCCGCCGTGGGGACGGCGTTGGGGTCGTGGCGCTGCCACGACGACACCTTGAGGCGGATGCCGTTGGCCACGCCGTCGTCCCCCAGATATGTGCCCCAGGGCCATGCGGCGATGGCCACGCTGACGGGGCACGGCAGGGGGTTGAGGCCCATCTCGCCGTAGCCGAGGAAGACGATGGGACGGAGGTAGCAGCCGTCGTCGAGCCGGTTGACCCGCACCACGTCCTTGCTCGCCTGCACCAACTCGGCGGGGCTGAAGGGCACGTCGATCATGAACACTTTGGCCGAGGCGAAGAGGCGCTCGATGTGGTCCGTGAGACGGAAGATGGCGACGCCATGGCGGGTGGGATAGGCGCGGATGCCCTCGAACACCCCCGAGCCGTAGTGCAACGAGTGGGTGAGCACATGGACGTTGGCCTTGTCCCAGTCCACGAGCTGGCCGTCGATCCAGATCTTGTCTGTCGTTGTGATGGGCACGGTTACAGCCTTTCTGCGATGGCGTCGCCCACGGCGACCGTTGCGGGATGGGGCGTGCCGGGAGCGTGCTCGGCCACATACGACGTCACGGCCTTGGTGATGCGGTCGGCGGCATCGGCCTCACCGAGGTGCTCGAGCATCAGAGCAGCCGAGCGGATGGCGGCCAGGGGATTGGCCCGGCCCGTGGCGGCGATGTCGTGGGCAGCACCGTGCACCGGCTCGAACAGCGACGGCCCGGTCCGAGCCGGATTGAGGTTGGCCGATGCCGCGAACCCGATGCCGCCGGCGATGGCACCGGCCAGGTCGGTGAGGATGTCCCCGAACAGGTTGTCGGTGACGACTACGTCGTAGCGTTCCGGCTGCTCGACCAGATAGATGCAGGCCGCGTCGACATGGTTGTAGTCCCGGGTCACCCCGGGGTAGTCAGCGGCTACGGCGTCCACCGTGCGCTGCCACAGGTCGCCGGCGAAAGTGAGCACGTTCGTCTTGTGCACCAGCGTGAGGTGGTGCCGGGGGCGTCGCGCCGCCAACTCGAAAGCGAAGCGCACGCACCGCTCCACCCCCATGCGGGTGTTGACCGAGCCCTGGGTGGCCACTTCGTGGGGTGTGCCCTTTCGCAGGAAGCCACCTTCGCCGGCGTAGGTTCCTTCGGTGTTCTCCCTGACGACGACGAAATCGCAGTCGGGTGCCGGGGCCCCCGGCGTGCCGGAGAAAGGGCGCAGGTTCACATACAGGTCGAGCTCGAAGCGCAACCGCAGGAGCAGGCCTCGTTCGAGCAGGCCCGGCGGCACGTCCACTGAGCCCACCGGGGGGCCGATGGCGCCGAGCAGCACGGCGTCGAAGCCCCTCAGTTCCGCCAGGGTGGCGTCGGGGAGGACTTCGCCCGAGCGCAGGTAGTGGGCGGCACCGAGGTCGAACGAGGTGGTGTCCAGCGCGACGCCGGAAGCGGCCACGACCTTTAGGGCCTCATCGAGGACCTCGGGGCCGATGCCGTCACCGCCGATCACAGCCACCCGGTGGGTCCTGGCAGCGCTCACCCTCTCTCCTTCATTCGTCGCATGGGTCCACTTCATCAGTCGCCTCGGTCGGCAAAGCACGTGGGAAATGAAAAACCGCCCACCAGGTGGACGGTCGAGGAGGCGCACACCAGCGGGGGCGTGCGCCTATTCGATGATGATTACGGAGCCGGTTGTGGTCTTCATGGGCGCTCCATTGTCCCTCGCCGGGGCGGGGGCGTCAACCGGGGCGGCCGCCGGATGCCGGGCACCGGCGGCCGCCCCGGGGCAAAGATGAGCCGGCGAACAGCCGGTAGCCTCGTGAGGGTGACGGAGGACACCACCCACCTGACACGCGCCACCTTCGATCGCCTCCAGGGCGAGCTCGAGGACCTCACCACCAGGGGGCGGGTGGAGATCGCCCGCGCCATCGAGGCGGCTCGGGCCCTGGGCGACCTGTCGGAGAACGGCGACTACCACGCAGCCAAGGACTCCCAGGGGAAGATGGAGGCGCGGATTCGGCAACTGCAGGCCACCTTGTCGCGGGCCGTGGTGGTAGACGAGGACGGCCCCACCGACACCCGCACGGTGGCCACCGGATCGGTGGTGGCCATCCGCTACGAGGGTGACGAAGACGTCGAGCGCTTCCTGGTCGGCTCCATTGAGGAGCGCCACCCGGGCTTGAGCGTCCTGTCGCCCGGGTCCCCTCTCGGTCTTGCCCTGCTCGGCAAGGCGCCCGGCGAGGTGGTCGAGTACGAGGCTCCCGGAGGCACCCTGAGGGTGGAGATCGTGGGCATCAGCGGCCGGGAGACGCCATGAGCGCGCCGGGGCCCACCGACAGGTCCGGGCGGACCCTCAGCCAGAAGGTGTGGGACCGCCACGTCGTACGCCAGGCCGAAGGCGAGCCCGACCTGCTGTTCATCGACCTGCACCTAGTGCACGAGGTCACCTCGCCTCAGGCCTTTGACGGCCTGCGCCTGGCCGGAAGACGGGTTCGGCACCCGGAGCTGACGGTGGCCACGGCCGACCACAATGTCCCGACCACCGACATCGACAAGCCGGTGGCCGACCCGGTATCGGCCAAGCAACTGGCCGTGCTGACGGCCAATTGCGCCGAGTTCGGGATCACTTGCTACCCGATGGGCCACTCCCGGCAGGGCATCGTCCACGTCATCGGGCCCGAGCTCGGGCTGACGCTGCCGGGGATGACCATCGTGTGTGGCGACAGCCACACCTCCACCCATGGGGCATTCGGTGCGCTCGCCTTCGGCATCGGGACCTCGGAAGTGGAACACGTGCTGGCCACCCAGACCCTCCCCCAGCCCCGGCCGGCCACCATGGCCGTGGAAGTCGAGGGGGACCTGCCCGAGGGGGTGACAGCCAAGGACCTCGTCCTGGCCGTGATCGGCGCCATCGGCACCGGCGGGGGCATGGGACATGTCATCGAGTACCGCGGTGAGTCCGTGCGCTCGCTGTCGATGGAAGGGCGCATGACGGTGTGCAACATGTCGATCGAGGCTGGTGCCCGGGCGGGCATGATCGCCCCCGACGACGTCACCTTCGAGTACCTACGAGGGCGCCCCCACGCCCCGTCGGGGGCAGCTTGGGACGAGGCGCTGCCGTACTGGGAGTCGCTCTCCACCGACGACAGCGCCGCGTTCGACAAGACGGTCTGGATCGACGGGGCCGCCCTCCGACCACATGTCACGTGGGGCACCAACCCCGGCCAGGTGGTGGGCATCGATGCCGAGGTGCCGTCGCCCGATGCCTTCGCCGATCCCGGTGAGCGCGAAGCGGCGGCGCGGGCGCTGCAATACATGGGCCTCGAGGCCGGAACCCCCATGCGCAACGTGGCGGTCGACACGGTCTTCATCGGCTCGTGCACCAACTCCCGCATCGAGGACCTGCGTGAGGCGGCCGGGGTGCTGCGCGGCAGGCGGGTACACCCGGGCCTTCGGGCCCTGGTGGTGCCCGGTTCCCATCAGGTGAAGGCCCAAGCCGAGACCGAGGGGCTCGACGAGGTGTTCCGCCAGGCCGGATTCGAATGGCGCCAGCCCGGATGCTCGATGTGCCTGGCCATGAACCCGGACAAGCTCGCCCCCGGCGAGCGCTGTGCCTCGACCTCGAACCGAAATTTCGAAGGCCGTCAGGGGAGAGGCGGGAGGACCCATCTGGTGTCGCCGGCGGTGGCGGCGGCCACGGCTGTCGCCGGCCACTTCACCACGCCGCAGGACCTCGGGGACCGGCCGTGAAGCCGGTGGTGGTAGTGACCGGGCGGGCGGTGCCACTCGAGCGGTCGGACGTGGACACCGACCAGATCATTCCCTCCGACTGGTTGAAGCGGGTGGAGCGTACCGGGTTCGCGGCCGGGCTCTTCTCCGAGTGGCGCGACGACCGGGACTTCGTGCTCAACGACCAGCGCTTCGCCGGAGCCACCATCTTGGTGGCCGGGCCCAACTTCGGTACCGGCTCGTCGCGCGAACACGCCGTGTGGGCCCTCATGGATTTTGGGTTCGAGGCCGTGATCTCTCCCCGGTTCGCCGACATCTTCCGGAACAACTCCACCAAGCAGGGGCTGCTGCCGGTCGAGGTCGACCCGGCCTTCGGCGCCCAGCTCCTCGAGGCCGTAGCCGACGACCCGTCCCTCGAGATCACCATCGACGTGGAGCGAGGCACCGTCGAGGCGCCGGCCGCCGGCTTGAGCGGGTCGTTCGAGCTCGAGGAATTCACCAAGCAGCGGCTCATGAACGGCTGGGACGACATCGGGCTCACCCTGCGCCACCAAGACGCCATCGACAGGTACGAGCACTCCCGGCCCCGCTGGCTGCCCCGCGCCACCGGCTGACGGCGTTCCTGCGTGGCACGCTGGTGCCCGGGGCCCGGTCGCCTGCTCGGGCCGCAGAGGGGAGCCACCATGCTGAAGGACTTCAAGGACTTCGTCCTGCGGGGCAACGTGGTCGACCTGGCCGTCGGCATCGTCGTGGGCACGGCCTTCGGCGTGGTCGTGAAGTCGTTTGTCAGCAACTTGCTGACCCCGCTGGTGTCGATCCCGGGCAAAGCCAACTTCCAGAGTCTGCACTTCACCATCAACCACAGCACATTCGGCTACGGCACGTTCTTGAACGACCTGATCTCGTTCCTCATCGTCGCCACCGCCATCTTCTTCTTCGTGGTGCGGCCCATCAACGCCCTCGTGGCCCGGCGCCGGCGTGGGCAGGAGACCGAGCCCGATACCCGCAACTGCCCCGAATGCCTGAGCGAGGTGCCCGCCGCAGCCCGGCGTTGCGCCTTCTGCACCTCCCCGCTCGACTCCGCCGCCTGATTAGACACGGTCGCTTAGATACGGCCGGCCGGGCCGCGACGCTCAGGGCCCGATCTCGACCTGGCGCTGGTCATTGCGAGCCCGGATGCGGACGATACGGTTGACAGCTGCCAGGTAGGCGCGGGCGGAGGCCTCGACCACATCGGTCGACACGCCGCGTCCCGATACCTTGACGCCGCCTTCGGCCTCGAGCTGCACCACGACGTCGCCGAGGGCGTCGATCCCGCCGGTGACCGACGAGACGTTGAAGCCGATGAGGCGTGAAGGGATCTTGGTCGCCTCTCGAAGAGCGGTACAGGCGGCATCGATCATGCCGTTGCCCTCGGAAGCTGCTTCCACCTTGTCGCCGGACCGGCTCACAACTACCCGGGCCCGGGGCATTCCGACCGTGCCGCCCGAGACCTCGAGCGATTCGAGCTGGAACCCCTCCACCAGGTCTTGCCCGAGCTCCTCGGCCACGATGGCCTCGATATCGGCCTCCGTGATCTCGACCTTGCGGTCGGCTAGCTCTTTGAAGCGGGTGAACGCCTGGTTGAGACTGTCACCCTGGATGTGCATGCCCATCTTGGCCAGGCTGTCGGCAAAGGCGTGGCGCCCGGAATGCTTGCCCAGGACGATCTGGCGCCCGACCTGACCCACCGAGGCGGCGTCGATGATCTCGTAGGTCGAGCGGTCGGCCAGCACGCCGTGCTGGTGAATGCCCGACTCGTGTGAAAAGGCGTTGCGGCCGACAACGGCTTTGTTGTACTGAACGGGATAGCCGGTGAGCCTCGACACCAGCCGCGAGGCCCGGGCCAACTCCTCGGTGCGCACGGTGGTGGTGACGCCCGGGAATTGGTCAGGACGGATCCTGATGGCCATGACGACCTCCTCGAGCGCGGCGTTGCCGGCCCGCTCGCCCAGGCCGTTCACGCAGACCTCGGCCTGCCTGGCCCCGGCCTGGATGCCGGCCAGCGTGTTGGCTGTGGCCAGCCCGAGGTCGTTGTGGCAATGGGTGGAAAGGATGTAGTCACCGGGGACCTGTTTGCGGATGTGCTGGATCAACGCCCCGAAGTCCCACGGGATCCCGTATCCGACTGTGTCGGGGATGTTCAAGGTGGTCGCTCCCGACTCCACGGCGGCCGACAGCACTTCGAGCATGAAGTCGAGCGGGGTCCTGGTGGCGTCCTGAGGGCTGAACTCGACGTCGGTCGTGTGTTCACGGGCGCGGCTGACACCCGCTCTCGTCTCGGCCAGCACCTGCGCCTGGGTCATCTTGAGCATGTGCTCCATGTGCTGCGGGCTGGTCGAGATGAAGACATGGATGCGGGCTCGAGCGGCATCGCGCAGGGCCTCCCAGCAGCGGTCCACGTCGGCCAGGTGGGTACGCGACAAACCACAGATGGCCGGTGCCCCGTCGCCAATGCCAACAGCCCGGGCGATGGCCTGCACGGCCTCGAAGTCGCCCTGGCTGGCGACCGGAAACCCGGCTTCGATGTAATCGACGCCGGCCCTGGCCAACTGCTCGGCGATCTCGAGTTTCTCGGCAGCGTCCAACGAGATGCCCGGGGACTGCTCACCGTCGCGCAGTGTCGTGTCGAACACGATCAGATGGCCGCCGGTACCGCCTTGGTCGGCCGTCGCTGGCTGCGGGTTCGTGGTCACCTTGGGTCTCCCTCGCTCTGTGGGTGGTGGGGCTCGGCGGGCTCGGCGGGCTCGGCGGGTTCGGTGGGCAACAGAAAACCCCCTGGCCAGATGGCACAGGGGGCGGCTCGGCGAGCGCGATGTGGCGCTCGCCGTCAGGTAAGCAGCAGGTCCTGGACGAAGCGGTACACGCGCATGATGCCCACTATGCTTTCAAATCTCGACGTCGAGGTCAAGGGGACCGCATCGGTGCGACGACTCATGCGAATGGTGCTGCGAGCGCTCGTCAGGGCCGCAGTGGTGGCCGCAGTGGTGGCCGGCGTCCGGTCGCTGCTGGGTCGGCTCTCGGGTGAGCCCGGGACAGCCAGCTTCGACGCCTGGCCTCCTGTGCCCCAGGCGCCACGCCCACCCTCGGGCTGACCCATCCTCGGGCTGACCCATCCTCGGGCTGACCCACCCTGGGCCGTGGGCCGTGCTTCAGAGCGACGTGATCCTGTGGATGTCGATGATCCCGTCTGACGCCTGCAACAAGGCAAACGTGTCGTCGGGCACGTGGCCCTGGGTCGAGAGGACCATCAGGGCGGTATTGCCTGCTTCGGAGGGTCCCACCGCCATGGAGGAGATGGACACGCCGGCCTCGCCCAGAGCGGTCCCGACCACTCCGATCATGCCGGGCCGGTCGTCGTTGCGGACGACGAGCATGTGCTCGGCCGGGGGCACCTCCACGATGTGATCGTCCACCATGACGATCCGAGGCTCCGAGCGGGGCCCCGACAGCGTGCCGGCAATGGAGTGGTCGGTCGACCGGAGTGTGATCAGGTTGACGTAGTCGCGGGTGGTGGCCATGGACGCTTCGCGCACGACGAGGCCACGTTCCTCGGCCAACTGTGGGGCATTCACGTACGACACCGGCTCCTCGGTTCCGGCTGCGAACGTCCCCTTGAGCACGGCCAAGGTCAAGATGGCCGTGTTGGCCCCGGCCAGGGCGCCCTGATACTCGACCTCCAGCCGGTCGGGGATCCCGTCGTTCAGGCAGGCGAAGCAACGTCCTAGCTGCTCGGCCAGCGGGAGGAAGGGCCGGACCGCCTCCGACACCTCGGTAGCGGCCACGTTGACGGCGAAGGGTACGAAGTCGCCGGCCAGGGCCAGGATTACCTGTTCGGCGATGGTGACGCCCGCCTTGTCCTGCGCCTCCTGGGTGGACGCCCCCAGATGGGGGGTGACCACGACATTGGAAAGCCCGAACAGGGGGGAGTCGGTGCACGGCTCGGTCGAGAAGACGTCGAAGGCGGCTCCGCCCAACTGGCCCGACCGAATGGCGTCAGCCAGGGCTTCCTCGTCCACGATCCCGCCGCGGGCAGCGTTCACGATGCGGAGGCCGGCTTTGGCTTTGGCCAACAGGTCACGCCCGATGAGCCCGGCCGTCTCAGGCGTCTTCGGAAGGTGGATGGTGACGAAGTCCGACTCGGCCATGAGCTCTTCGAGCGAGAGCAGGTCAACCCCCATCTGACGGGCCCGATCGGCCGACACATAGGGGTCGTAGGCACACAGTCGCATGCCGAAGGCCAAGGCGCGCTGGGCGACGAGGGCGCCGATCCGACCCAACCCCACGACGCCGAGGGTCTTGCCGTGGAGCTCGACGCCCTCCCACTTGGAGCGCTCCCACTTGCCGGCCACCAGCGCGGCATGGGCTTGGGGGACGTTGCGAGCCTGGGCTAGGAGCAGGGCCATGGCGTGCTCGGCTGCCGAAAGGACGTTGGACTGCGGGGCGTTGACAACCATGACTCCCCGGCGGGTGGCCGCTTCGGTGTCCACGTTGTCGAGCCCGATACCAGCACGCCCCACCACCACCAGGTCGGCGCCGGCCTCGAGCACCTCGTCGGTGACCTGGGTGGCGGACCGGACGATCAGGGCATGGGCACCGGGGATGGCACCCACCAGGTCGACCGGGGACAGCTCGAGCTGCACGTCCACCTGGTGCCCGGCGCCACGCAGCAGCTCGAGACCTCGTTCGGCCAGCTTCTCAGATACAAGCACCCGGGCCACGTCAGGCCGCCGTCGAAAAGAGCTTGGCCAGCCGGGACACGCCTTCGACCAGGTCATCGTCGCCCAGCACATAGGACAGGCGGAGGTAGCCGGGGGCTCCGAACGCCTCACCCGGGACCACGGCCACTTTGACCTGCTCGATAGCCGCTTCGACGACGTCGAGCGAGCTACCTATCAGGCGCCCGCCCACTCGGCGCCCGAAGAGGCCTTTGACCGAGGGGAAGGCGTAGAAGGCTCCCTCCGGTTCGGCACATTGCACCCCTTCGCACTCGTTCAGCATTCTGTGCATGGTCCTGCGCCGCTCATCGAAGACAGCCCGCATCTCGGTGGCCGCCGAAAGGTCTCCGGACACCGCTGCCAGTGCCGCCTCCTGGGCCACGTTGTTCACATTCCCACATGCATGGGACTGGAGATTGGCGGCCGCCTCGGCCAGGTCGAGAGGAGCGATCATCCATCCCACCCGCCAGCCCGTCATGGCATAGGTCTTGGCCACCCCGTTGATGACGATGCAGCGCTCGGCCAAGTCGGGGACGACGGCCGGCATAGAGGTGAAGGTGCGGCCCCCATAGACGAGGTGCTCGTAGATCTCGTCGGTGACCACCCACAGGCCCCTGTCGGACGCCCAGCGGCCGATGGCCACGACCTCGTCCCTGGTGGCCACGGCTCCGGTGGGATTGTTGGGCGACACGAAGAGCAGGGCCTTGGTGGCCGCCGTGCGGGCCTCTTCGAGCGCCTCGACGGTCATGTGGAAGCCGGCCGACTCCTCGGTGGCCACCGGCACCGGGATTCCTCCGGCCAGCGAGATCGCCTCGGGGTAGGTGGTCCAGTACGGAGCCGGGACCAGGACCTCGTCGCCGGGGTCGAGCAGTGTCTGGAACGACTCGTACACGGCCTGCTTGGCCCCGTTGGTCACGACCACCTGCGCCGGCGAAACCTCAAGGCCCGAGTCGCGGCGGGTCTTGGCGGCGATGGCCTCCCTCAGAGGAGCAAGCCCGGGGGTGGCCGTGTAGTGGTGGTTCACCGGCTTGGAGCAGGCGGCCACGGCGGCGGCGACGATGTGGGCCGGCGTCGGGAAGTCGGGCTCGCCGGCGCCGAAGCCGATAACGTCCTCGCCGGCGGCTCGGAGGGCCTTGGCTTTGGCATCGACAGCGAGGGTGGCCGACGGGCTGACCGCAGCCACCCGAGAGGAGACGCGTCGCATGCCCGGGGCCCGGGGCGATGCCGGAGCGGTTTCTCGGAGGGACGCCATGGCTGCCATGCTTGCACACGTGACCGCCAGCGCCGACACGCCCACAGTGCCCGAGATCACCATCCCCGATGTCCTGAAGCCGTCCGACGGCCGCTTCGGCTGCGGGCCCTCTAAGGTCCGCCCCGAGCAGGTATCAGCCCTGGCCGCGGTGGCCGCCGACTACCTGGGGACGAGCCACCGCCAGCCCCGGGTGAAGTCCGTGGTCGGGCGCCTCCGGTCTGGCCTCCACGAGCTTCTGTCGTTGCCCGACGGCTACCAAGTCGTGCTCGGCAACGGGGGCACTACGACGTTCTGGGACATCGCCACCTTCTGCCTGGTGGAGCGCCGGAGCCAACACCTGTGTTTCGGGGAGTTCTCTTCGAAGTTCGCGCTGGCCGTCAAGGCGGCTCCCCACCTCGACGAGCCCGAGATGATCGAATCGCCGGCCGGCACCCACCCCGAGGCCAGAGCGACCGACGGCGTCGACCTGTACGCGCTCACGCACAACGAGACATCGACGGGCGTGATGATGGACATCCGTCGTCCCGCTGGCGCTGGAGACGGCGCTGGAGACGGCGCTGGAGACGGCGCTGGAGACGGTGACGCCATCGTGGCCGTCGATGCCACGTCGGGAGCGGGAGGCCTGCGCGTCGACCCGTCGCAATTCGACGTCTACTACTTTGCTCCCCAGAAGTGCTTCGCCTCCGATGGTGGCTTGTGGGTGGCCGCCATGTCGCCGGCCGCCATGGAACGAGCCAGGCGTGTGGGTGGCAGCCGCTGGGTGCCGTCGTCACTCGATCTCACCATCGCCATCGAGAATTCAGCACAGGACCAGACCTACAACACGCCGGCGCTGGCCACGCTGCTGCTCTTTGTCGAGCAGGTCGAGTGGATGCTGGCCGGCGGGGGGCTCGAGTGGGCAGCCGGACGATCGGACCGTTCGGCAGAGATCCTCTACACCTGGGCCGAGCAGTCCGACTTTGCCTCACCCTTCGTCGGTAAGCCGTCCGAGCGGAGCCGGGTGGTCGGCACCATCGACTTCGTAGGTGCTGTAGACGCTGCCATGGTGGCGAAGGTCCTCCGAGCCAACGGCATTGTGGACACCGAGCCGTATCGGAAGCTGGGGAGGAACCAGCTCCGCATCGCCATGTTCCCGGCCATCGAACCGGACGATATAGCTGCCCTGTGCGCGTGCATCAATTACGTGGTGGGGGCGCTCGCCGACTGAGCTGGCCGCCCCGCTCAGGTGGCGGCGCTGACCGAGCTCATGTTGAAGTCGGCCACCCTGAGGGCGGGCATGGACGTGCGATTCATCCACTCTCCCCACTCGCGCGACAGGCAGCGCTCGGTGCGGCCCGCCTCGACACAGCGAGCCAGCACATTGAGCGGGCTCTCGTTGAAGCGGAAGTTGTTCACGACGCCAACGACCTCGCCGTGCTCCACGAGGTACACCCCATCTCGGGTGAGGCCGGTCAGCAGGAGGGTGACCGGGTCCACCTCTCGGATGTACCAGAGG
>Ga0307374_10007748_pt1 | contig 16247 bp, 12 predicted proteins | sample OX3MG_FD_202532 | JGI IMG/M metagenome (GOLD analysis project Ga0307374, IMG submission 202532) | Soil microbial communities from Risofladan, Vaasa, Finland - OX-3 | ecosystem: Environmental > Terrestrial > Soil > Coastal area > Acid sulfate soil | place: Finland: Risofladan, Vaasa | collected... | reverse complement strand
GTCGAGACAGCCGTCAACATGATCTCGAACGGCACGCTCGCCCTGCTCCGCAACCCTGACGCCCTCGCCCTGCTGCGCGCCAACCCCGGCCTGGTCGGCAGCGCCGTGGAGGAGATCCTGCGTACCGACGCCCCCGTCATGACCGTGATGTATCACTTCGCGACCGACCACCTGACGATCGGCGATGTCGACATCCAGCCGGGCGAGCACGTCGCGATCTCGCTGATAGCCGCGAATTACGACCCGGAGCAGTTCCCCGACCCGAACCGGTTCGACATCTGCCGGAAGGCCGCCTCCCACCTCAGCTTCAGCCATGGGATTCATTTCTGCCTCGGGGCGCCCCTGGCGCGCCTGGAGGGCGAGGTCATGTTCGACACCATGCTCCGCAGGCTGCGCGACCTCGAACTGGCCGTGCCGGACGAGAGCCTGAGGTGGCGGCCGAGTTTCCTCGTCCATCGCCTGACGCGGCTGCCCGTGACCTTCACGCCCGCCGACCGGGCCGTTGCCTAGCGTCGGCGACCGCCCTCGCGCCGCCTGGCGGCACGAACCGAAAGGGCCCGCACATGACCGAGCGAGAGCCCGTCGAGATCACCAGTCTCGACTGCGACCAGTACCCGACCCTGCCGTGGAGCAGGCCCCGCGACTTCCTCGCCGCCGGCGTGGGGATGGCCAGCACGTCGTTCCTGGGGACCACCCGCCCGGACGGGCGCCCGCACGCGGCCGGGATCGGCCCCGTCTGGTTCGAGGGCGACCTCTATTTCCACAGCTCGCCAGGCGCCCGTAAGGCCCGCAACCTGGCGGCCTGCCGATTGTGCACGATCTCCGTCCGGCTGACCGACCTCGACCTCGTCCTGGAGGGGGAGGCCGCCAGGGTCACCGATAGGCCGACGCTGGAGCAGGTGGCCCGCCGGTTCCACGGGGTCGGCTGGCAGCCCGAGGTGGTCGGTGACGCGCTCACGGCCCCGTTCAACGCGCCCAGCGCCGGGCCGCCGCCCTGGCACCTGTACCGCTTCACCATCCACACCGCGTTCGGTGTCGCCATCGCCGAGCCGTTCGGCGCGACACGCTGGTGCTTCACCGGCTGACGGGAGGCCAGCAGCCTCGTCGCCCGGCTGGGCCCGCCGGCTGGGCCCGCTGGCTGGGCCCGCCGGCGCGGAACAGGCCGATGAGTTCTGCGGGCCGGGGACGTCTACCCATCGACCGTTCGCGTGGAACGTGCCTCGCCAGCCCTTCGGATACCGGGAGAAATCGCTCATGATGCTCGACAACAAGAACGCGATCATCTACGGGGCCGGCGGGGGAATCGGCGCCGGCATCGCCAAGGCCTTCGCCCGCGAGGGAGCCAGGGTCTTCCTGACCGGACGCACGACGGAGAAGCTCGACAAGCTGGCCAAGCAGATCGCCTCCGCCGGCGGCTCCGCCGAGGTGGCCCTCGTCGACGCCCTGGACGAGGACGCGGTCGACGAGCACGCCCGCGCCGTCGCCGCGCGGGGCGGCATCGACGTGTCGCTCAACCTCATCACCCGCGGCGACGTGCAGGGGATCCCGCTGGCCCATATGACGACGGCCGACTTCACCCGCGCCATCATGACCGGGATCACGACGAACTTCATCACCGCGCGGGCGGCCGCGCGCCACATGACCGAGCAGGGATCCGGCGTGATCCTGGCGCTGAACAGCGGCTCCTCCCACGGAAGCCCCATGATGGGCAGCACCGGTCCCGCCGACGCGGCCATCGACACCTTCATCCGCAACCTGGCCGTCGAGGTCGGCCCCAGCGGCGTGCGGGTCCTGGGGATCTGGGTAGCCGGGATCCCCGAGACGCTGACCGCCGCGGGGATCGCCGCCGTCAACAGCGAGATGCAGCTGGACGACGCGGCCCTCCAGAGCATCCTCAGCCACCTGGACGGGATGCGGATGCTCAAGCACTCGCCCCGGCTGGCCGAGGTCGCGGAGGTCGCCGTGTTCCTGGCCTCTGACCGGTCCTCGGGCATGACCGGCACCTTCACCAACGTCACCCAGATGTTCCCGAGCTAGGCCCCGGCCGGGAACGGCTCCGGCCGCGGCCCGATGCCGCACGCTCTCAGTAGGTGACCACGGCCCGGAAGCGCACGTCGCCCCGGGCGACCTTCTCGACGGCGTCGGCGACGTGCTCCTTGTCGAACACCTCGATCCTGGGCGTGACCTGGCCGGCCGCGACCAGGTCGAGGGCTTCCCGCAGGTAGGGGAGGCCGTTGTGGGTCGCCCCCCGGACCTGGTGGCCCAGCGCGAAGAAGGGATATATCAGGGCCGGAGCGATGGTGAACGGCCCGGTGGCGTCGATGCCGGCCAGCACGATTCGCCCGTTGGGGCGCAGCCCGTGCAGGGAATCGGCCGCGGCCTCATACGAGTTGCCGGTCACCAGGATGACGTCGGCCCCCCCGGCCGCGCGCAACTGCTCGCCGCTGGCCACGACGGCATCGGCGCCCAGCTCCTTGGCGAGGGTGTGCTTGTCGGCGGAGCGGGTGATGGCGATGGTCTCGAATCCGCACGCGCGGGAGAACTGGAGGGCCAGGTGCCCCACGCCGCCGATGCCCAGCACGGCGACGCGCTCGTGTGGCTGGGGGTCGGCCACGCGCAGCGCGGACCAGCCCGTGTAGCCGGCGCAGAGCACCGGCGCGGCTAGCTCGAAAGCGAGCCTGTCGGGGATGAGCACGGTCTGGTCGGCCTGCACGACCATGTACTCGGCGTGGCCCCCCTGCACCGTGAACCCCGTCGAGGTCGGCGCCGCGCAGAGGAATGCCGCCTGCCCGGACAGCGGCGGATTGCGCCTGCAGTAGTCGCACCGCCCGCAGGTGCCCCGGATCCAGGTGGTGCCGACCCGGTCGCCGACTTCGCGGGAGGTCACGCCGGGCCCGACCTCGACGACCTCGCCGGCCGGCTCATGGCCCGTGATGGCGGGCGTGATCGCGGGGAAGGGGATGATCCCCCGGGTGGCCAGGACATCGTTGTGACAGACCCCGCAGGCGCGCACCCGCACCAGGACGTCGCCAGGACCCGGCCGCGGGGTGGGGACCTCACGCAGTTCCCACGTGCCGTTGACCTCTGGAATGACAGCTGCCTTCACGAAACTCCACCTTCACTGGGTAGCGGGACGAGACGCGGCCGGGCGATTCTGGCCAGTTACATCGTGTCCGCAAGGCGATCAGTGAGTCATCTCATGAATTGCGATATCCGAGGGAATGGCACCCGGGACTGGCGCATGGCCCGCAATCAGGAAGATGCGCGCGGATTGGCTTCGATTCAGCATTGAGATAGACGTCGAGGTAACAGCGCGCGATGCGCGGATGAGACCCGCGCGGTAAAGCATTCCCGGCTCAAGCGGCATGCTGCTCGCTTGCGCCTGCGTATTCGTGGCGAACTATTGGAGCTGGCTGTGTCGGAAAGCCCGAGCGTTGCCCTTGTCGGCCTGGGATATGTCGGATCGTGCATCGCGGCGACCCTGGCCGACCGTGGCCTGGATGTCATGGGAGTGGACACCGACGCGCTGCTGATCGAGGAGATGAATAGCGGATATCTCCGATTCCGCGAACTCGAGCTGGAGGAGACCTTCTTCCAGGCCATGGCGGCCGGGCGGCTGCGGGTGACAACCGATTACGCGGCCGTGTCCGCCGCCGCGGTGGTGGTGATCGCGGTCGGCACCCCGGTCAGCGACGACGGGTCGCTGGCGTCGGCGCAGTTGCGCAGCGCCTGCCTGGCGCTGAGCGGGCACATCCGGCCGGGGCAGTTGCTCATGCTCAAGAGCACCGTCCCGCCGGGAACGACCCGCCAGCTCGTGCTGCCGCTGCTGGAGACCGGCGGGCTGGCCGGCGGCGCGGACTTCATGCTGGCTTTCAGCCCTGAGCGCCTCGCGGAGTCCGCCGCCATGGCGGAGCTGCGAACGTTCCCGATCGTGGTCGGCGGGGTTGACGAGCGGAGCACGCGGGAGGCGGCGAGGTTCTGGGAGCGAGCCCTGGGGGTCACGGTGCTCCCGCAGGACTCGCTGGAGGCTGCGGAGATCGTCAAGCTGGCGGACAACTGGTGGATCGACCTGAACATCGCGCTCGCCAACGAGCTGGCGAAGTTCTGCTCGCTGTACGGCGTGGACGTGATGGACGTGATCGCGGCGGCCAACTCGATTCCCAAGGGCAACGGTCACGTCAACATCCTGCTGCCCAGCGTCGGCGTGGGCGGTTCCTGCCTCACCAAGGATCCGTGGATGGTGTGGCAGTCAGCCCGCCGCCGCAACCTGGAGATCCGCACGGCCCAGGTGAGCCGGGAGGTCAACGCGGCCATGCCCGCCTACACCGCCCAGCTGATCATTGACGAGCTGGTCTCGCGCGGCAGGGACCCTGACACCGCCACGGTCGCCGTGCTGGGCGTTGCCTTCAAGAACAACACCAGTGACCTCCGGGCTACCCCCGCCCAGGCCGCGATCGCCGCGCTGACCAAGGCCGGCGTGCAGGTGCGCGTGTACGACCCGCTGGTGGACGCCGCGCAGGCGCAGGAATTGCTGGACATCCGCCCCGCGGCGACGCTCCACGAGGCGGTGCGAGGCGCCGACTGCGTGGCGGTCTTCGCCCTGCACCGGGAGTTCGAGGACATCGACTTCGCCGCGCTGCCCGTCGCGGCCTCGTGCCTGGTCCTGGACGGGCGGGCGTACTACTCGAAAGAGAAGATCGCCCTGCTGCGCCGGCTCGGCTACGGCTATCGCGGAATCGGGCGGTGAGCGGGCGGTGAGCGGGCCTCGCGCGGTCGTCACCGGCGGCGCCGGCTTTGTGGGGAGCCGCCTGGTCGAGCGGCTCGTCGCCCAGGGCTACGAGACGACCATCTTCGATGCCGCCCCGCGCCCCGAGCACGACCGTTATGCGGGCGAGCACGCGCGCTATGTCACCGGCGACATCCGCGACGCCGGGCAGCTGGCGAAGGCGATCACCGCCGGCGTGGACGTGGTCTACCACCTGGCCGCGGTGGTCGGCGTGGACCAGTACCTGGCCCGGCCGCTGGACGTCATCGACGTCAACTTCACCGGCACCCGCCAGGTGCTGGAGCTGTCCGTCCGCGCGGGGGCCAGGGTGGTGGTGGCCAGCACCAGCGAGGTCTTCGGCAAGAACCCCGCCGTGCCGTGGCGGGAGGACGGCGACCGGGTGCTCGGGCCGACCACGGCCGATCGCTGGGCGTACTCCTCGAGCAAGGCGCTCGGTGAGCACCTGACGTTCGCGTTCGGCCGCCAGCACGGGCTGGCGGCCACCGTGGTCCGCTACTTCAACGTGTACGGCCCGCGCCAGCGGCCCGCCTACCTCATCAGTCGCAGCGTGCACCGGGCGCTGAACAAGCTCGCCCCCGTGGTGTACGACCAGGGCCGGCAGACCAGATGCTTCACCTTCGTGGACGACGCGGTCGAGGGCACCCTGCTCGCCGGCACGACCCCCGCCGCCGTCGGCGACGTCTTCAACATCGGCAGCACGCAGGAGACCACGATCGGCGAGGCCGTCGGCATGGTCGCCAGGCTCACCGGTTTCGGCGCCGCGCCCCTGCCGGTGGACACGGCGCAGAAGCTCGGCGTCGCCTACGAGGATCTGCCCCGCCGAGTCCCCGACAACACCAAGGCCCGCACGGTCCTGGGCTGGGATTGCGGCACATCCCTGTGGGACGGGCTGGTCAAGACCGTCGAGTGGGCGCGCGCCAGTCCATGGTGGCTCGCGCTCCCCGACAGCGGCGCCGCCTGATGAGAACCCCTGTCTCCCCTGTCTCCCCCTGTCTCCTGGAGAGGACTACCCATGCCCGATCAGAGCATCATCGCCGACCTGAATGCGGAGAGCGAGCAGATCGACCGCCTGGTGGCCGGTCTCGATGATTCCCAGTGGGCGCTGCCTACCCCGGCGCCGGGATGGACCATCGCCGACCAGGTCGCCCACCTGGCCTTCGTCTTCCGGCTGGCGGGGACCGCGGCGTCGGCCCCGGATACCTTCACGGCCATGATCGCCAGCGCCGGGGCCGATTTCAACGGCGCGGTGAACGCCGCACTCGCCGAGTACCGGGTGCTGCCGCCGCCGGCGCTGTTGTCCCGCTGGAAGGCCGAATGCGAGGCCAGTGTCGCGGCGCTCGCCGCCGTACCGCCGGACCAGGTGGTGCCGTGGCTGGTGAACCCGCTGCCGCCGGCCATCCTCGCCTGCGCGGGGATCATGGAGCTGTTCGCGCACGGCCAGGACATCGCCGACGCGCTTGGCGTACAGATCGAACGGACCGACCGGATCGGGCGCGTGGTCGGATTCGCGGTGCTGACCAGGGACTTTGGCTACCAGGCTCGCGGCCTGACGCCGCCGGACACCCAGTTTCGCTTCGAGCTCACCGCGCCCTCCGGCGTGGTCTGGGAGTTCGGCCCGTCCGACTCCGCCCAGCGGATCACCGGCGATGCCGTCGACTTCTGCCTGCTGGTGACCAGGCGGCGGCACCGTGACGACCTCGCGGTCGTGGCAGCCGGCGACGAGGCGGACGGCTGGCTGGACATCGCCCAGGCCTACCGGGGCCCGGCCGGGCCCGGCCGGGCCCCCGGCCAGTTCGCCGCCAGTGTGCAGCCCTGAAGCACTGAGCTGTCGCGGGTAACAGAATCGAGGAAGGAGCTAACGTGCGACACGAAGATGGTGATGAAGTCCGGGGCGGGGCTATCCCCGGAACGACGGCGGGCCGGGCCGGCCTGGTCTACCGCGGCGTCTCCTACGACACGGGATGCAATTTCGCCACCGGCCAGGGTCCCATTTCCCGCGCCGTGTGGAGCACGGAACGCATGCGCGATGAGATCCGTGCGATCAGCGATCAGCTGAACTGCAATTCCGTGACTATCTACGGCACCGATTTCGGCCGCCTGTCCGAGACGGTCGCGGAGGCGGTCGAGCGAGGGCTGCACGTCTGGCTTCAGCCCCGGCTGGTGGACCGGCCTCAGGAAGAGATCCTGGATCATCTGGCGCAGGGCGCGCGGCTGGCCGAGTCGTTCCGGCGCCAGGGCGCTCAGATCCGCTACAGCATCGGGTGCACGCACCCGATCGGAACCCCGGGGATCGTGCCCGGCGACAAGTACCACGACCGGATGGCGAACCTGTTCGCGGAGGCGGACCACAACTTCCTCAAGCCGACAGGTACCTACGACCGGGCAGCGGCGGCGACCCGGCTGAACGCCTTCCTCAAGCGCGCGGCCGGCATCGCGCGGGAGAACTTCTCCGGAGAGATCATCTACGCCGCGGGGAACTTCGAGGACGTGGACTGGAGCCTGGTCGACTATGTCGGCCTCACGTATTACTTCTCCCACCACCCCACCAGCGAGGGGCACGCGGGGGAAATCGGCGGCTACCGCAAGTGGGGCAAGCCGATCGTGATCTCCGAGTACGGGAGCCCGGCCTATGCCGGCGCGGCGGACAGGGGCCTGCTCGCTTTTGACGTCATCGACCGGTCTCAGCCAGTGCCGACGGTCTTCGACGGCTACATCCGTAACGAGAAGGCGCAGGCGGACTACCATCTGCGGATGCTGGCGATGTTCGAGGAACTCGGAGTCCACAGCGCGGCCATCGCCGAGTTCATCCACCCGACGCACCCGCACTCCGCGGACCCGGCGCACGACCTGGACATCGCGAGCTGGGCACTGACCAAGACCATCCGCGAGGACTACTCGGACTGGGCCTCGCCCTACCGCTGGGAACCAAAGGAAGCCTTCTACGCCGTCGGCAGGTACTACGCGCAGGCGCGCAGGCGTGAGCTGGCCGACCGGGCGTGACGCACAGGTCGGGCGGTGCGGAGCGCCCGTGCTCCGCACCGCCCCCGGGGCCGGTGAGGTCGCAGGCTAGGCCTTCGCCGCGGCCATGACCCGGCTGGAGGTCCGCAGCACCCGGATGACCAGGCCCGGCTTGAGCAGCGCCCGCGGGCCGTCAACGAGGCCCGCCGACCGCATGAAGGCCTCGGTGACGCTGGCGTCCTGGGTCGCGGCCATCAGCACCCGCTGCATGTAGGCCTGGATCAGCTTGAGTTTCAGCGTGCGGGTACCCGGGACCCCGGGGAAGCTGAGGTCCACGCCCGTCGTCATGTCCCAGGCCGGGTCGATGATCCGGCCGACCTCCTTCATGAACTCCAGGGACCGGGGCGCCTGGCCGCGCCGCACGTGGGCCCACAGCGCGAGTGCCTCGAGCGCGGCGAGCGTCTGCGCCTGCGCGAAGACCGGGTTGGGGGTGCACACGGCGTCGCCGATGATGATGAAGCCCTCGGGGAACCGCGTGAGCTTGTCGTACCGGCGCCGGAGCGTCGTCGGGAACTTATACAGCACCGGATCGTCGATCGGCTCCGCGTCGGTGATGGCCTCGTAGATCTCGGGAGCCGCCAGGGTCTTGGCGAAGGCGTTGAAGCCCTCGGGATCGGTGGGCGGGTGATCGCCGAGGATGCCGTAGACGGTCAGCTCGACCGCTCCGCCGTCGGTCTTGGTGAAGATCGCGCCCCGGGGCCGGTCCGGCGAGGCCACCGCGATGATCGAGTGGTCACTGCCGAAGGGGTCGGACTTGAGCATGTAGTGACGGCTGGCGTAGCCCAGGCCGATCTTCGCGCCCTCCTCCTCCACCCTCCCGTAGCCGAGCCCCTGCAGCCACACCGGAGCGCGCGATCCGCGGCCGGTGGCGTCCACGACCAGGTCAGCGTGCAGGGTCGTCTCCTCGCCGTCCTGGCCGCTCTCGCCGTGCGGCTGCACCCGCGCCCCGATGACCCGGGACCGGTCCTCGTTGGTCACCAGGCCGGTGACGTCGTGCCGCTCCAGGAAGCTCACGTTGCCGAGCGCCGTTACCCGCTCGCGCACGTGGGCTTCCATGAGCGGGCGCCGGGCGGCCACATTGGTCAGTCCGGCGCGGACCTGCTGCAGCGGCACGCCGTTCATGTACCAGCGGACGGTTCCGGCCAGGTCGGTTATCGGGCAGCCGTCCCGGACCATCTCGGCGGTGATCTCGGGAAACAGGTCCTCCATCGCCCGCGACCCGCGGGCCAGCAGGCCATTGATATGCCGTCCCTGCGGGGCTCCGCGCCGTGCCTCGCGGACTCCGAGCAGATCGTCACGGTCCACCAGCACAACCTCGTCGTAGCCCTCTGAGAGAGGCCTAGCGGCGAACAACGCCGCGATGCTCCCGCCCAGCACCACGGCGCGGGTTCCAATCTTCTTACCCACCGCGATCATCTCCTTGAGTCGCTATTCGCACCGCCTTTACCGTCGCAGGACTCATGCGGCCCGGCATCTCCTGCATTGCGGCGCTGGGATCGGGGACCCGCGACGTGCGGCCGCCGGCCGCCCGCGGTGCCGTCGCGGACCGAGGCTGGCGCATTCAAATAACACCGCTATTAATTGCCGTAAGGCCAGAGTGATGAATTGCGATGTTATGGAATGGCCGCTGGGTCAGCGGTGAGAGCACGTCGGGAGAAGTCATGAAAGCCCCCGCTGCTGCACGCTTGAGATCGCCAGAATGACGAGGCGTTATTTATAACGAATTTCGGCGGGTATGTGGTAAGGAGTTCCTTCTATGCTGCTGGACAGAGTCCCTGTTCCGCGATCGGGGTCCGCGGACGGCGACCGGGCGGACCATGCCATCGGGCATCCCGTCACCGAGCCGCCCGCGCCCGCGCCGGCGCCCGCGCCCGCGCCGTCGATGAGCGAGCGGCGCGCGCAGCGCGACCGGCTGCGGGCGCGCATCGTCGCGGGACGGCCCGCCGGGGTCGAGCGGCAGCACTCGATGGGCAAGCGCACCGCACGAGAACGACTGGGCCTCCTGCTCGACGAGGGATCGTTCATCGAGCTCGACATGCACCGTCGCCGCCCGGCAGACGGCCGGCGCAGCGACGACGCCCGGCCGTACACCGACGGGGTCGTCGTGGGTGCCGGGACGATCGAGGGCCGCCGGGTGTTCGTGTATTCCCAGGACTTCACCATCTCCGGCGGCTCCCTCGGGGAGGTGCACGCGGCGAAAATCCACAAGGTGATGGATCTGGCGATCGAGAACGGCGCCCCGATCATCGGGCTGAACGACAGCGGCGGCGCCCGGATCCAGGAAGGGGTGATGGCGCTCAACGGATACGGCGGGATCTTCCGCCGCAACGTCCAGGCCTCGGGGGTCATCCCGCAGATCAGTATCGTGCTCGGGCCCTGTGCCGGCGGGGCCGCCTACTCCCCGGCGCTGACCGACTTCACCTTCATGGTCCGGGACACCGCGCGGATGTACCTGACCGGCCCGGACGTCATCGAGGCCGTGAGCGGGGAACGAGTCACCCACGCGCAGCTGGGCTCCGCGGACGTCCACGGCCGTCGTACCGGGGTCGCCACGTTCGTCTGCGACGACGAGGAGACCTGCATGGCGGAGGTGCGTTATCTCCTGTCGATGCTCCCCAGCAACTGCCTGGAGCCTCCGCCCAGCGCTCCGGCCCTGGGTGCTGCTACCGACGAGAGGCCCCGCCTGGCGGAGATCGTCCCGGCCGAGCCGAACAAGCCCTACGACATGAGGCTGGTCATCGCCGAGCTCGTGGACGACGGCGATTACCTGGAGATCCACGAGAACTGGGCGCCGAACGTGATCTGCGCGCTGGCGCGCATCGACGGCGACGTCGTCGGCGTGATCGGCAACCAGCCGATCAGCTTCGCCGGCGTGCTCGACGTCGTCGCCTCGCAGAAGGCTGCGCGATTCGTCCGGTTCTGCGATGCCTTCGGCATCCCGCTGGTCACGCTGGTCGACGTCCCCGGCTTCCTGCCCGGCACCGAGCAGGAGCACGCGGGGGCCATCCGGCACGGCGCCAAGCTGCTGTACGCCTACTGCGAGGCGACCGTGCCGCGCATCCAGGTCATCTTGCGCAAGGCGTACGGCGGCGCGTACATCGTGATGGATTCCCGCTCGATCGGCTCCGACCTTTCGCTCGCCTGGCCCGTCAACGAGATCGCGGTGATGGGCGCGGAGGCGGCCGTGAACGTCATCTACCGCAAGGAACTGGCCGCCGCCGCCGACCCCGCGCAGCTGCGCGGCAAGTTCGTCGCGGAGTACACGCAGGAGCTGATGCATCCCTACTATGCCGCCGAGCGCGGGCTGGTCGACGATGTCATCGACCCGGCGCAGACCCGCGCCGCGCTCGCCCGCGGCCTGGCGATGCTGCGCAACAAGCGGGCCCTGCCGGTGCCGCGCAAGCACGGCAACATCCCGCTGTGACTCCCGGCCTGGCTCAGGTCATGGCCGCGGCGGTCGTGGCGTCTTCGCTGGCGGCCCGGGCCGGGGCATCCTCGACCTCGCGGCGCAGCCGTGCCCGGGAGGCTGCCACCGACTGCGCGGCCGCCTCGCGGGAGTCCCCCGCGCCGACCATCAGCGCGGCGAGCTGGTCCTCGAAACAGCAGTCCGCGTCGAAGGGCGGGATGAGGTAGCCGCCCAATTCGAGGATAACGACGCCGTGGATCGCGCTCCACATCCGGTGAGCCACCAGCTCGGAGTTCTCGGCGGCAAACCGCTGGGCGGCGATGCACCGGCTGGCACAGTCCACGACCTTGGCCAGGGTAAAGCGGCCGTACTGCCGGTCCGCCTCCGACAGGGAGAAGGTGGCCAGGGAGGACGCCCCGAACATCACGGCGAACAGATGGGGGTTGGCCGTCGCGTTGTGCCGGTACGCCCGGCCCAGCAGGGCCATGTCCGCGACCGGATCCTCGGTATCGGCGACCCTCGTGAAGTAGCGCTGCAGCCGGGCGAAGCCCTCGTGCACCATCTCCCGCACGAGCTCGCTCATCCCGCCGAAATGCGTGTACACGACCATGCTCGAGCAGCCAGCCTCCGCCGCCAGGCGCCGGGTAGACAGCCCCCGGGGCCCCTCCTCCAGGAGCAGGCGGGCGCCTATCTCGATCAGAGCCGGGCGGACCAGGGGGTTGGAGCGACGAGGGCTCATGGCCGTCTCCAGCGCCACGCCAGCAGCCGCCAGGCGTCCGAGCCGCTTACCATGACACGGGCAGTGCCTCGAAGGTATGCACGATCCGGCCCTCCATGAGCCGCAGGTCGGACTCGGGCACGCCCAGCCTCAGGTCGGGCAGCCGAGTCAGCAGCCCGCGCATGGCCTCCTGCAGCTCCACGCGCGCCAGCCCGGCGCCGAGGCAGCGGTGGGCGCCTGCCCCGAACCCGAAATGCGGGATCTTGTCGCCGCGCATCAGGTCGAGGCGGTCCGGCTCGTCGAACAGCGCCGGGTCGCGGCTCGCGGGGATGAAGGCAGGCAGCACCACGGCCCCCGCGGGGATCGTGACGCCGCTCAGCTCCACCTCCTCGGTCGTGACTCGGGGGAACCCGGTCCCGACGTCGGTGAGCTGCGCGAAGCGCAGGAGCTCCTCGACCGCCTGCGGCAGCAGGTCAGGCTGGGCCTTCAGGCGTGCCCACTCCCGCGGATGGCGCAGCAGCGTCAGCACGAACATGTTGATCTCGGCGGAGGTGGACTCGTACCCGGCGATCAGCATCACCAGGCACAGCAGCCGGAGTTCATGCTCCGATAGCTTGCCGTCGACGTCCCTGGCCTGCACCAGCACGGTGATGAGATCGTCGGCGGGGCGGTCGCGCTTCTTCGCGATCAGGTCGTCGAAGTAGTCGAGCAGCCTTTTCAGGAACACCCTGCTCTGCTCGGGGTCGCGCATCTCGTCTCCGACCACCACCTCCGCCGAGCTGCGGAAGACCTCGTGGTCCTCGGGCGGCACGCCGAGCACCTCGCACAGTACGCGGATCGGCAGCGGCAGCGAGAAGTGCCGGACGAGGTCGGCGGGCTGCGGCTGGGCCTGCAGCCCGTCCAGTAGCTCATGCACCACGGTACGGATCTTCGGCCGCATCCACTCGGTCCGCCGGATGGTAAAGGTGCCCGCCACGAGACTGCGCAGGCGCGTGTGCTCCGGCCCGTCCATGCCGATGATCGACTCGGAGCCGGCCGCCATGCTGACCCCGCCCTGTCCGGCCGCGGTCGCGGCGGCGGCCGCGGCCGCCCGGCTGAAGCGCTGGTCGAAGAAGACCTGCCGCACATCCTCGGTACGGGTCACCAGCCACGCCGTGGTTCCGTCCGGCATCCGGATCTCGGCTACGGGCCGCCGTTCTCTCAGCTCCGCCCACTGGGGAGCGGGATGGTAAAGCGAATCGGCCTTAAAAGGGAACGCGAATGGCGTGTCCGCAAGTGTCATGGCACGTGCCTCCGGGTACCTGAACGGTGGTTTCGCCGATGTGAGAGGTGTTCCTAGGGATTCGCATCGATGCTACGCAACGTGGTGCTCCGATTCTTCCTGGTAAATGCTGACCGGCAAACGGCCGACCGGGCGGGCCGTTGCCGGACGATGGGTCCGGGCCGGCGTTCGCCAGAGCCAGGATCGGGCCAGCACGATCGAGGTAGGCACAGCGGCGTCGGCCACGGATACATTCACGATAGGCCAGATATGACGAATGGCTCATTCGGGAGAATAAAATGGCCAATTACTGGCAGAGGCTGCGGAGTCGTATTCTGACGCCGAACGAGTCCGCGACCCGGCTGGACGTGCGGGGCTTCCACGTGAAGAACCCCGGCGCTCAAGATCTGCTCGAGACAATCGGCCGCACGTTCCTTCAGGGTTACGCCTGCGCCACCGAGGCGGGTTCCGCGACCGCGGCGCAGCCGCGACTCGATCAGATCCCGGTCCGTTTCCGTGGTTTCGCCTATGAGGGCGCGGCCATGGGGTTCGCGGTCATGGATGGCCTGCCGGGCGGTCGCCGCCGGCTGGACGGCCTGGTCAGCGGACCAGGCTCCGACCACATCTACATGGTCTACGTCGGGATGGGCTGGGCGATGGCCCGGCTTCCGAGGTTCCGCTGGTCCACGATCAGCGCCCCCGACCCGCTGCTGCGCTGGCTCGTACTGGACGGGTACGGCTTCCACCAGGCGTACTTCCGCACCGATCGTTATGTCCGCCAGCAGTTCCAGGACCCCTCCTTTCCCTGGCCCGCGGATGGCCCGAGCTGGTATGCCCAGCACGCCATCGATCAGGGTGTCGGGCGCGCCCTCTGGTTCGTCTGCGGGACCGATACCGACCTGGTCGCCACGACCATCGACGGGTTTCCCGAGCACCGGCGCGCCGACCTGTACAGCGGCGTGGGCCTGGCCGCGACCTACGCGGGCGGAGCCGAGGAGGAGGAACTGCGCAACCTCCGGGAACGCGCCGGCGACTACCGCGCGCCGGTCGCTCAGGGCTGCGCGTTCGGCGCCGAGGCCCGGCTTCGGGCCGGCCTGGTGGTTCCGCATGTGGAGCTGGCTACCCGGGTGCTCTGCGGCATGACGCCAGCGCAGGCAGCCGATGTCTGCGCGCGGAAGCTCGCTGAGCGAGCGGGCGGCCCGGCCCGGGATGGCCGCGGCCTGGTGCCGGCCTATGAGATATGGCGGCAGTCCGTCGCGGAAGAGTTGGTCTCCCTCGGGAGGCGTTAGACCGTGCGCTAGGCCGCAGGCACGCCAGACCGGAGATCTGACGGCCGAGCGCAAATCGCCGGGAGGAAGGCTGTCCTCGCATGACCAGGATCGCGGTTATTGGCATGGCGTGCCGTTACCCGGACGCCACGTCGCCGACAGAGCTGTGGGAGAACGTCCTAGCGGGACGGCGGGCCTTCCGCCGGCTACCCGATGTGCGCATGCGGCGAGAGGACTACTGGGCCGCCGAGCCGGGCACCCCGGACCGGTTCTATGCCAGCAGTGCCGCGGTCATCGAGGGATACGCCTTCGACCGGATCGCCCACAAGATCGCCGGCAGCACCTACCGGTCGACCGACCTGACCCACTGGCTCGCCCTCGACATGGCGGAGCGGGCGCTCGCCGACGCGGGCTTCCCGCAGGCCGACGGGCTGCCCCGGGAGCGGACCGGCGTGATCGTCGGTAACACCCTCACCGGTGAGTTCGCCCGGGCCAACCTGATGCGGCTGCGCTGGCCTTATGTGCGCCGGACCCTCGCCAGCGCCCTGCAGGACCAGGGGTGGCCAGACGAGCAGCTCGCGCTGTTTCTCGATGACCTTGAACGCCGCTACAAGAGCCCGTTCCCCCCGATCGACGAGGACACCCTCGCCGGCGGCCTGTCCAACACCATAGCCGGGCGGATCTGCAACTACTTCGACCTCAAGGGCGGCGGGTACTCCGTCGACGGTGCCTGCTCCTCCTCGCTGCTGTCGGTGGCGACGGGGTGCAAGGCCCTGCTCGACCACGACGTCGACGTCGCGATAGCGGGCGGCGTCGACCTGTCGATTGATCCCTTCGAGATGGTGGGATTCGCCATGACCGGGGCGCTCGCCACGAGCGAGATGCGGGTGTACGACCGCGGCTCCAACGGCTTCTGGCCGGGCGAGGGCTGCGGGATGGTGGTGCTGATGCGCGAGCCGGATGCTATCGAGCTCGGCCGCCGGATCTACGCGGCCATCACCGGGTGGGGCATCTCCTCCGACGGCAAGGGCAGCATCACCCGCCCGGAGATCAGCGGGTACCGGCTGGCGCTCAGCCGTGCCTACGAGCGGGCCCAGTGCGGCATCGACACGGTGGCGCTGTTCGAAGGCCACGGCACCGGGACGCAGGTCGGGGATGCCACCGAGCTCACCGCCCTGTCGCAGGCCAGGGCCGCGGCCGGCGCCGCGGCCGGCTCCGGCGCCGGGCCGGCGGCGATCGGCTCCATCAAGGGAATGATCGGCCACACCAAGGCCGCGGCCGGGGTGGCCGGCCTGATCAAGGCCGTGATGGCGGTCGACCGGCAGGTCCTGCCGCCGACCACCGGCTGCGTGGACCCCCACCCGGTGCTGGCCGAGGAGCCGGCTGTCCTGCGGGTGCTGCGCACGGCCGAGCAGTGGCCCGCCGGCGTCCCGGTCCGCGCCGGCGTCACCGCCATGGGGTTCGGCGGCATCAACACCCACCTCGTGGTGGAGGGGACAGCCCCGCGGCGGGGCGGGCTCGACGCCGCCACCAGGGCTCTGGCTGCCTCCGGCCAGGACGCGGAGCTGCTGCTCGTTGACGCTGCGTCGCCGCGCGACCTGCACGGGCGGCTGACGCAGCTGGCCGACTGGGTGCCGAACCTGTCCTACGCCCAGCTGGCCGACGCCGCCGACGCCGCCCAGCGCCGTCTGTCCGGCCGGCCTTACCGCGCCGCGGTCATTGTCTCCTCGCCGCAGAACGCGCAACAGCGGCTGCGGCAGCTGCTGGAGCGCCTCGACGCCGGGGAGACC
>Ga0307374_10007743_pt1 | contig 16250 bp, 9 predicted proteins | sample OX3MG_FD_202532 | JGI IMG/M metagenome (GOLD analysis project Ga0307374, IMG submission 202532) | Soil microbial communities from Risofladan, Vaasa, Finland - OX-3 | ecosystem: Environmental > Terrestrial > Soil > Coastal area > Acid sulfate soil | place: Finland: Risofladan, Vaasa | collected... | reverse complement strand
GGCCGGATACTTCGCCGACGTGATCGCGGTGCCGGGGAATCCGCTGGAGGACATTACGGCGGTGGAGCACGTACAGTTCGTGATGAAGGGCGGCGTCGTGTACAAAGGCCAAGGAACCGGCAGCAGGGATTAGCGCCGGACGCGGAGTCGTCAGCCCGGAGTGGCGACCCTGAAGGATTCGCCACTCCGGGCATCAACTTCACTTGCCGCCGAGATCCGCCGTGCCGACGACCGGCAGTTCAATGAAGCTCTCGTGGCCGGGCGCGTGGTAGATCCGGTCGGTCGCCTTCTTGTAGTCGCCGGGCTTCGCGAAGAAGATGCTCGGCACGAACGTCTGCGGATTGCGGTCGTAGAGCGGGAACCAGCTGGACTGGATCTGCACCACGATCCGGTGGCCCGGCAGGAAGACGTGGTTCGCCACCGGCAGCTCCCAGTGGTAGACGAGCGGCACGTTCGGCGTGATCGCCTCGGGCTTCTCGAGGCTCTCGCGGTACCGGCCGCGGAAGATGTCGGCCGAGATCATCAGCTGATAGCCGCCCATCTCGGGCTGCGCCGCCACCTGGGGCGGGTACTCGTCGATGACCTTCACCACCCAGTCGGCGTCCGTGCCGGTGGTCGACGCCACCAGGTGCACGACCGGCTGGCCGCTGATCGTCACCGGATGCGTGAGCGGGTCTGAGACGAACGACAACACGTCCGGCCGGCCCGACACCTCGCGCTGATCACCCACGAGCCACGTGTGCCAGCCGGGATCCGGATACCGGTTGGGTCGGGGCCGGTACGGGACCGGCTTGGCGGGATCCGAGACGTACGCGTCGTACGCCTCGCCGCCGGCAGCCGGCGCGGTGAAGCCGACCTTCAGCCCCGGCTCCAGGTAGAGCTTCCGCTCCTGGCCGCGCGGCCACGCCTTCAGCCGCTCCCAGTGGTCCGTCCCGGTCTCGAACACCGTCACCGGCGCCACGTTCATCGGCGGCGCGCCGTCCTTCAGATAGTGCGCGAGGAACGGCGCGAGCACGTGCTGCCGCCACCAGAGCGCGGTGTCGCTGCCGAACCGGATCGGACCGATCGAACTGCCATCGCCGATCTCCTGGCCGTGGTACCAGGGACCCTCCGACAGGTACACCATGTCGTTGTGCGTGTCCTTCGGCTCAAGGGCCTTGTAGACGGCGAACGCCCCGTAGATGTCCTCCTGGTCCCACAGGCCGCCGACCAGCATCGTCGGCACCTTCAGCGGCTCTTTGGCGAGGATCTTGTCCATCGCCTGGTCCTGCCAGAAGGCGTCGTAGCTCGGGTGGGCCAGGATTTTGCGCCAGAAGCCGAGCTGACCCATCCCGCGCTCGATCCCCAGTTCGCCGGCCGAGCCGGCGTGCATGAACATGTCGTAGTCGTCTTCGTACGCGAGCCACCACTTGACGGTGCCCGACCGCGTGGCTTCCTGGTTGTATATGTACGCCATCATCTGCTCGCGGAAGGCGCCGTTGTGGAACCAGTCGTCGCCCCGCCAGCCGTCCACCATCGGATTCATCGGCACCGCGACCTTGAGCGCCGGGTGCGGGTGGACCAGCGCCATGAGCGGCAGGAAGCCGTCGTACGAGATGCCGAGGATGCCCACCTTGCCGTTCGACTCGGGGACGTGCTTCACGAGCCAGTCGATCGTGTCGTACGTGTCGGTCGAATCATCGACGGCGGTCGGATTGAGCGGCCCGTGCAGCGGCCGGTTCATCACGTAATCGCCCTGGGAGTTGTACTTCCCGCGGACGTCCTGGATGACGCGGATGTAGCCGCCATCGACGATGACGTCGGTGGCGTTGTCGTAGCCCTGCAGAATCGGGCCGAGATGGGAGCTCTCGGTGTGGCTCACCATGCCGTCGGCGTTGTATGGCGTGCGCGTCAGCAGGATCGGCGCATGCGTCGCCCCCTTCGGGATGAGGATGACGGTGTGCAGCTTCACGCCGTCGCGCATCGGGATCATGACGTCGCGCCGCACGTAGTCGAAGGTCCTGGTGACCGGCGTGAACGTCGCCGGGGTCTCGCTTGGAAGCGTCTGCTGCTGGCGCGCCGTCAGCGGCACTGCCGCGCACGCCACCGCCATCGCCAGCACCGCCAGCCGTCTCATTCTCATGGGGCCTCCTTGGGAACTCGGAGCGAGTCTACCCGATGTTCGCGGCGCCGTGCCATTTGCGAGGGCGCCGGCCCGTCGGCAACGGCCGGCCCGGGCTCGACAACCTCGGGAACGCCGAAAGGGCGTACCGCCCGGCCTTCAAGAGGGATCCGACCATGGTCTCAGCCGGCAAATCCAAAATAGGTGGCGAACAGCGCGAAAGAATCGCTGAGGCCATGCGCGCAGATGGATGTCCAGAGATTCTTGCCGGTCACCAGATAAGCGGCTCCGTATACCAGGCCGCTGACCATGGCGGAGACGACGCCTGCCGGTCCTTGATACCAATGCGCACAGCCAAACAATGCGCTCGACCATAGCAGGCCGAGCAGGAGAGCGGCGCGGGAATGGCCTCCGAGATCGGCCACGCGATTCAGCAGGTACCGGCGATAGGCGAGTTCTTCTCCACACGCGGCATACGTCCAGATGACGCCGAGCCAGCGCAGCAACCCTCCATATCCGCGTATGCCCTCCATGGGATTTGCCCCTGCGGCGTAGCGCAAGTAAGGCCTCGTGAGCGGGTCTACAACAAATTGGCCCAACGCCTGCTGGGCCACGACCGCAACGATTGCTATCAGAACGATCCGCAGCCAGGGCTCTCGCAGCCTCAATCCGATCGCGCCCCAATGGCCTTCCCGCAATCGGAAAGACACCAACGCCATTGCGCAAAGGAGAAGGACTGAATTGGGCAACACGTGCCAGACGTTATCGCCAAGGACGACCACACTGCCAAGGACTGCCTCAGCCAGTGAAATCCATCGCGCACCTGCTCCCCGCACCGCGAGACTGCTTTCGAGTTGTGAATCGGGGCTGGAAGTGATGCTCATATGCTTCTCATCTCAGGCTTCAGGTGGTCCGGAAGACGCGCGGCAGGTCATGATCGTTGACAAGCGCGCCGCCCGAGCGATAATCAGGCCGCGATGACCGGTCCAGCTCCGTCCCTGCACGACGCGCTCCTCATTGTGGGCGCGACCGCCGCGGTCTACGTGGTCCTCGTGGCGGCCGCCCAGGTGCTGCGTCGCTGGTGGGCCGTGAGCTTCGGCGTCACCTTCCACCTGCTGGCGATCGTGACGGGCGTGCTCGTCGGGATTGAGTGCTCCGCCTGGCGAGCGCCGCTCGTGGACGCGCTGCAGCGCCAGCTGGCGGCGGCGGCGCTGATGCTCGCCGCGTTTCCGGTCATCACCCTCCTCAATCGCCTGCTGTGGAAGCGGTCGCGGCGCGGCGGGCCCGGCGGCGACGCGCCGCGGGTGCTGGCCGACACGACCGCCATCATCGTGCTGCTGGTCGCGGCGCTGGTCGTGCTGCAGTACGTCTACGGCGTGAAGGTGCCCGGGCTCCTGGCCGGGTCGGGCGTCGTCGCGATCATTCTGGGCCTCGCGCTGCAGAACCTGCTGAGCAACCTCCTCGCCGGCATCGCACTTCATTTCGAGCGGCCGTTCTCGACCGGCGACTGGCTGCTCGTGGACGGCACGCACGGGCGCGTGGTGGAGGTCTCGTGGCGTTCCACCCGGCTGGTGACGACCGACGATGTGCTGATCGACGTGCCGAACAGCAGCATCGTCAGCAACACCATCACGAACTTCGTGATGCCGACGCCGAAGCACGCCGTCCACGCGACGATCGGCCTCCATTACGACGTGCCGCCCGCCCGCGCGCAGAAGGTGCTGCGCGCGGCCGCCGTCGGCGTGACCGGCGTCTGCCGGGAACCGGCGCCGATCGTCTACGTCAAGGAGTTCGCCGACTCCGCCGTCACCTACGAGATCAAGGTCTGGATCGACGATCACGCGATCTTCAACCGCGTGCTGAGCGACCTGCGTTCGCACTGCTGGTATGCGGTGCGCCGGGCCGGCATGGAGATTCCGTTCCCGATCGTCACCGTCTATCAGCCCAGGCCCGATCGGGCCGCCGAGCGCGCCCGCGCCGTCGCGGGGCGGGCGCTGCAGGGCCATCCCATCTTCGGGTTCCTGACCGCCGGGCAGGTCGAGGGCCTTCTGCGCGAGAGCCCGGTCGTCCTGTTCTCCGCCACGGAGCAGATCATCGAGCAGGGGGCCCCGGGCGATTCGATGTTCCTGGTCGTGCGCGGCCGGGTCGCCGTGCGGATGGCGCACGACGGCCTGACCTCCGTGGTGGCGGAACTGGGCGCCGGCGACTGTTTCGGCGAGATGTCGGCGCTGACCGGAGAGCCGCGCTCGGCGACCGTGGTGGCGCTGGACGAAGAGGTCGAGGCGATCGAGATTCCCAAGACGGCCTTCGCCAGCCTCGTTCACGAGAATCCCGACGTCCTGGGCCGGTTGAGCGAGCTGCTCGCACAGCGGCAGATCGCCAACGAGCAACGGCCCGGCACCACGCCGGAGCCAGCGCAGGCCGGGCGGACGCAGGCCGGCATGCTGCAGCGGCTGCGGGCGTTCTTCCAGCTCGGCATGTGAGCGAGCGCCGGCGCAGGAGGTACGCAGGAGGGAGGGCCCTTCTCGTGTCCGAGCCGGCGTTCCGCGTCAGTCGTGAATCCCCTTCTTGAACGCCGCGAGCTCGGCGTTCGTCACCGTGACGACCACGATGTTCGGGTCGGGGCCGCCCTTCGCGGCGACGTCCGGCCCGAGTCCACGGGCACCGCCCGAGGCCGACACCTGCGCCGACTGGCTCTCAGGCGACAGGCTGGCCTGCAGATTCGCGAGCCCGAAGCCCTTCTTCTTCTCGGCCTTCGGCTGGTCCGCCTTTTTCTCCTTGCCGTTCCCGTTCCGCGCATTCGAGCTGGAGCCGGCGAGGCCGGCCGACCCCGCCACGACCGTCGCGATCTGCGTGAGCGGCGTCGCCTGGTACGAGACGTTCGCCTTGTATCGGGCCTCCACGGTGGCCCCGGTCTCCGATCCGACGAGGGCGCGGATCTTCTCGATGCGCTCCTGCGTCGCCGGATGCGACCTGAACCAGCCGTTGCGCATCGCCATGCCCTGGTTGCGCTGATCGAGGCGCTCGAGGAAGTCGGCGAGGCCCGACGGGGCGTAGCCGAGCTTGCGGGTCAGCGCGACCGCGCCCTTGTCGGCGTCGAGCTCGTCGTGACGGTCGAACGCGTTCTCGAGGACGAAGTCGTACGTCTTGTCCGCGACCTTCTCGAGGAACTGGGCGCGGTCCTTCAGTGCCTCGTGCGTGCCGAGCTGCACCAGTCTGTTCTTCCGGATGGCGTTGACGGTGTGCCTGTGCGCGACGTGGGTGATCTCGTGGCCGAGCACGCCCGCCAGCTCCGCCTCGTTGTGAATGAGGCCGAGCGCCCCGCGCGTGATGTGGATGATGCCGCCGGGGGCCGCGAAGGCGTTGACGCCGTCGGTGTCGAGGACGACGAACTGCCAGGGCAGGTTCGGCCGGGCGGACGCCCTGGCCAGCAGCATGCCGACCAGCGTCACATACGTCGTGACGGCCGGATCCTGGACGACGCCGAACCGCTGGCGGATCTTCGCGCTGACCTGCTGTCCGATCTGGATCTCCTCCTTCTCGGTGACATTCAGGTCGTCGATCTTCTTCTTGGCCTGGGCGACCTGCTCCGCCCTCTGCAGCAGGCCGCCGAACTGCGCATACGCGGGGGTGCACAGCCCGAGAAACACCAGACCGAGGACCACACCCTTCATACCCCAGCCTCATCTTTCATGGGGGCCGGCTCCGCCGGCCGCAGGACGATTGACGGGTCGGCGGGCGGCGTCGCCCGGCCGACGAGCTCGAAGATCGCCACCGGCTGTGTCTTCCCCTTGACGACGACGTCGCCGAGCGGCCTGAACGTGTAGGCCCCGGTCAGGCGGGCCCGGGTGGCATCGCTGATGATGATGTGCGTGCCGTACTGCTTGTTCAGCGACTCGAGCCGGGAGCCGAGGTTCACGGCGTCGCCGATCACGGTATAGCTCATGATCTGCTCCGACCCGATGTTGCCGGCGATCATCGGTCCGGTGTTGATGCCGATGCCGATGTCGATCCGCGGCCGCCCCTGCGCCTCCCACCTGGCGTTCAGTCGTTCCAGTTCCGCGATCATGTCGAGCGCCGCCTCGACCGCGTGGTCGGCGTGATGCGGATCGTCGAGCGGTGCGCCGAACAGGGCCATGACCATGTCGCCGACGAACTTGTCGACCGTGCCCTTGTGGTGGAACACGATCTCCACCATGCGGGTGAAGTACTCGTTCAGCAGATGGACGATGTCTTCGGGCTGGCCGCGCTCGGAGACGGTGGTGAACCCGCGGATGTCGGAGAACAGGACGGTCATCTCGCGCCGCTGCCCGCCGAGGCGCGCCAACGCGGGGTTCGCGACGAGCTGGTCGTAGACGTCGCGCGAGACGTACTGACCGAACAGCTTCTTCATCTCGCGCTTCTCGCGCCCTTCGACGAAGTACTGATACCCGACGCCGCCGAACAGCGCGAAGGCGCCGGTGAGCCCGGGCTGCGTGACGTTCAGCCAGTAGCCGCCGGCGAACAGGCGGGTGGCGACCCACCCGAACAGCGCCATCGCCAGCAGCGCGACGCCGGTAGCCCACCAGGCCGGCACCATCGTCGCGGCGACGCCGATCAGGAGACCGGCCCCCAGGACGGTCGCGATCCGGACGCCCCTGCTGGCCGGCCACATGAAGCGCCCCGACAGCAGGTCGTCGGCCACGGCGGCGTGCACCTGGATGCCCGGCATCCTGCCGTGCGCGAACGGCGTCTCGAACACGTCGTACAGCCCGGTCGCGGTGACGCCGACGAAGACGATCTTGTTCCGGAACACCGAGGGGTCGATGTTCGGCTTCACGCCGGCGAGGATCTGCTCCTCGGAGTACTCGAGATCGTAGAACGAGTACGTCGGATACGTGTGCGTCTTCAGATCGGCCAGCAGCGCCGGTCCATGAAAGTTGATCAGGCCCCAGAGAAAGCTCGTGACGCCCTTCGCGGTCTGCACGTGCCGCCACTGGAGCGGCATGACGCGGTTGCCGAGATGCAGCATCCGGCCGTCGAGCCGGACCTGGTCGGGCCTGATGCCGGCCTGGCGCAGCGCCGCGGCCAGGCCGAGCGACGGGATCGCGATCCGGCCGGTCCTGACGAACGGCACGGTGTGGCGCAGCGGACCGTCGGCGTCGAGCATGAACAGGTTGTGCCCCAGGCCGGAGGCGACCGCCGCGAGCTTCGCGAAGGGAGGGAACACGACGCGGCGCTCGAGGATTCCCGGGGCGTCGAGCCTGAACCCGGCGTCCTGCAGGCCGTGCGACGCGCCGGACGCCGCCTCGTAGGTGGCATCGGCCAGCAGAATGACGTTGCCGGCCGCCTTGACCGAGTCGACGAGCGCCTGATCCGACTCGGCGCCGGACCAGGTGCTGCCGCCGAACGGAAAGCCGCGGCGCGTGTCGGGGTCCGCGAAATCCACGTCGTACGCGATGACCTTCGCCGGTGCTCTGGCGAGATAGTCGATGAGCATCGAGTGGACGGCGCGCGGCCACGGCCATCGGCCGGCGTTCTTTTCGAGGTTGCGGAGCGAGTACTCGTCGATGGCGACGAGCGCGATGTCCTTGCGCGCGGTGTCGGGCCGCGCCGTGCGGGCCATGCGCCAGTCGTACGTCTTCAGCTCGATGGTGTCGAGCGGATTGCGTGCCGTGCCGCCCGCGGCCGCGGACCACCACGCATTCGCCACGAGCACCGTCGCCGCCGCCGTGAGGCCGATCAGAAAACCGGCGACAACCTTGCGCACGGTCCGATACTATAGGCCTCCATGCGCCGCACGGCAATTACGATTCTGGTATTCGTGTCTGCCGTCGTTCCGCTGCTGTCGCAGAACACGCCGACCGCCAACGTCGGCGGCCCTGCGGCCATCCTGACGGCCGACGACGTCCGGGCCATCCTGAACGTGGCCGCCACGGCCCTCGACAGTTCCACGATGGCGGTGGCCGTCGTCGATCGCAACGGCGCCATCCTCGGCGTGTACGTGCGGCCCGACGCGGCGGAGCAGACGCCCGACATCGCGGTGAGCCTGGCGCGCACGGGCGCGTTCTTCTCGAACGATCAGGCGCCGCTCTCGTCCCGCACGGTCCGCTTCATCAGCGGCATCCACTTCCCGCCCGGCGTCCGGAACACCCCGGTGGCCCCGCTGTACGGCATCGAGAATACCAACCGTGGCTGCGCGGTGGCGCCGGCCGGCCAGAACATCTTCAATCAGCCGGTGGTGCTGCCGCGGTCGATCGCGGGGACCTTCGGCACGATCCCGGGGCTGCCGGCGCTGCCCTGCCACCCGGGAAACACCAGCGGCTGCGCGCGGGGCGGCCCGATGACGGATCTGAACGGCCACGATCTGCCCTCGGTCGGCATCACGACCGGCAAGTCGGACGTGCTCGACTCGGGCCAGAGCGATCCGTCGACGGTCCCGGTCGACCCGGGCGGCATCCCCATCTACCGGGGCGGCAAGCTGATTGGCGGCGTGGGCGTAGCGGGCGTCGCTCCGGACCTGGCGGAGTACGCCGCCACGCTCGCCGCCGCCGGCTCGGGGCGCGGCATCGACTTCGCCGAACCGCTGGGCGCGCCGGGGGCGGTGTTCATCAACGGCATCCGCCTGCCGTTCTTCAGCACGTGCCCCGACATCCCGTGCATCCGCTCCACGCTGAAGACCCTGCCGCCGGGCGCGGCGCCCGGCCGGTTCAGCGACGGCCATCTGATCGTCCTGCCGCGCGGCGGCCAGCAGGCGCCGGAGAACTACCTGATCGGCCCGCGGGGGAGCACGACGGGCGCCCTGACGATCGACGACGTGCGGCGCCTCGTCGATCAGGCGGTCGCGGTGGCCCTCCGGACCCGCGCGCAGATCCGGCTGCCGATCAGCCAGCCGACGCGCATGGTCATCTCGATCTCCGACGAATCGGGCAACATCCTCGCGGCCTATCGCATGCCGGACGCCACGATCTTCTCGATCGATACGGCGATCACCAAGGCGCGCAACGCGTACTACTTCAGCACCCGGGACGGCTACGAGGTGCTGAAGAGCTACGTGGAGAGCAACCCCTACGACGACTACACCTGGGAGCCCGATCCGCCGGCCGGCCAGGGCTGGGCGATCACCGCCCGGACGATCAGCTTCGGCGGGCAGCCGCTGTTCCCGCCCGGCATCGATCTCAGGGCCAGGCCGACGCCCGGCCCGTGGTTCGACCTCTTCGTCTACGACTCGATGCACCCGTGCACCGAAGGGCCGACGCTCGGCGCCGACCCGGGCTACTTCAATCAGAGCGGGATCGTCTGGTTCCCCGGCAGCACGCCGCTCTACAAGAACGGGCAGCTCGTGGGCGGCATGGGCGTGAGCGGCGACGGCGTCGACCAGGACGACTACGTGGCGCAGATCGGCAGCGACGGGTTCCATCCGCCCGACGCTCTGCGCGTGGACAACAGCGTCATCCGCAACAGCAAGGGACAGGTCGTCCGGCTGCCGTACGCGAAGTTTCCGAGGCATCCGGAGTTCGGGCAGTAGGGGCGTGCCGGGGGTTCCACTGGGACCTCTGGAACCCTCTCGCGGGAGAGCGGGGCTTCCTAGATCACGAACGTCATCCCTTCGCCGGCGGCGTCGGTGGCAGGGAAGATGCGGCGCGCCTCGGCCTCGATGCCTTTGAGCGCGTCGTCGCTGCGGCCCGGCTTGTGGTGGAAGAGCCAGAGGCGGCCGGCGTCGTGAGCGGCGGCGAACCGCGCGCACTGCGCCCAGTCGCCGTGGCCCCAGCCACGGTGCGCGGGGAGCTCGTCGGGCGTGAAATGCGCGTCGAGGACCACCGCGCGCGCCCCGGCGATGAACGCGCCGAGCGCACGGTCCACCGTCTCGTCGCCGAACTCGTGATCGGTCGCGTACACGAGATCGCCCGCGGCGCCGCGAATCCGGTACGCGAACGCGCCGCCCGGATGGTTGAGCGGCTGGACGCGGATGTCGAACGGCCCCAGGCGCAGCCCGCCCGGCTGCACGATTCTGATCGGCGGCGGCGCCGGCAGCCGGTGGTACGGCACGGGAAAGAACGGCGAATCGAAGATCGCTTCGACGGACGACCTGTCGGAGAGCGCCGGCGCCCAGATCGTCGGCGTCCATCCCGGTTTGAAGAGCGGTCCGAAGAAGGGCAGGCCCTGGAGGTGGTCCCAGTGATAGTGGGTCAGCAGGATCGGAACCGGCTCCGGCTCGCCGGTCATCGCCTCGCCGAGGCCGACGATGCCCGACCCGGCGTCGAGTACGAGGGTGCCGCCCGTCTGCTCGTCCCGGCATTCGAGGCAGGGCGTGTTGCAGCCGAACCCTATCGAGTCGGTGGTGGCCCACGGCACCGATCCACGAACGCCCCAGAAGCGGACGTGCATGAGGCTTCGAGCTTATTACGTCGCAGGGGGAGTGGCAAGCTGGTGATCGCCGGCCCTGTGACAATCCGTGCGAACCTGCATGGCCGCGCATTCGCCTCCCACCGTCATGCCGCCGACGCCCGAGACCGCTGAGCACCGGCGTCTGAACGAGCCGCCGGCCGGGGTCGTCCCGCAGTGGACCCGCTGGGCCTGCTACGTCGCCGATCGCGCCTGGGGCACGGTCCGCGAAGACTACAGCGCGGACGGTGACGCCTGGAATTCCTTCACCCACGATCAGGCGCGCAGCAGGGCGTACCGGTGGGGGGAGGACGCGATCGCCGGGCTCTGCGATCGGTATCAGCTGCTGGTGTTCGCCCCCGCGTTCTGGAACGGGCGCGACCCGATTCTGAAGGAGCGGTTCTTCGGGCTGACGTCGAGCGAGGGCAATCGCGGCGAGGACGTCAAGGAGTACTACTTCGATCTCGACAACACGCCGACGCACAGCCACATGCGGATGCTCTACAAGTATCCGCAGGGCGAGTATCCGTACGCCGCGCTGGTCGACGAGAACCGGCGGCGCGGCGGGCGCGGCTTCGAGTTCGAGCTGCTCGATACCGGCCTCTTCGACGACGACCGCTATTTCGACATCGTGATCGAGTATGCGAAGGCGTCGCCCGAGGACCTCTGCCCGCAGGCGGTGTGGGGGCCGCAGGCGGCGAGCGCCTCGCCCTTCGTGAAGGACGCCTTCCATCGTCACGTCGTGCACGGCGAGCCGGCCGTGAATCCCGCGCGGATCGGCACGAAGGCGTGCGTCCATTACCGGGCGGTGGTGCCGGCGCGCGGTTCGGCCGTGTGGCGGCTGCGGCTGACGCCGGCGCGGGCGGCGCACCCGCTGGATGAGGTGGACGCGGTCGTCGCCGGGCGGCGGGCGGAAGCCGACGACTTCTACGCCGCGGTGCATCCGCCGCGTGCGACCGGCGACGAGCGGCTGGTGCAGCGGCAGGCGCTCGCCGGCATGCTGTGGACGAAGGCGATCTACCTGTTCGACGTCGCGCAGTGGCTCGACGGCGACCATCCGGGGCGGCGGCCGCCGGAGTCGCGCCGCGGCATCCGGAACGCGCACTGGCGGCATCTGAACTCCATGCGGATCCTCTCGTTGCCAGACAAGTGGGAGTATCCCTGGTTCGCGGCGTGGGACCTCGCCTTCCACTGCGTGACGCGCGCGCTGGTCGACCCGGGCCTCGCGAAGCAGAACCTCTGGCTGCTGCTCTTCGAGCAGTTCCAGCATCCCGACGGACAGCTGCCGGCCTACGAGTGGGAGTTCTCGGACCTCAACCCGCCGGTGCACGCGTGGGCGTGCTGGCGCGTGTATTCGCTGGAAAAGGAGCGCACCGGCCGGGGCGACCGGCAGTTCCTCGAGCGGGCGTTCCACAAACTGCTGATCAACTTCACGTGGTGGGTGAACAAGGTCGACAGCCAGGGGCTCAGCGTCTTCGAAGGCGGCTTTCTCGGCCTCGACAACATCACCGTGGTGGACCGCAGCGACAAGCTGCCGGGCGGGGCGATTCTCGAGCAGTCGGACGCGACCGGCTGGATGGGCTTCTTCTGCCTCTGCCTGATGCGCATCGCGCTCGAGCTGGCGCACGACAACCGCACCTACGAGACGATGGCGACGAAGTTCTTCGAGCACTTCGTGTACATCGGCGGCGCGATGAAGAAGATGGGCGGCCGCGACTACCAGCTCTGGGACGACGCCGACGGCTTCTTCTACGACGTGCTGCGCTACCCCGACGGGCGCTTCCACAAGTTCGCGGTGCGGTCGCTCGTCGGCCTGATTCCGCTCTATGCGATCGAGATCATCGACGAGTGCGCCGTGGCGGACCTGCCCGCCTTCCTGACCGACATCAACTGGTTCATCCGGAACCGGCCCGACCTGGTCGGCCAGGCGTGTTTCACCGATCGGGCCGGCGGCCGGACGCGGCACGTGCTGTCGATCGTCGATCGCCACCAGCTCGAGAAGCTGCTGCAGCGGATCTGGGATCCCGACGAGTTCCTGTCCGAGGCGGGCATCAGGAGCCTGTCGAAGCACCACGAGCGCGCGCCGTTCGAGTTCGACGGCCGGGCCGTGCGCTACGAGCCGGCCGAGGCCGACGTGAAGATCAAGGGCGGCAACTCGAACTGGCGCGGGCCGATCTGGTTCCCGACGTCGTTCCTGCTGCTCGAGGCGCTCGTGCGGTTCGACGAGGCGTATCGGTCGGGGCTGGCGATCCGGGCGCCTGGACCGCCGGATCCGGTGACGCCGCGCGGGATCGGGCAGGAGATCGCGGACCGCCTGATCGGGCTGTTCACGCGCGGCGCTGACGGCCGCCGCCGGATCTACGGCGGCGCGGGGAAATTCCAGGCCGATCCCCACTGGCGCGACTGGCTGCTGTTCCACGAGTACTTCCGCGGTGACAACGGCGCCGGCCTGGGCGCGAGCCACCAGACCGGATGGACCGGGCTCGTCGCGAACCTGATCGACGAGTGGCGGCGATGATGGCGCGAGGCCCTGCCGTCGTCGTGGCCCTGCTGCTGTCCGTCGCGTCGGGCGCGTCCGCGCAGACCGGCGTGCCCCGGCCGCCGCCCGCCGGTCTGGCCGTGCAGGTGCGTGATTCCGGCGGTCGCCCGGTCGCCGACGCGCAGGTCGCCGTGCGCGACGAGGCCGGCCGGCCGGCGGCGACGGCGACCACGGCGGGCGACGGCGTCGCGCGCGTCGCGGACCTCGCGCCGGGCACCTACACGATCGCGGTCAGCGCCCCGGGGTTCGCGCCGGCGATGCTGACGGTGGGCATCGGACGCGGCCAGCTCGTCTCGCGCACGGTGACGCTCGCCCCGTCGACCGGCACCACGCCGCGTCCGCTCAATCCGCTGCCGCGCCCGCCGGGCCGGAAGATGCCGCCGGCGGGGGCGCCGCCGGCCGGACGACCCATGCGATCGGGCCTGCCGACCGGCACCGGCGGAGCGGCGCCGGCCGCGGTGCCGCCCGCCACCCTTCCGCCCGACGCCAAGGTGTTCGTGCCGATGCCGGACCGGTGGAACATCACGATGCCGGACTGGAGCCGCTACGGCGTGCGCGGAGAATATCCGTACGTGGCCGGCCACTGGTGGGATCCCTACGACCGCAACCGGTTGAAGGGCGATTACCCGGTGCTCGGCCAGCAGACGTTCTTCGACTTCACGGGGGTGAGCGACACGCTGATCGAAGGGCGCAACCTGCCGACGGCGACGATTCCCGGGACCGAACGGCCGCAGAGCGAGGCGTTCTTCGGGCAGGGGAACCAGTACGTGCCCGTGCAGGTGATCCGGACGTCGTTCGATCTCTTCCACGGCGACACGGCGTTCCGCCCGGTCGACTGGCGCGTCACCGTGCAGCCGGCGATCAGCCTGAACTACCTCCACACCGCCGAGACCGGCGTCGTCAACCCCGACGTGCGGGCGGGCACCGCGCGGTTCGATACGCACGTGGCCCTGCAGGAAGCGTTCGTGGAGAAGAAGCTGTTCGACCTCGGCCCGGACTACGACTTCATCTCCGTGCGCGCCGGCATCCAGGATCTCAGCACCGACTTCCGCGGCTTCGTCGCGGTGGTCGAGGAGCCGGGCGTGCGGGTGTTCGGCACGCTCAGGTCGAACCGCCTCCAGTACAACGTGGCGGCGTTCGACTTCCTGGAAAAGGACACGAACAGCGGGTTCAACACCTTCGACCGGCGCCACCAGCAGATGGTGGTGGCGAACATCTACATCCAGGACTTCCTGGCCAGGGGCTACACGACGGAATTCAGCTATCACTACAGCCACGACGCCGGCGGCGTGCAGTACGACACGAACGGCTTTCTCGTGCGGCCGGCGCCGATCGGTTTCGTGAAGCCGCACGGGATCCGCACATCGTACTTCGGCTGGGCGGGCGACGGGCACATCGGCCGGCTCAACGTCAGCCATGCGTTCTACGAGGTGATCGGCACGGACGACTTCAACCCGATTGCCGCGCGTCCGGTCAGCATCAACGCGCAGATGGCGGCGGCGGAGCTGTCGGAGGATCGCGACTGGCTCCGGATCGCGGGCAGCTTCTTCTGGGCGTCGGGCGACAGCAACATCTCGGACGGCACGGCCCGCGGGTTCGACTCGATCCTGGACGAGCCCGTGTTCTCGGGGGGGCCGTTCAGCGTCTGGAACCGTGAGGGCGTGCGGTTGCCGCAGACCGGCACGGGCCTCGTCAGCCCGTTCAGCCTGCTTCCTGATCTGAGGACGAGCAAGGACGAAGGGCAGCAGAACTTCGTGAACCCGGGCATCTTCATCGTGCAGGGAGCGACGAACGCGAATCTGACGCCGAAGCTGCGCGCGTTCGGCACGGTCAGCGGGCTCTGGTTCCAGACCACCGCGCCGCTCGAGGCGCTGCTGTTCCAGGCGCCGATCCGGAAGACGATCGGCGTCGATGTCGGGGGCGGCGTCGAGTACCGTCCGCCGCTCAGCGACAACATCGTCCTGGTCGTCGGCGCCTCGGCGCTGAAGCTCGGGCAGGGGCTGCGCGACATCTTTCCCGACCAGCACTATTTCCTCTCGGTGTTCACCGATCTGCGGCTCGAATTCTGAAGAGGGGACCCGATGGTGACGATCCGCGGCACGTGGCTGATTCCGGCCTGTTCGATCCTCTGTGCCGTACTGGTCACGGCCACGCTGTGGGGCGCGCCCCGGCCGGGCCCTGCGCCGGCCCGGATCGCCGGGGGAGGGCCGATCACGGCGACGGGAAGGCGGCTGCTCGCCCAGACGCAGGCGGACGCGGACGCGAAGAGCGCGGGCTGCATCACGTGCCACACCGCGACCGATTCGCCGACGATGCATCCGGGGGGGCTGGTGCGTCTGGGCTGCACGGACTGTCACGGGGGTGATGCGCGCGTGCGCGCGCCGCAGGGCGCCGTTCCGTCGGATCCGTCCTACGAGCGGGCGAAGCGCGCCGCGCATCCGACGCCGCGCGTCTTCAACGCCGACAGTTCGGCGAATCCGATCCGGCCGTACACCGCCTGGCTGCGCGAGTCGGTCGACTACATCCGGTTCATCAACCCCGGCGATCTCCGGGTGGCGGAGCAGACCTGCGGGCCGTGTCATGCGGCGGAGGTGTTCCAGGTCCGGACGAGCATGATGACGACCGGCGCCATGCTGTGGGAGGCGGCGCTGTACAACAACGGCGCGTACCCCGAGAAGAACGCGCGCTTCGGCGAGAGCTACGCGCGCAACGGCCAGCCGCAGCGGCTCGTGACCTGGCCGCCGCCGACGCCGGAAGAGACCAGGAAGAAGGGCGTGCTGCCGTTCCTCGATCCGCTCGAGCGGTGGGAGATCTCGCAGCCGGGCAACGTGCTGCGGGTGTTCGAGCGCGGCGGGCGGCGCAAGGGGGGGATCGGCAATCCCGACCGCCACGAGGAGCCGGGGCGCCCGGACGTGACCCTGAGCGACCGGGGCTTCGGCACGAAGCTGCGGACCGACCCGGTCTTTCTCGGGCTGCAGAAGACGCGGCTGCTCGACCCCATGCTGTCGCTGCCGGGCACCAACGACCAGCCGGGTGATTATCGCGGCAGCGGCTGCACGGCCTGTCACGTCATCTACGCGAACGACCGGTCGCGGGCGCATTCCGCACAGTACGCGCGCTTCGGCAACGACGGCCGCTCGGTGACGGTCGATCCGACGATTCCGAAGGACGAGTCCGGCCATCCGCTGCGGCACGTCTTCACCATGTCGATTCCGTCGAGCCAGTGCATGACGTGCCACGTGCATC
>Ga0307374_10007741_pt1 | contig 16254 bp, 15 predicted proteins | sample OX3MG_FD_202532 | JGI IMG/M metagenome (GOLD analysis project Ga0307374, IMG submission 202532) | Soil microbial communities from Risofladan, Vaasa, Finland - OX-3 | ecosystem: Environmental > Terrestrial > Soil > Coastal area > Acid sulfate soil | place: Finland: Risofladan, Vaasa | collected... | reverse complement strand
TGGTGGACTTGGTGGGTGGAACAGCTGCCCGCGGGCAGCTGTTCCACCCACCAAGTCCACCAGCTCACGCATCGCGAAGTCGCCGCGCGACGACGGTGGCTGCTCGGTGGACGAAAAAGAAGTGTCCATCGCGCTGGAATGGTTGAACGCCACTCAGGTCTGCCGCGGCGTCACGTTCGAGCATGGCGCGCACGTCGTCGGCTCGGTCAGCGGGGGTATGCGCGTTGTCCAGCCAACGCTCCGCGTCCTGCAGTACGGCATCCGTCCGGACGTTCCGCGTGTCGAGGCCAGCCGCGGTCATGAGCTCCAGCAACTGGCTCAAGGAGAGGCCGCGCGTGTGGGTGGGATCGCGCAGCCGTTCGAAGCGGTTCTGGTACGCTGCGCGCTCGGGGTGTTCGCTGACGACCAGGTCTTCAATCGCGACCGTCCCACTCCAGCGGCACACCCGAGCCATTTCGCGCAAAACGCGCCCCGGCTCTTCGACGTGGTGCAGCGCCAGGCGGCAGACGACGACGTCGAACGCCCCGTCGTCGAACGAGAGCCGCTCTGCATCGCCCACCTGAAACGTCACGTTGGACAGAGCGCGTTCGGCCCGGTATTGATCGGCGATCTTCAGTGGCGCCTCGGTGAGATCCACGCCGACCACCTCGTGGCAGACGGCGGCGAAGCCCAGCGCGACGTAGCCAGGCCCCGTCGCGATGTCGAGGACGCGCGCATCCGCCGCGGGCGCGACCTCGCGGATCAACCGGGCGACGCGCTCCGGGTCCGAAACCGTCGGATTCGCCGCGTAGGCGGCCGCCTGCCGGGTAAACTCCTCGCGGATCAAGTCTTTGTGTTGGTCTGCGCGATTCATCATCCTCTACATCACTGCCGTTTTCAGATTGGTCAGGCTGGCTTGCCGAGGCACAGCCAAGGCTGTGCCTCGGCAAGCTAGCCTGACCAATCTGAAAACGGCTCTAATTCTGCCACGCTAGTCGCTGCTGGATCGATCGAATGGCCTGCCGGACCTGGTCGACGTCCTTGGCGTGCGGGGCTAGCTGGACGTACCGTTGGAGGTCTGCCAGGGCCTGACCGTGGAACTCGAGCTGCTGGCAGACGGCGCCTCGGTCGCGAAACTCGTGGATCTGATCCGGTTTGATCAACAGGAGGCGATCGATGATTGCCAGCAGCCGAGCAAAATCGTCCGCGTGCGCGTAGATCACCTTGAGGTTGGTCAGGAGCCGCGTCAAGATCTCTCGCTTCGACACGACCTCGAGCATCGTCGGTTGGAACGCTACCCGACCCCCGTAAACCTCACGGACACGCGCCGCGCAATCCTCGATACTCAGGACCGCTCCCTGATGGAACGGGTCGATCAGAATCTGCTCCGCGGTCTGGACGCGCACGATGAAGTGCCCGGGCAGGCCGATTCCCACCATCGGCACGCCCAGGCGATCGCTGATCGCCAGGTAGATGATGGACAGGCTAATCGGAATGCCGAGCTTTCGGTCGAGCACGTCGTTGAGGTAGCTGTTGCGCGGGTCATAGTAGTTTTCGCTGTTTCCGCGCAGGCCCTCGTCGGCGAACAGGACCCGATTGATGGCATCGACCACCTGGCGGACCGTCGTCGCCGCGAGGGCACGCGCCGCGGCCTGCCTGGCCAGATCGTCCAGGCGAGCCAGGTAGGGTCGAGGGTCCATCGTCGGGTACTCTTCCCGGGCGACCAGCAACGCCGCGAACGCCAGATCGATGTCACGGTCATCCCGCTCCAAAAGGGAAGAGAACTGACGACGGACAACCGCGGCGATCATCGGACCTCTTCGATCTGGACGAGTACCACGTCGCGCGCCCGCGCCCTCCAGGCGATCCCGGCGCTCGCGTGAGTCGCCCCACCTGAGAGTAGCGCGTCACAGGCACGGCGTCAACGCTCCCGCCGGCCGCGGGAATGGACGAACCGCGGTGAGGGAGTGATAATTGCCTGAATCGCCGTGAAGGAGGAACGCCTCTTTGTTGGAGCGACACCCGACGCCCGGGCAGAGCGAGGGCGACCGGTCGTCCGCGGTCGCCGACAATCGGTCACGTGAAAGTCATCTGACATGACCGCCATTGCCCTCTCTGTCGTCACGTTCTTCTCGACCGCGCTTGGCGGTCTCTTCGCGATCCACCAGCGCCACCGACTTTATCTGGTCATGGCGTTTTCGGCCGGCGTTCTGGTCGCGGCGGCGCTGCTCGATCTTTTGCCGGAGGCAGCCGATCTGGCGAGTCACTCCCCGGGGGCTTCGGTCAGCGGGGTGTTCGTCGCCGCCGCGGTTGGGTTTCTGGTGTTCTACGGGCTCGAGCGGTTCGTCCACATGTCCGCTGCGGGACACGGAGATGGATCGAGCTTCGGCACGATCGCGGCGCTGGGCCTGTCGACCCATAGCTTTCTAGATGGCGTTGCCATCGGGGTGGCATTCCGCGCCAATCCTGCCGTCGGTCTCATCGTCGGCATCGCGGTGATCGGCCACGATTTCGCCGATGGCGTCTCGACGGTCGCCGTCGTCTTGCGGTCACGTGGAGGCTTGCGCGCCCCGATGGGCTGGCTGCTCGTCGATGCGCTGACGCCGATCATCGGCGCGACAGCCGCCCAGCTCGTGGCGTTTCCGCCGGGATCCGTCGCCGACTTGCTCGGTTTCTTCGCCGGCTCATTCCTGTTCATCGGCGGGTCGCACCTGCTCCCGGAGTCACATCAAGCACGCAAGGAGCCCGCGCTGATGATCGCCGTCGTCGCCGGCTTCGTTTTCCTGTTCGTGGTGACGCAGGTGCTGGCTGGATAGGGACGAGGGTGTGGGGGAATGGTCAGGAGGCGAGGGATTAGCTGCGCGGGTCCCTTGCCCCCTGACCGTCTCCGCACACCCTCTTATGACATCAAGTATTCGCCCTTGAGGGCGGCCTGGTACCGTCGCGCGACATTGTTCCAGTTGACGACGTTCCACCACGCCTTGATGTAGTCGGCGCGCTGATTGTAGTACTTGAGATAGTAGGCGTGCTCCCAGACGTCCAGGCCGAGGATGCCGACACGGCCCTCCATGAGAGGGTTGTCCTGATTCGGCGTGCTCTCGATCCGCAGGCTGCCGTCGGAATTCACCGAAAGCCAGGCGAAGCCGCTCCCGAATCGCCCCACCCCGGCCGCGGCCAGCTGCGTCTTGAACTGATCGAAGCCACCGAATGCCTTGTCGATAGCATCGGCCAATGCACCGCTCGGCGCTCCGCCGGCGTTGGGTCCCATGATGTCGAAGTACAGGGCGTGGTTGGCATCCCCGCCACCGTTGTTCCGAACCGCGGTACGGATGTCCTCGGGAATCGTCTGGATGTTACGCAGCAGGTCCGGAACGCTCATCTTGAAAAGCTCGGCATGCTTCTCCACGGCTGTGTTCAGATTATTGACATAACCCGCGTAATGACGGTCGTGGTGAAGATGCATCGTCAACTCGTCGATCGACGGTTCCAGGGCGTCGTACCCGTAAGGCAAAGGATTTAGCTCGTACGGCATCGATAGACCCTCCACTCGTGTAATTCACCGGCAGGGATTCCAGCGTCGGCAGATCGGTCGGCTCACGACGGGCGCCACGGGATCGAGGACGACAGAATCGAACGGCACCATGCACCAGTCGAACGATCGGCGAGCGACGCTAGGCTCGTACCGGATCTACTTCGCATTGTACGAGTCTATGCCCGAACCCGGCAAGCCTTTTCGAGGAAGTGGCAGGAGTCCGGAAGTTTGACAGCCGCCGGCCAGACGTGTTATGAGAATGGCACTCTCTATCAGTGCTCCACGGTGAGACCTCCATTGACCTGCTTGATTGGCGCAGAAAATCAAGCAGGTCAATGGAGGTCTCACCGTGGAGCACTGATAGAAAGTTTACGAGCACGAGGGAGAATGAACGACCTGAAGCACCAGCTTCTCGATCAGATCCTGCGGAACGCGATTCATTTCGGGCGGTTCACGTTGACGTCGGGCATTGTCAGCCATTACTACATCGATTGTCGCAGGGTTACGCTGTCGGCCTTTGGGGCCTATCTCACTGGAAACACGATCCTCGACGTGTTGGAGGGAGTCGACTTTCAGGCAGTGGGCGGGATGACGGTCGCGGCCGATCCAGTCGCCACGGCGGTCGCCGTGGAAAGCTGGCATCGGGGTCGACCGGTCAACGCGTTCATCGTGCGGAAGGAGGCGAAGGGTCACGGCATGCACCGCCAGGTCGAGGGCGCGCTACAGGCGGGTGACCGGGTCGCGGTCGTGGACGATACGCTCACGACGGGCGGCTCGATCGTGCAGGCCATCGAGGCGGTCGAGGCGGCAGGAGCGCAGGTCGCGGCAGTTGCCGTCATTCTGGATCGCCAGCAAGGGGGCGCCGACCGGCTCCGCGAACTTGGCTACCCGGTTCACTCGGTGCTCACCTACGACGACATCCGGGAGTTCGTCGACGCCCACCGCACGGCGACGCCAGACTGAATCCGACGCGACGGAATCGCGGCCGACACGTCGATGCCGCGAGGCTGAACGCCGCACTGTCCGTGGGGCCGTGGTTCCCTCCGACCGGGGCGACACTGGTCTCTGGTGTTCGGACACGGGATCGCCCTTATTCTGTCGGCAGGTCCTCGCGCCCATCTCTTGCGACGATGTGTCGTAGAATTGCCAGGATCGTCTCGCGCTCGGACTCGCTCAAGGTCCGACCATTTTCTCGCTCGTAGCGCGCGACGACACGGTCGAAGAGCATCAGCGTCACCGAGGCCGCGCGCGGGGTCACACCGACCAGCACGCGATCGATTTCGCCGGCAAGTTCCTCGATGTGATCACAGATCGTCCTTCGGTCACCGCCAGACCAGGATAAAGGCATGCTCCTGCTCCTTCCCTCCCCTTGGCTCAGATTGGTAGTCTCGCCGTCGCACCATCTGTGCCAGCGGCAAACGAGTTGCAAGGTGATGAGGACTGAGGACTGAGTGGGAGCCGGGTCCAACTTCACTCAGTCCTCAGTCCTCATCACTCTGCAACAGGTTCAGCAACCCGAGAGGCCGGCCAGGTCCCCAGGACCCGAACGAAGGCGCACGATTGGCGCAACCCCTCGATCGCGCGCGCAACGTGATCGTCGGCGGGATGGCCGTCGAGATCCACGAAGAAAACGTACTCCCAAAGACGCCTCCGGGATGGCCGTGACTCGATCCGAGTCAGGTTGATGGCGTTCTCGGCGAACCAGCGCAGCCCGTCCTGGAGGGCGCCGACGCGGTCGTGGACCGCGAAGACGAGCGCGGTCCGGTCGTGGCCGGTCGGTTCGCTCCGGTGCGGTCCAATCACCAGGAAGCGGGTCACGTTTGTCGATTCGTCTTCGATGCGCCGCGCCACCAGCGGTAGCCCGTACACCTCGCTCGCCGCTTCGGTGGAAATCGCCGCCGACTGCTCGTCCTGGACCATTTGCGCCGCCAGGGCAGTGCTCGCCGTCTCGACCAACGTCGCGCGTGGCAACCACTCGGCCAGCCAGCGACGACATTGAGCCAGAGCTTGCGGGTGCGAGTAGACCTGCGTGATCTGGTCCAGCTTTCCTCGGGAGAGGAGGTTGTGACTGACCGGCAGCAAGATTTCTGCGCAGATCTGGAGCTCGGTCTCCAGGAAGCTGTCCAGAGTAGAAATCACCGCCCCGCCCGTCGAGTTCTCGACCGGTACCACTCCGTAGTCGACGGTCCGCTTCTCCGTCTCGACGAAGACGTCGGCGATCGTGCGACACGGCACGACGGTGGCTTCGGAGCCGAAATGCCGCTTCGCCGCCTCGTAGGCGAACGTCGCGACCGGGCCAAGGTAGCCGACGCGCAACGGGCGCTGTACGGCCCGCGACGACGACAGGATCTCGCGGTAGATGGCGTGCAGAGCGCTGTTTGGCAGTGGACCCTGATTCAGCGCGTCCACCTGCGCGTAGACCTGGGCCTCGCGATCCGGCTGGTAGATGTGCGGCTCACGCCCCACGCCGGCCTGCTCGCGCTTGATCTGACCGACCTGTTGCGAAATCCTCGCGCGGCGGTTCAACAGGAAGACGAGATCCCGGTCAGCTTGATCGATCTCCGCGCGCAGTTCTTCGAGCGTCATCCCGCGCGTTCCTCCTCCACTGGCGACAGCCATTCTATTCTACGACGGACGGGCTTGTCGAGCGTGATACTCCTGGCCCACGGCGCCTGAGCTGTCTGGTAGAATCAAACGGAAAACCTCGAACGGACGGCGGTACAATGGTCAAACTACATCCGAATCTGCCCGAATTGCCCGTCACCGCGGACGCCTGGGCATGGATGAAACAGTACGGCGTGACCGTGAAGGTCCGCGATCCCCGCACGACGACCGGTGGTGGCTACTGGTGGCCCGATCGAAAGCTGGTCGACCTGTTTACCGCGCAGGAAGAGGCAGCCATCCACGAGCTCGCCCACGCCTGGTGGCACGAACGCCGACTGCACGGAACGGCCGCCGCGGAGCTGATGGTCGCCGTGGCCAGGCTAACCGAGGAAACCGATCCCCGCTATGCGAGAGCGACCGAGCTTGCGCGTCTGTACGTGTACGGAATTCCAGGTCAACGCGATCCGAACAGCCCGACTGGCTTCTGGCGCGGGATGCTCGTGGATGGCAACGATTGGGAGATGTTCGCCGGCCTGGCCAGCGGCACCATGGGCCATCCCGAGAGGCTGCCCGGCTACGTCCGGCGCTTCTACTCCGGCTTGTTCGACGAACCGCGCGTGGACTGATGGTCATGCCCGAACCACCCATCTACTTCGACCACGCCGCGACCACGCGCCTCGATCCCCGCGTGCTCGACGCGATGCGCCCGTATCTCGGCGACGTCTACGGCAACCCTTCGAGCATCTACCGCCTCGCTCGGGAGGCGCGGAGCGCCGTCGACGCCGCCCGAGACACGGTCGCCGAGACCCTGGACGCGCGATCGACCGAAATCGCTTTCACCGGCAGCGGCAGCGAAGCCGACAATCTCGCCCTGAAAGGCGTCGCGTTCGCCCACCTCGGGCGCGGCGGGCAGATCATCACCTCGCAGATCGAACACCACGCCGTGTTGCACACGACCGAGTTCCTGGAAAAGCTGGGCTTTCGGGTCACCTACCTGCCGGTCGACCAGACCGGGCTGGTCGATCCGGACTCCGTGGGGCGAGCGATCCAGGGCGACACTATTCTGGTCTCGATCATGGGAGCGAACAACGAAATCGGCACGATCGAGCCGATCGAGGAGATCGCCCGGATCGCCCACGCGCGAGGTGTGCCGCTTCACGTCGACGCGGTCCAGGCGGCCGGCGCGCTCGACCTGTCGGTCGACGGCCTCGGCGCCGACTTGTTGAGCCTCTCTGGCCACAAGTTCTATGGTCCGAAAGGCGTCGGTGTGCTGTACGTCCGGCGCGGTACGGTCTGCTGGCCGCTGATTCACGGCGGTGGGCAGGAGCGCGGCCGCCGCGCCGGGACCGAGAATGTCGCCGGCATCGTCGGTTTCGCTCACGCGCTCCGACTCGCTCAAGCCGAACGCGACTCTCGGTACCGACACCTCGCCGGGCTGCGCGACCGACTGATCGACGGTGTCCTGAGCGCGATACCCGGCGCGCGACTGACGGGGCATCCCGCGCGGCGTCTGCCGAACAACGCGAGCTTTTGCCTCGAAGGAGTTTCGGGCGAATCGCTCCTGCTCTCCCTCGATCAGCACGGCATCATGGCCTCGACCGGCTCCGCCTGTACTTCGGGATCGCTCGAGCCGAGTCACGTTCTGCTGGCGCTCGGGCTGTCGCCGCGGCTTGCCGCCGGAAGCCTGAGAATCAGCCTCGGCAAAGACAATACCGAGACGGAAGTCAAGCGCTTTCTAGACCTTCTGCCCAATCTGGTCGCGCGGCTACGGCGCATCGACTCGGCGGATTGCGTCTGAGTTCAGATCTCGCTATGATGGCAGCCGTAGCACCTTCCGAGGAGACCGGTTTGCCAGATGTCACGTTACGCCGCCGCCGCTCGCGTCCGTGCGTTCTCGCGGCGGCAGGCTTATTCGGCCTGATGATCGCATTGTCGGCCTGCGTGCCGGGCGGTCTCGCCCCGCCGACGCCGACCGGTGCGGCACCGCTCCAGCTCGTTTCGACCTCGACTCCCGGTACCACGTCCGCCAGCCCGATCGTGACGCGAAAGGTCAGCGCGCCAGCGCCGCCCCTCGCCAGTGCGACGCCGCCCACGACGAGCGCCGCGCCAGCCGCCGTCAGCTCAACGCCGGCGCCACCGGGTGCGATCGTGCCGACCCAACCGTCCGCCACGGCTCTCGCGCCGCAGCAAGGTCAGCCCGCGCAGAAGCCTCCACCGGCCTCCACGCTCCCGGCTGCCGTGACGACGGTCGGGTCGCCGACGCCCCTGGCGAATCAATCCGTCGCCTCGCCCGCTGTCTCTCCGACTCTAGGGCCGACCCGATCCTCAACCCCAACGGCGGCTGGGCAGAGTCCGTCGCCGCCGTCGACGACGCCAACGCCACCACCACCGGCGAGTCCGACGCCAGCCGGCGGCTATCCTTTCCCAACAAACGCGCCCTACGTGCCGCCGCCGACTCCGCTCGGCGGCTACCCATCGCCGACGCCTTGAAGCTGCGATCAAAAGCCACGTTTGGCAGCGCTGTGCGCTGGCAAACGTGGCTTTTGATCGCTTTTCTTACCTGGGAGACGTGAGGGTCGTCCGCTGCCGGCGCCGTTCACCACCACTGGCAGATAGACCCACGGCACCAGTCCGGACACCCGAGTAGGCGCAGGAGCGTACGCACCAGGTGGCGGAAGGGCAACTGAACTTGTCGGATGCACCACGAAGCGGGTTGGAGGGACGACTCGCTGCCGGTCCCCTGGCCGGCCCGAAGCGCCAGCTTCCCCTCGCTGCCCTGCTGCTCCTGCTCGTTCTCGCCGGCTGCGGCCCGTTCGTCGATCCCTACAACCTGCAGGACCACGCAGATACACCCGCCGGCGTTCTCGGGCGTGGGGCCACGATCGGTCAAAGCTTTGTCGCGCAGTGCGACGGGCTGGCCGACGTCGACGTGCAAGTCGCCGTGTACCCGGGGATTCCACGAACGTCAGGTTCGTTGACGCTGACCCTGTGGCAAGGCTTGCGGTCGGCTGACCAGGACGACCCGTCGGTCTTACCCACGACGAGCGGTACACCGCTCGCCACCACGGCGTTCCGCGAGTCGGCGCTCGAGCCGAACCAATGGGTCCGCTTTTCGTTTCGCCCCACGGTGGGTTCGCGCGGGCAGGCGTTCATTGTGCGCGCAGAGGCAACCGATCCGGGCACCAGCCCGGTAACTTTGTGGGCAACCGGGCACGTTCTGCCCGAGAATAGTGCGCGCTTCGCCGATGGACGTCGGGTCGAAGGGGCGCTGGTCTACCGCACGTTCTGCGACCCATCGGCGGTCGAGGTCGCTCAAGTAACCCTGGCCACCGTCGGTCGATCTGCCGCGCTCTGGCCGGTTGCCCTGTTGTTGTGCCTCCTGCCTGGCCTTGGCTTCGCCGCGCTGATTTCCTCGCGGGAGGCAGATCCGGCTGCCCTGCTGGGCTTGGCGACCGGCTGGAGCATTCTCCTGGCCCCGATCGCGGTCACCCTGGCGACGCCCTGGCGAGTCGGTCCGGCGATGGGCGGAGCGCTGCTCGGGATCGGGACCGTGTTGCTGGTCTGGCGCCATCCCCGTCCGCGGCTGTCGCCCTGGTCGGCGCTCGCGCTCGCCGCGTCGGTCGTCGCGCTGATCGTGCGAGCGGTCGACGCGCAGGGTCTGGTCGCCCCGATGTGGGGCGACCCGGTTCAGCACAGTTACGTGGCCTCGCTGATCCTCGACCAACGCGGCGTTCCGGCGACGTACGGACCGTTGATGCCGCCACAGGTCTTCGACTACCACTTCGGGTTCCAGACTCTCGCGGCCTTCGCCTCCTGGCTGACGCGCGCGAATACCACCCAGGCGGTCCTGGCCACCGGCCAGATCCTGGATGCTCTGATCTGTCTCCCACTCTATCTGTTCGCGCGCGATCTGACCGGCTCGGAGCGCGCCGGCGCGGTCGCGGCCGTTCTCGTCGCAATGGTGACGACCCAACCGGCCTACTTCGTGACCTGGGGGCGCTACCCGGAGCTCGCCGCGCTGGCTGCGCTACCGGCAGCGGCTTCGGCGCTGCGCGTGGCATTGCGGTCACGTTCAGATTCGGAGTCGGGGACCGGATCCGCGGGAGTCGAGACGTCAGTCGGCCGCCCTCGGGGACGGCCCCCTGACGTCTCGACTCCCGCGGACCGACGGCAGCTCGTCCTACCAGCGCTTCGCCCTCGGCTATCGGCCGTGCGCCAGGTTGCGCTCGCGGCGGTCGCCACCGCGGCGATGATCGTCGTCCACCCGCGTGGTGCCATCTTCCTGGGATGCCTCGGCGTGGGATTCGTCGTGGCCGACCTGGTGGAGTCGCGGACCTGGCGCGCGTTCGGCTCGCACCTGCTGCGCCTGGCCACGGTTGGGGTCGCGAGTCTCATCCTGGTTTCGCCCTGGGCGCTACGCCTCTGGGCCGCTCACCAGCAGCAGGTCGTCGCCGGCGCCACCTGGCAGCCGATCGATTTTCCGCTCGGTCTCGCCACGGCGGGAAACGACGGTTGGGTGCTGGCCCTGGCCGTAGCCGGGCTGCTGGTCGGAGTCTTTCGCCGTCCAGCTCTCACCGTCCTGTTCGCGGTCTGGCTCGCGCTCGTCTTCATTCTGACAAACCCGGCCACCTTTCACTTGCCCATCGACCTGTTCCTGAACGACGGAAGCATTGCGATCGCGCTGTTCGTGCCGGCCACCATCCTGGTCGGATTCCTGTTCGATTCGTGCGCTGCCGTTTGCCAGCGCGTGGGTTCGACTTCGTTGCCAGGTCCGAAGGTGGCGCGGTCCGCGATGCGAGGGCGTGCCGCGGCGTGGACCGTCGCGGGCATGCTGTTCCTGGGTGGGCTGAGCCAGGCCCCGTCGCTGACGACCATCGTGAACCCGTGTTGTCTGCTGATCCGTCCTCCCGACGTGGCGGCAATCAACTGGGCGCGCGAACACACACCGCCGAATGCGCGCTTCGTCATCAACGGCTACCGCTGGCTGGACACGGTCTGGATGGGCAGCGACGCGGGCTACTGGCTGCCGGTGCTGGCTCGGCGTCGGACCACGCTGCCGCCGTTGTTCTACGGCGTCGGGCCACCCGGCCAGGTCGCGACGATTGACTCGCTGGCCGCGAGCGTCAATCGAGATGCGACGGATCCCGCCGCGCTCGCGGCCCTGGGCCGGCGGATTGGAGCGCGGTACGTGTTCATCGGAACGCGGGGCGGCGACCTGGACCCATCATTGTTGGCGCAGAGCGGACTCTTTCGGGTGGACTACCGCGCCGGGGGCGCCTGGGTGCTGGAGCTAGTCACGCCGGGGCCCGCGCTCAGTAGCACGACGGACACCGGGATCACCCCGGCCCCCAACGCACCGCCCAGCGACTCGAAGGCGGCCGGGCTCAGATCGAGAACGTCGGGGTAAGGGAAACGACCGGTATCGCGCACCACGACCTTGATCGTCCGGTTCGTCCGCGGCGAGGTCACCTGGACCAGACTACCGAGAGGATAAGCGTTCGACGCGGTCGTCGTCGGGTCGCCGGGCTGGTAGATCTGACCGTTAGCCATCGCTTTGCCGACAAATCCCGGGCCGTACCAGGTCGCGTGGCCGGTCAGCGCGTAGTCGCCTGGCGTCGCGCTCCACGAGCCGTCCGGTGGCGCGACTGGCCGGACCGTCTTCCACGGAAAGATTCCCGCCTCCTTGCCCACGTCGCCACCGTTGGCGACAGTCACCTCGCCCGCGTGGGCCCAGGGGCGATCGACCTTCCACTCCTGGAGCACGGCGCGCTGCAACCGAACGACGTACATCGGTCCCTCATCCACCACCGGCGATGTCGGCAGCCCGTACTGGTCGAGTGGGTCAGACGCGGCAACGTAGCGCGCGTAGAGAGCCGGATAACCGCGCAACAGATTGACGCGATGGTCGATCACGTGCTGCCAGGACAGTCCGCGGTCAAATGAGGAGGCTAACGGTTGGGGAACGGAACGAACGCTCTGCAACCAGCCATCTTTCCCAGCTTTCGACAGCTCGTCGAAGACGTTGACGAAATCGACGTCGTGCTTCTCCGGACGCCACTGTAGCACCGCCTTCTGGGTGGCCTGGGTGATGAAGCCGCCCCAGAGGAAACGCTGAGATACCGGATAACCGAGCCGATTGACACCGCCGTACTTCTGCAAGGCGGTCCAAAAGCTTGCCGGTGCGTCGTCGACAATCGCGTAGCCCATGGGGCTCGTGCCCAGCGGAAATCCGTTTGCCTGGGTGTAGAAATGGCCGTCCGGAATCGCCCAGTCCAGGGGAGGAACCGACGGTTTGGGCGCCGAGGTGACAGGCGACGGGTTGGATCCCACTCTAGCAGGCGACGACGAGGGCGCGACCACGGGAGACGATACACTCGGTGCGGCCGCGCTTGCGCTTGCCGGCGGAACAGCGAGCGCGATCAGGAACAACGTGGCGAGGAGTTTGAGGAGGTTTCTCACAGCGCGCTACTCACCTTGGCAGGAGGTACGAGGAGACCGTGGAGCGTGCCAGTCACGTGCTCACGCACCGGATTGTGCCCCGGACGCCGTATTTTGGCTATAGGAAACCCGTAAGGAGGAGAAGCTTCCAACATCCAGGATCCTGAATTTCTGGGTTTGGTCAGGGTGGGACGGTTCACCACGGAGATGCAGAGGGAGCACCGAGAACACAGAGAAGGCGTTAACGATTCCCACTCTGTGTCCTCCGTGGAACCTCCGTGTCTCTGAGGTGAAGGCAACCCCCGCCTGCCCGCCCAAAGTTCGGGATACTGTATGGTGACGGCATCACGTCCTTAAAGGCCTGACCTGGGGTGGCGTGTGAATTGCCGCGAGTCCACGCCGACCCGTCAGGAGGGAAGTGCGATGGCCATCGATCGAGGCGTCCCGGACTGGCACGGGCTACGTGCCGCGCTCGACGGGTTGCAGTGGGGAGAAGGTCTGACTCGGAACGAGCTGATCAACCAGTCGCCCGCGCTCCGCACTCCGGCGATGGAGGTACTGCCGGCTGACTTTCGTTTTCCCGACGCGGGATCGGTGATCAGCTACTTCGAGCAGGTGGAGCGGGAGGGCCGCTTCCAGCTCGCGGACCTGGAACCGCCGCAAGGCTACACCGACCGCTCGACGACGGGCCTGACGGTCAGAGCCTGGCACTACCCACCCAGCGTGGGCAGCGGCTACGGCTCCGGCAACACCGGGTCGTCCGCGCAGACTGGCGTGAACCGCAGAGGAGTGCTGTACCCCGACCGTTGGCGGCATTGAGCAGCGGAGATTAGCCCCGCTCCGCGATGGAGGAGGACCGACGGTGGGCGCTCTGGCGCTGCCGGCGATCGCAGAGCAGCTCGTATTGCCGCAAGAGCTTGATCCAACCAGCCTCGAGCCGCGCCAACGACTCGTGATCGCCGCCGGCGTCCTTTCGGAGACGCAAGTACTCTTCGCCGTTGCGCAGGCGACTTTCCAGCGTGCGAATCTCTTCCTCCAGGGAATTGGTTGTCAAGCCCTCGGAAGAGACTGGCGATGGCTCAGCCATGGCTCTGGCCTCGCTGCGTAAGAATTGGCCAACCTGGCTCGAAGGAAGCGGGCGAGCAACCTGACGCCAGACCTTGCGCGGATTATAGCAAGTTGCGCAGGTATGTCAAGCAGAGAAGCCGGCCGCCAGAAACACCAGGATAGCGCTCGAGGCACGTTTGCAAATCCCTGATTGGCCCGCTATAATAATAGCGCTCTATCTGGTGAACTGGGAGTCGTCAGACTCTCAGTTCTTTTTGGTCCCGGCGCCTGAGCCAGTTTCCGTCGTGTCTCTTTTGACGTTACTCGTGGGAAGGAGAACGCACGCATGCACGATAAGCCGGTGTTTCTGACGCCGGAGGGACGGGCCAAGCTTGAGGCCGAGTTGAAACAACTCCGTGAAGTCCGGCGTCCCGAGGTGGCCGAACGAATTCGTGCGGCGAAGGAGTTCGGCGACACAGTCGACAACGCCGAATACGAGGAATCCAAAAACGAGCAAGCATTCGTCGAGGGGCGCGTTTTGACGATCGAAAAACTCCTGGCACACGCCATCGCGATCAACGCCGATCACACGATGCACGACGCGGTGCGGCTCGGCTCGACTGTGACCGTCGTCGTTGACGACGGCGAAAAGGAAAACTACACCATCGTCGGTTCCGCGGAAGTGGATCCCCCGAACGGCAAGATCTCCAACGAATCGCCCGTCGGCCGCGCCTTGCTCGGCAGGCGGATCGGTGACGTGATCGAGATCTCGATCCCGGCCGGCTCGCTCCGACTGCAGGTGAGCTCGATCGACTGAGGATCGAGCGGACCGGACTTTTCCAAGAGGATGCCTGATGTGTCAGAAGTAGGCCCTGCCCGTAACAACGGTGGTGCCGACGACCTCGTCGCTCAGCGCCTGCGGAAGCTCGAAGAGCTCCGTTCCCGCGGAATCGAGCCGTATCCGACGACGTTCCAGCGCACGGTGGCCGCCGGCGAGGCGGTGGCGGAGTACGACCGCCTCGCCGGCCAGGACGTCTCGGTGGCCGGACGCATCGTCAGCCGGCGCATCATGGGCCGCGTGAGCTTCTGCCACATCCAGGACGGGACCGGACGTGTCCAGTTGTTCCTGAAGGAAGACGCGCTTGGACCGGAGGAGTACGCCGCCTTCCGCGATCTCTACGACATCGGCGACATCGTCGGCGCGCGGGGCACGTTGATGAAGACGCGGGCCGGTGAGGTCAGCGTTCAGGCGTGCAGACTTGTCATGCTGGCCAAGTCCCTGCGCCCGCTGCCGGAGAAGTGGCACGGTCTCACGGACGTCGAGCAGCGCTACCGACGACGCTACCTCGATCTAATCGTCAACCCCGAGGTGCGGCGGATTTTTCAGACGCGTAGCGCGACGGTGTCCGCGATCCGACGGTTTCTAGAAGCACGCGGCTTCATCGAGATCGAGACGCCGGTGCTCCAGCCGCTTTATGGCGGCGCTACCGCTCGGCCGTTCAAGACTCACCACCACGCTCTCGAACGCGAGATGTTCCTGCGCATCGCGACCGAGCTCTACCTGAAGCGGGCGGTCGTCGGGGGCTTCGACAAGGTCTTCGAGATCGGGCGGGTCTTTCGCAACGAGGGGATCGATACGACGCACAATCCCGAGTTCACCGTGCTCGAGTCGTACGAGGCGTACGCGAGCTACCTCGACGTGATGGCCATGGTCGAGGAGCTGATTCCCTGGATCGCCCACGAGGTGCTGGGAACGACCGGGATCAGCTACCAGGGCCAGAGCATCGACCTGCGCCCGCCGTGGCAGCGCGTCACTCTGCGCGAGGCGATTCTCCATTGTACCGGCGTCGACGTCGAGGCCGCGGCGGACCGAGACGACCTCTACCGGCAGGTGGCGCATCTGGGTCTGGAGATTCAGCCGACGTCGCCGCGTGGCAAGATCATCGACGAGCTGCTCAGCGCCAGGGTTGAGCATACCCTGATTCAGCCGACGTTCGTCACCGATTACCCGGTCGAGCTATCTCCGCTCGCGAAGCGGAAGCCGGGGCAGCCGAACCTGGTCGAGCGCTTCGAGGCGTACGTGGGAGGCCTCGAGATCGCGAATGCCTTCAGCGAGCTGAACGATGCGCTCGACCAGCGCACCCGATTCGCGCAGCAACTGGAAGCCCGCGCCGCGGGAGACGAGGAAGCGCACCTGTTCGACGAGGACTTCGTCGAGGCCCTCGAGCACGGCATGCCTCCGACAGGCGGCCTCGGCATCGGCGTAGACCGCCTGGTCATGCTGCTGACAGACCAGCGGTCGATCCGCGAGGTGATCCTCTTTCCCCACCTGCGGTCTGTCGGGTAGCGGACGGTGGCGAATCCTCTCCACGTCGCCTTCGTCTGGCACATGCACCAGCCGTACTACAAAGATACGGAATCGGGACGTTATTCTTTGCCCTGGGTTCGACTACACGCGGTGAAGGATTACCTGCACCTGGCCGAGATCATGGCCGACTTTCCTGACATCCACCAGACGCTGAACGTCGTTCCATCGCTCGTCGAGCAGCTTCAGGACTACGGGACCGGGCGCGCGGTCGATCCCGCCCTGGCCGTCAGCCAGAAGGAGAAACTCTCGCCGGCGGACAAGCAGTACCTGTTGGAGAACTTCTTTT
>Ga0307374_10007740_pt1 | contig 16258 bp, 13 predicted proteins | sample OX3MG_FD_202532 | JGI IMG/M metagenome (GOLD analysis project Ga0307374, IMG submission 202532) | Soil microbial communities from Risofladan, Vaasa, Finland - OX-3 | ecosystem: Environmental > Terrestrial > Soil > Coastal area > Acid sulfate soil | place: Finland: Risofladan, Vaasa | collected... | reverse complement strand
CTTGGCCAGCCGCTTCGACGGATCCGCGCGGCCAAGCGGCCAGACCACGCAGAGAGGCTGATGTGAATGACGCTGCACCCCTTTCGGGGCCTAGCCCATCAGCAGGCTAGTGCAGCGTCTCGCGGGTGTTAGGCCGCGAGAGCGAAACGCTCGTCGTTGGCGTTTGTGTGTTTCCAGCTGGATTTACGAGGGAACTGGTCCTCGGCATGCCCTGCGCTGCTTCGCGACCCACGTCGAAACCAAGTCGCCCCCGGATTCGGTACAGCATTGCAATTGTCGCATATGGGGGCGCGCGCCGCGCGTGCAAGGGCTAAAGGATGGCAAGCAAATCGAGGGGTTGGGCGATCACCGCGTCGGCGCCCCACGACCGCGGTCCGCCGTTGTCGATGCCGTGATAGCCGTATTCCACCGCTACGGCGCGCATTCCGGCGGCGTGCGCGGCCTGTATGTCGCGCAGATCGTCGCCGACGTAGCAGCAGCGCTCCGGCGCGAGGCTCAGGCAGGCAGCGGCATGCAGCAGCGGTTCGGGTTGCGGCTTGGAATGTGGCGTGGTGTCGCCGCTGACGACGCAGCTCAGGCGTCCGGCAAGCCCGAGCGCCGCGACGATGGGCCCGGTGAAGCGCGCCGCCTTGTTGGTGACGATTCCCCAGGCGAGCCCGCGCGCCTCGATTGCCGCGAGCAGATCGGCCATGCCGGGAAAAAGCTGCGTGCTCTCGCAGACGTGCTCCGCGTAATACTCGAGGAAGGCGTCGCGCATCTCGGCGTAGGCAGGGTCCTCCGGCACCAGGCCGAAGCCTGCGCGTAGCAGGCCGCGCGCCCCCATGGACGCGTACGGGCGCACGGCGGCGACCGGCAGTTCGGGCAGGCCGCGCTCGGCGCGCAACCGGTTCAGGGCCCCGCCCAGGTCGGGCGCGGTGTCGGCCAGGGTCCCATCCAGATCGAACAGCGCCGCGCGCAGGCCGACCCGCGTCGGCCGTTCAGGCATCCTTCACGCAGCACAGGATATAGTTGACGTCGCAGTCAGGGCCGAGACGATAGCGCTTCGCGAGCGGGTTGTAGCTCATGCCGATCAGCTCCGCCGGGCGCAGGCCGGCGTCCCGGCTCCAGCGCGCCAGCTCTGAGGGCTTGATGAAGCGCATGTAGTCGTGCGTGCCCTTGGGCAGGAGCTTCAGCAGGTACTCCGCGCCGATGACCGCGAACAGATACGACTTCACGTTACGGTTGATGGTGGAAAAAAACACGCGTCCGCCAGGCGCGGCGAGCCGCGCGCAGGCCTGGACGGTGCGCGCCGGTTCGGGCACGTGCTCGAGCAGCTCCATGCAGGTCACCACGTCGAATTCGCCGGCGTGCGCCGCGGCGTAGTCCTCGGCGGAAGCCATCTCGTAGCGCACCGGGAGCTTGCTCTCGAGCAGGTGCAGCTGCGCCACCTTGAGGCCCTTCTCCGACAGATCGATGCCGGTGACCCGCGCGCCGAGCCGCGCCATGGCTTCGGCGAGGATGCCGCCGCCGCACCCGATGTCCAGGACGTTGCGCCGCGCGATGTCGGCGTGCTGGTCGATCCACGCCAGCCGCAAGGGGTTGATGTCGTGCAGCGGACGGAACTCGCTCTGCGGGTCCCACCAGCGGTGCGCGAGCTGGCTGAATTTCTCGAGCTCGGCGGGATCGACGTTGGGCGCGGCGCTCACGATCGGTTAGTGCAGCGGGCGTCCGGGGAGTTCAGTGCGCACGCGCGACCATCCACCGGCGCCAAAAAAAAAGCCCTGCCGGGGCAGGGCTTTCTTCCGGGCGCCGCAGGTCAGTCTTTGCGCGTTCCGATGACTTCGATCTCGACACGGCGGTTCGGCGCCAGGCACTCGACCAGAGCCTTGAAGCTCTTCATGTGTGTCGGGCAGGTCTTCACGGGCTGCGTCTTGCCCTTGCCCTCGGTGTAGATGCGGTTCGCCTCGATGCCCTTCGACACAAAATAGCTCTTCACCGATTCCGCGCGGCGCACCGACAGCCTCTGGTTGTACGCCTTACTGCCGATCCGGTCGGTATGGCCGACCGCGATGACCACTTCGAGGTTGATGTCGCTGATCTTGCCGATCAGTTCGTCGAGCTGTTGCTTGCCCGCGGGCTTGATCACCGACTTGTCGAAGTCGAACAGCACGTCCGCCGACAGCGTCACCTTCTGCGCGACGGGGCGCGGCATCGGTGCAGGTGCCGGCTGGGCGGCGGGCGCGGCAGCCGGGGCCTCCGCCTTCTTCACCAGGTCCGGATCGCACTCTTCGGTCGCCACCGCGGGCGTCCAGGATCCGGCGCGCCAGCACAGCCCGGTCGAGTTCTTCCATACCTGATTCTGATTGCTGCTGGTCCAGTAACCCTCGTTCGGGTTGGCCTGGGCGGCTGCGTTGAACGACACAGCGGAGAGAGCCACGCCCGCACCGACCAGCAATGGCGCCCACAGTTTCTTGATCATGTTATCCCCTTCTTGCTTGTTACTTGTCCGAAGCTCTTCGTACGGCAAAACTACTGGCTAAGATATTCTGCCACAGTTTGCAACGGCTGTCCAAGCCCGTTAAATCAATACCTTGCAGCACACCGTCAGCGACGCGAAGCTGCCCGCCGACCCAGACGTGGGTGACATGCTCGCGGCCGGCCGCATAGACCAGGTGCGATACCGGATCGTAGCAGGGCGAAAGCTCCACGCCGGACAAGCGCACTGCGGTCAGATCGGCAGCCTTGCCGGGGACGATTGAGCCGGTCCGGGAGCCGATGCCGAGCGCTTGGGCGCCGGCGAGCGTTGCAGCGCGCAGCGCGGCCCGCGCGGGCATCGCCTGCGCATCGTGCGCGACCGCTTTGGCCAGCATGGCGGCGGTGCGCATCTCCTGGAACATGTCGAGCCGGTTGTTGCTCGCCGCGCCATCGGTCCCGAGTGCCACGTTCACGCCCGCGCGCGCCAGTTGCGCCACCGGCGCTAGGCCGCTCGCGAGCTTCAGATTGGACGACGGGCAGTGCGCCACCGATGCGCCGTGTGTCGCCAAGAGGCCGATCTCGTCCGGCGAGAGGTGCACCGCGTGCACTGCGATCAGATCGGGCCCGAGCAGCCCGAGTCGGCGCAGGCGTTCCAGCGGCCGCACGCCGTGCTCCGCGACCGAGCGCTCGACTTCCTCGTCGGTTTCGTGCACGTGCACGTGCACAGGAAGCTCGAGTTCGGCGGCAAGCTTTGCCACCTTGCGAAAGGTCGCGTCCGAGACCGTGTAGGGGGCGTGCGGCGCCAGGCAGAACGACACGAGCGGGCTGTCGGCGTACCGATCGCGCAATGCGAGGCCTTTGTGGAGATAGTCGTCGGGGTCGCTTGCATAGGCCGTGGGGAACTCGATCACGATCATGCCGAGCACGGCCCGCATCCCCGCGACGCGCGCGGCGTCGAGCGCCGCTTCGGGGAAGTAGTACATGTCATTGAAGCAGGTCACGCCGCCGCGCAGCATTTCCGCGCAGGCAAGCAGGGTGCCGTCGTGCACGAACTGCGGCGAGGCGTGGCGCATCTCCGCCGGCCAGATGTGCTCCTGCAGCCAGCGCATCAGAGGCAGATCGTCCGCGAGGCCGCGCAGCAGGGACATGGCAGCGTGGGTATGCGCGTTCACCAGTCCGGGAATCAAGGCATGTTCGGCAAGCTCGATGGTCCGGCACCCGGGGAAGCGGAGCGCCGCTTCGGTGGCCGGCAGCAGCGCCTCGACGCGGCCATCGCTCACGGCGACGACGTGATCCTCCAGCACCGCGGCGGCGGGCTCGACCGGGACGATCCAGCGTGCCCGGATGAGAAAGACTTCGGTCATGAAGTAAAAGCCCCACCGTGACGGGGCCCTCGTGCGGGTTCGCGGCCCCCATGATGACCCGGGCGTTGCATCGGGTCGGCCGCGCCGATTTGGGTCGCTGCAGATTTTATGCGTGCGATTGCGGCGGGACAAGCGCAGCGCCGGATGAATCACTTGCCCGCGGAGTGGTTGTCGGAAGCTGCAAGGCAGCGCCCTCGAAGGTCGCGGCATCTGTCTTGGCACGCGGTGCACATGCTAAAATTTCATGTTTTCTCATCACTGCCGATTTCCCTCCGCACGCGGGCCCTGCAGGCGCTCTGCCGAGGCCCCGGCGAGCCAGTAGCCGAGCATGGAACAATTCGCCAAGGAAACGCTTCCGGTCAGTCTCGAAGAGGAGATGCGGCGCTCGTATCTCGATTACGCGATGAGCGTGATCGTGGGCCGCGCGCTGCCGGACGTGCGCGACGGCCTGAAGCCGGTGCACCGGCGCGTGCTGTTCGCGATGCACGAGTCGAACAACGTCTGGAACCGGCCATACGTGAAGTGCGCACGCATCGTGGGGGAAGTACTGGGCAAGTACCACCCGCACGGTGACGCAGCGACCTACGAGGCGCTGGTGCGCATGGCGCAGGACTTCTCCATGCGCTACACGCTGGTCGACGGGCAGGGCAACTTCGGCTCGGTGGACGGCGATTCGGCCGCGGCCTACCGCTACACCGAGTGCCGCCTGGAGAAGATCGCCTCGGAGCTGCTCGCCGACATCGACAAGGAAACCGTCGATTTCGTCGACAACTACGACGGCAAGGAGCAGGAGCCGGTCGTGCTGCCCACCAGGGTCCCCAGCCTGCTGGTCAATGGCTCATCGGGGATCGCCGTGGGGATGGCCACCAACATCCCGCCGCACAACCTGTCCGAGGTGATCGATGCGTGCCTGCACGTGCTGCGCAATCCGGACTGCTCCATCGAGGAGCTGATCAAGCTTGTGCCGGCGCCGGATTTCCCGACCGCGGGGCTGATCTACGGCCTGAGCGGTGTGCACGAGGGCTACCGCACCGGCCGCGGGCGCGTGGTGATGCGCGCGCGCACGCATTTCGAGGATCTGGAGAAGGGGCATCGCGAGGCGATCATCGTCGACGAGCTGCCCTACCAGATGAACAAGAAGTCGCTGCTCGAGCGCATCGCCGAGCTGGTGACCGAGAAAAGGCTCGAGGGCATCTCCGATATCCGCGACGAGTCGGACAAGCAGGGCATCCGCGTCGTGATCGAGCTCAAGCGCGGCGAGATCCCGGAGGTGGTGCTCAACAACCTGTTCAAGCAGACCCAGCTGCAGGACAGCTTCGGCATGAACATGGTCGCCTTGGTCGACGGCCAGCCCAGGGTGCTCAACCTCAAGGAGCTGCTGGAGGCGTTCATCTCGCATCGGCGCGAGGTCGTCACGCGCCGCACCGTGTTCGAGCTGCGCAAGGCGCGCGAGCGCGGCCACGTCCTGGAGGGGCTCGCCGTCGCGCTGTCGAACGTGGACGAGGTAATCGAGCTGATCAAGCGGGCGCCCGCGCCCGCCGACGCGAAGCGCGCGCTGATGGCCAAGGCGTGGCGCTCGGATCTCGTGACCGAGATGCTCGGGCGCGCCGCGGCCGAGCAGTACCGGCCCGAGGGCCTGGCCGCCGAGTTCGGGCTGAAGGAGGACGGCTACCGGCTCTCGGACGAGCAGGCACAGGCGATCCTCGAGCTGCGCCTGCAGCGCCTCACCGGGCTCGAGCAGGACAAGATCCGCGACGAGTACCGCGAGGTGATGGAGACGATCGCGGACCTGATCGACATCCTCGACAAGCCCGCGCGCATCGTGGCGATCATCGGCGACGAGCTGGCCCAGATCCGGACCGACTACGGGGACTCGCGCAGGACCGAGCTGGTGAGCGTCGCCGAGGACATCTCCCTGGAGGATCTGATTGCGCCGCAGGACATGGTGGTGACGTTCTCGCACGGCGGCTACGTGAAGTCGCAGCCGCTCGCCGATTACCGCGCGCAGCGCCGCGGCGGACGCGGCAGGATGGCCGCGGCGACCAAGGAGGACGACTTCATCGAGCGGCTGTTCGTCGCCCACTCGCACGATTTCCTGCTGTGCTTTTCCAACCGCGGCCGGCTGTACTGGCTCAAGGTCTACGAGGTGCCGCAGGGCAGCGGGACCAGCCGCGGCAAACCGGTGGTCAACATGTTCCCGCTCGAGGAGGGCGAGAAGATCACCGCGGTCGTGCCGGTCCGGGAATTCGACGTGAACCACTACGTGTTCATGGCGACCGCGCAGGGTACGGTGAAAAAGACGCCGCTCGCGGACTTCTCCCGGCCACGCCCGTCCGGGATCATCGCGGTGGGCCTGGAGGAGGGCGACTATCTGGTCGGCGCGGCGCTCACCGACGGTGGCTACGACGTGATGCTCTTTTCCTCCGAGGGCAAGGCGGTGCGCTTCGTCGAGGACGAGGTGCGCCCGATGGGCCGCCAGGCGACCGGGGTGCGCGGCATGAGGCTGGGCAACGGCTGCCGCGTGGTGTGCATGCTGGCGGCAAATGACGAGCGGCAGGCCGTGCTGACCGCGACCGAGCACGGCTTTGGCAAGAGAACGCCGATCACCGAATACACGCGTCACGGCCGTGGCACCCAGGGCATGATCGCGATCCAGACCAGCGACCGCAACGGCCGCCTGGTCGGCGCGGTGCTGGTCGACGAAAACGACGAGGTGATGCTGATCTCGACCGGTGGGGTGTTGATCCGCACCGCGGTGGCACAGATCCGCGAGCAGGGCCGCACCACTCAGGGCGTTACCTTGATCGCGCTCGCCGAGGGCGAGCGCCTGGCCGGGGTCGAGCGCATCGTCGAGCGCGACGAGGACGACACCGGCAAGGGTGCGAACGGCGACGGGGGCGGGGCGCCCGATGCGGAGGCGTCCGCCGCGATCGAGGGCGAGCCCCCTCGGGTGCATTGAGAACAACCGCGCGCCGCGCGAGATTTTCCGGAAAAAGTTCCATGAGTCGAATCTACAACTTCAGTGCCGGCCCGGCCGTCCTGCCCGAAGAGGTGCTGGCGCGCTCCGGCGACGAGATGCTCGACTGGCACGGCTCGGGTATGTCGGTCATGGAGATGAGCCACCGCGGCAAGGAATTCATCGCGATCGCCGAGGAGGCCGAGCGCGATCTGCGCGAGCTGCTCGCGGTGCCGGCGCACTACAAGGTGCTGTTCCTGCAGGGCGGCGCGCGGCTGCAATTCGCCCAGGTGCCGATGAACCTCCTGCGCGGCAACGCCAAGGCCGACTACTTGCTCACCGGCGAGTGGTCGAAGCTGGCCATCAAGGAGGCAAAGGCCTACTGCGACGTGCACCTGGCTGCCAGCTCGGAGGACCGCAACTTCACGTACGCGCCCGCGCAGGAGGCGTGGAAGCTGCGGCCCGACGCGGCATACGTTCACTACTGTTCGAACGAGACCATCGGCGGCGTCGAGTTCCACTGGATCCCGGACACCGGATCGGTGCCGCTGGTGGCGGACGCATCGTCGCACCTCCTGTCGCGCCCGCTCAACGTGTCGAGGTTCGGCCTGATCTACGCCGGTGCGCAGAAGAACATCGGTCCGGCCGGGCTCACCATCGTCATCGTGCGCGAGGATCTGATCGGGCACGCCCAGAAGGGCACGCCCTCGGTGATGGACTACAAGCTGCAGGCCGACGCCGGCTCGATGCTCAACACGCCGGCGACCTACTCGATTTACGTCGCCGGGCTGGTGTTCAAGTGGCTGAAGCGCCTCGGCGGCCTGGCCGAGGTCGAGCGGCAAAACGTGGCCAAGGCGAAACTGCTCTACGACGCTCTGGACGCGAGCGGCTTTTTTCGCAGCCCGGTCGAGCCGCGCGACCGCTCGCGCATGAACGTTCCGTTCACGCTCGCCGACGCAAAGCTGGACGAGGCGTTCCTGAAGGGCGCCAAGGAGCGCAGCATGGTGCAGCTCAAGGGGCACCGCTCGGTGGGCGGGATGCGCGCCTCGATCTACAACGCCATGCCGGTCGAGGGCGTGCAGCGCCTGGTCGAATACATGCGGGAGTTCGAGGCGCGGCATGCCTGAGGCGGCCGCGAACCGGACCGAGATCCTGGTCCTCAACCAGATCGCGCCGGCGGGACTGAAGCGCTTTCCGTCCGAGCGCTACGTCGTCGTGAAGGAGGCGCAGGCGCCCGAGGTGATCCTGGTGCGCTCGCAGGACCTGCACGGCATGAGCTTCGGACCGAACCTGATGGCAATCGGGCGCGCGGGCGCGGGGGTGAACAACATTCCGGTGGCGGTGCTCTCCAGGCGCGGGATCCCGGTGTTCAACGCCCCGGGCGCCAATGCCAACGCGGTCAAGGAGCTGGTGCTGGCGGGCATGCTGATCGCGGCGCGCAACCTCGCGCCGGCGCTCGAATATGTGCACGCGCTCGAGCCGGGCGCCGATTTCGAAGGGGGGGTCGAGGGCGGCAAGAAGGCCTTCGCCGGCTTCGAGCTGCCCGGCCAGACGCTTGGCGTGATCGGCCTGGGCCGGGTCGGCAGCCTGGTGGCCGGGGCCGCGATCGGGCTCGGCATGCACGTGCTCGGCTACGACCCGGAGATCACGGTCGACGCGGCCTGGAGCCTGCCGTCGCAGGTGCGGCGCGCCGCCTCGATCGAGGAGGTACTTAAGCACAGTCACTTCGTGACGCTGCACGTGCCGCTGCTCGATGCCACCCGCCATCTGATCGATGCGCATACGGTCGAGCTGCTGCGCAGCGGCGCGATCCTGCTCAATTTCTCGCGCGACGGCGTGGTCGACGACGAGGCGGTGCTGGAAGCGTTGCGCGAGCGCCGCCTGCGCTGCTACGTCACCGACTTCCCGTCGCCGCGCCTGCGGCAACAGCCGGGCGTGGTGGCGCTGCCGCATCTTGGGGCCTCGACCCGCGAGGCCGAGGAGAATTGCGCGGTCATGGTGGCGGACCAGGTGCGCGACTATCTCGAGCACGGCAGCATGCGCAACGCGGTGAATTTCCCGGACGCGAGCATGGCGCGCGAGTCGCCCTACCGTCTGGCGATCACCAACGCCAACGTCCCCGACATGCTTGCCCGCATCTCCCACGCGATGGGCGGGCGCGGCATCAACATCCACAACATGCTCAATAAGTCGAAGGGCGAGATGGCCTATACCCTGGTCGACGTCGACAGCCCGGTGCCGGGCGCGGCGCTCGGCGAGCTGCGCGCGATCGACGGCGTGCTCGCGGTGCGCTACCTTCCTGCCTGAGCCACCGACCAGCAGGACCCGCCGTGGAAGAAATCGACAAGCTGCGCAGCCAGATCGACGCGATCGACGACGAGCTGCTCGCTGTGGTCAACCGGCGCGCGGGGCTGGCGCGGCGCATCGGCGAGCTGAAGCAGGGTGCCGCGGTGTATCGCCCGGAGCGCGAGGCCGAAATCCTGCGCCGTGCGGCGCTACGCAATCCCGGTCCGCTGCCCGCCGAGCGCGCGGTGGCGGTGCTGCGCGAGGTGATCTCCGCATGCCGCGGCATGGAGCAGGCGATCCGCGTCGCCTACCTGGGGCCGGAGGGCACCTTCAGCGAGCAGGCGGTGCGCAAGCATTTCGGGCACGCCGTCGAGGTCCAGCCCGCGCCCTCGATCGACGAGGTGTTCCGGCGCTGCGAGTCCGGGGCGGTCGAGTTCGCGGTGGTGCCGGTGGAGAACTCGACCGAGGGCGCGGTGGGGCGCACGCACGACCTGTTGCTGGCCACCCCGTTGCGCATCTGCGGCGAGGTCGAGTTGAGGGTGCAGCAGAACCTGCTGTCGCGCGCCACCGACAGCGGCGCGGTGCGGCGCGTGTATTCGCACGCGCAGTCGCTCGCGCAATGCAACGGTTGGCTGGGCCAGAACCTGTCCGCGGCCGAGCGCGTGCAGGTAGCCTCCAACGCCGAGGCCGCCCGGCTTGCGAGCCTGGAGCCCGAGGCGGGGGCGATCGCCGGCGAGGCCGCCGCGCAGCGCTACGCTTTGAACGTGCTCGCGCGCTCCATCGAGGACGACCCGAACAACACTACCCGCTTCCTGGTGCTCGGCAATATCGAACCCATTCCCACCGGCCATGACCGCACCTCGCTCGTCATGTCGGCCGAAAACAAGCCGGGCGCGGTGCACGCGCTGCTCACGCCGCTGGCCGCCAACCAGGTGAGCATGACGCGAATCGAGTCGCGTCCGGCGCGCTCGATGCGCAGCGTGATCTGGGAATACGTGTTCTTCATCGACGTCGAGGGGCATCGGCAGGACGCGCGCGTCGCGTCCGCGCTCGAGGCGCTGCGCCAGAAGGCGCCGTTCCTGAAGGTCCTCGGCTCCTATCCCGTGGCCGTCGCCTGACGGTCCGTTGCCAGCAGGGAACAGCGCAATGAACATGGATCTGTGCGAACTTTCGCCCGCTTACATACGCTCGATCGCGCCATACCAGGCCGGCAAGCCGATCGCCGAGCTGGCGCGCGAGATGGGACTCGACGAGAAGAACATCGTCAAGCTGGCCTCGAACGAGAACCCCCTCGGCATCGGGCCGCGCACGCGCGCGGCGATCGATGCCGCTGTGGGCGAGGTCGCGCGCTATCCGGACGCCAACGGCTACGAGCTCAAGCTCGCGCTCGCCAGGCGCCACGGCGTCGACATGACCTCGATCGTGCTTGGCAACGGCTCGAACGACGTGCTCGAGCTGGTGTCGCTCGCGTTCCTCGGCCCGCAGCGCGCGGCGGTCTTCTCGGAGCACGCCTTCCTGGTGTATCCGCTGGCGACCCAGGCGCGCGGCGCGCGCAGCATCGCGGTGCCGGCGCGCCAGTACGGCCACGACCTGGAAGCGATGGCCAGGGCGGTGGACGACACCACCTACGTGCTGTGGATCGCCAACCCGAACAATCCCACCGGCACGCTGGCGTCGCAGCAGGATCTCGAGGCCCTGCTCAAGCGCGTTCCCGAGCGCGTCATCGTGGTGATCGACGAGGCCTACAACGAGTACCTGCGCCCGGACCTGAGGTCGGACTCGGTGAAATGGCTCAAACGCCACCCGAACCTGGTCATTACGCGCACGTTTTCGAAGGCCTACGGCCTGGCCGGCCTGCGCGTGGGCTACGCGCTCGCGCACCCCTCCGTGGCCGACATGCTCAACCGGGTGCGCCAGCCGTTCAACGTGAATTCGATCGGGCTCGCTGCTGCGGCCGCGGCGCTCGACGATATGGAGTTCGTCGCGCGCAGCTATGCCGAGAACCTGCAGGGACTCAAGCAGATCGAGGAGGGCGCCCGAAGCCTCGGGCTGGAGTACATCCCCTCGTACGGCAACTTCATCACCATCAGAGTGGGCAAGGCGGCCGAGGTGTACAAGCGCCTGCTGCGCCGCGGCGTGATCGTGCGGCCGGTGACCGGCTACGGGCTGCCCGGGCATCTGCGCGTCACCGTCGGGACCGCGGCGGAGAACGACAAGTTTCTCGCGGCGCTCGCCGCGAGCCTGCGCGAATAGCCCGGCGCATGGCCGTGCCAGCGAGCGAGCCCGACCGGGCGACGCGCTTCGGGCGTGTCGCCGTGATCGGCGTCGGCCTGATCGGGGGCTCGTTCGCGCTGGCGCTCAAGGGCGCGCGCGCCTGCGCCGAAGTGGTCGGCGTCGGCCGTAACCCGGAGAACCTGCGCGTGGCGCGCGAGCTGGGCGTGCTGGACGCGACGGCGTCGGATCCAGCCGCGGCCGCGCGCGGTGCCGACCTGGTCCTTGTGGCCACGCCGGTGGCGCAGATCGACGCGGTGTTCGCGGCTCTCGCGCCCGTGCTCGCCCCGAACACCCTGGTGACCGATGCCGGCAGTACGAAGCGCGACGTCGTTGCGGCCGCGCGCGCGCGGCTCGGAGCGAAGCTCGCGCAATTCGTGCCGGCGCACCCGATCGCGGGCGCCGAGCAAAGCGGGGTGCGCGCGGCGCGCGCCGACCTGTTCCAGGGCAAGCGGGTGGTGCTCACGCCGCTTGCGGAGAACTCGGCCGAGGCGCTGGCGCGCGTCGGCGCGGCGTGGCAGGCGTGCGGTGCGCGCCTGTCGCGCATGACGCCCGAGGAGCACGACGCGACTTTCGCCGCGGTCAGCCACCTGCCCCACGTGCTGGCATACGCCCTGGTGCACGAGATCGCCTCGCGCGCCAATTCGGCGCAGTTGTTCGGCTACGCGGCCGGCGGCTTCCGCGATTTCACGCGCATCGCCTCGAGCGATCCCGAGATGTGGCGCGACATCTGCGCCGCCAACGGCGATGCGCTGCTCGCCGAGCTCGATCGCTACCTCGCCAAGCTGGGCGAGGTGCGTGCGCGCCTCGCCGCGGGGGACATGCCGGCGCTCGAGCGGCTGTTCACCGAGGCGCGCGCGGCGCGCAACCGCTGGGTGAACGGCGACTTCGAGGCCTAGCGCCCATGCGTTCGCTCGAGCTGGGGCCGATCCGGCGCATCGCCGGCACGGTGCGGTTGCCGGGATCCAAGAGCATCTCGAACCGCGTCCTGCTGCTGGCCGCGCTCGCGCACCGTGACACGCTGGTACGCGAGCTGCTCGAGGCCGACGACACCAGCGTGATGCTCGAGGCGCTCGCGCGCCTGGGTATCCGCTGGGAGCGGGTGGCGGAACACTCGATGCGTGTCGCAGGCGGTGGCGGAACGTTTCCGGTGCGTAAGACGGAGCTGTTTCTGGGCAATGCCGGCACCGCGTTGCGGCCGCTCACCGCGGCGCTGGCGCTGGCCGGCGGCGAGTACCGGCTCTCGGGCGTGCCGCGCATGCACGAGCGTCCGATCGCGGACCTGGTCGAAGCGTTGCGGGCGGCCGGGGCGCGCATCGATTACCTCGGCACTGAAGGCTACCCGCCGCTTGCAATTCATCCGGCGATCATCCGGCTCGAAGGCCCGGTGCGGGTGCGCGGCGACGTCTCCTCCCAGTTCCTGAGCGCGCTGCTGATGGTGGTGTCGCTCGCGGGCGGGGCGACGATCGAAGTGCAGGGCGAGCTGATCTCCAAGCCGTATGTGGAGATCACGCTCAACCTGATGCGCCGCTTCGGCGTTACCGTGGCACGCGAGGGCTGGCGCGTGTTTCGCGTTCCCGCGGCGCAGTACGCCAGCCCCGGCGAGATTGCCGTCGAGGGCGACGCCTCTTCGGCGTCGTACTTTCTGGCGGCCGGCGCGATCGCCGGCGGGCCGGTACGGGTCGAGGGGGTCGGCGGCGACAGCATCCAGGGCGACGTGCGCTTCGTGGAAGTGCTCGAGAGCATGGGGGCAGAGGTCGGGTTGCACGCCGCCGCGATCGAGGTCCGCGGCCGCGGAAAGCTGCGCCCGATCGACATGGATCTCAATCACATCCCGGACGCGGCGATGACCGCCGCCGTGATGGCGCTGTTCGCCGACGGCCCGAGCGCGATCCGCAACATCGGCAGCTGGCGGGTCAAGGAGACCGATCGCATCGCCGCCATGGCCACCGAGCTGCGCAAGCTCGGCGCGAGCGTGGAGGAGGGCGCCGATTATCTGCGCATCGTGCCGCCGGCGAAGCTGCGCGCGGCCAGCATCGACACCTACGACGATCACCGCATGGCGATGTGCTTCTCGCTCGCCGCGCTCGGCGGCGTGACGGTGCGCATCAACGATCCGGACTGCGTGGCCAAGACCTTCCCGGAGTACTTCCAGGTCTTCGCGGGGCTTGCAACGCCGTGAGCGCTCCGGTCATCGCCATCGACGGACCGTCCGCCTCGGGCAAGGGCACCATTGCGCAGCGCATTGCCGGGCGCCTCGGATTTCGCTACCTCGAAAGCGGCGCGCTATACCGCCTGGTGGCGCTGGCTTCGCTGCGCGAGGGAGTGCCCGCCGCGGATGAGGCGCGCCTGGCGGACCTCGCGAGCCAGCTCGACCCGACCTTCGCGGATGGAAAAATAATGCTTGCAGGACAGGATGTTACGGACGCCTTGCACGCCGAGGACTGCGCCAACCGCGCGTCCCTGGTCGCGCAGTTGCCAGCCGTTCGAGGGGCGCTTCTCGCACGTCAGCGTGCCTTTCGCCAGCCCCCCGGCCTGGTGGCGGATGGCCGCGACATGGGCACAGTCGTGTTTCCGGATGCGGCGCTCAAGGTGTTTCTGACCGCTCGCGTTCCAGTGCGCGCGCAGCGAAGGTATAAGCAGTTGAAACAAAAAGGAATAGATGCTAGCATTGCAACCCTTTCCCGGGACCTCGAAGAACGCGACAGGCGCGACGCGGCACGGGCAGTAGCACCGCTCATACCTGCGCCTGACGCGCTGCAGCTTGATTCGTCCGATCTTTCGGTCGATGAAGTCGCAGCATTGATACTGGCGTGGTATCGGGATCGGGCGCAGGGCGTGAGCGTTTGATTCGGAAAGGAATTTGCTCTCCTCGGCGCATGGGTGGGAGGCGCGAGAGCGCCTCGGCCCGAAAAGGTGGGCGCGGCCGGCAGCGGCCGCACCCGTGTGTGCAACCTGACCCGTCGTCTTCCCCGTGGAGCGACGGCTGACAAAGGTCTTTTCTCTTACATGTCCAGCATTTCCCCCGCAGTGTCCAGCCCTTCCGCCAACGAGTCGTTCGCCGCGCTGTTCGAGGAAAGCCTCACGCGCAAGGAGATGCGCGTCGGCGAGGTCATCACCGCCGAAGTGGTGCGCGTCGACCCGAACTACATCGTGGTCAACGCGGGGCTGAAGTCGGAAAGCCTGATCGCAACCGAGGAATTCAAGAACGACGCCGGCGAAGTCGAGGTCAAGCCCGGCGACTTCGTATCCGTATCGATCGAGGCGCTGGAGGACGGCTACGGCGAGACGCGTCTGTCACGCGAGAAAGCCAAGCGCCTGGCGGCCTGGCTCGAGCTGGAGAAGGCGCTCGAGACCGGCGAGAAGATCGCAGGCGTCATCACCGGCAAGGTGAAAGGCGGCCTCACCGTGATGGCCAAGGGCATCCGCGCCTTCCTGCCGGGTTCGCTGGTCGACATGCGACCGGTCAAGGACACCACGCCCTACGAGGGCAAGCAGATGGAGTTCAAGGTCATCAAGCTCGACCGCAAGCGCAACAACGTGGTCGTGTCGCGGCGCGCGGTGCTCGAGGAAACCGTGGGCGCGGAGCGCGAGGCGCTGCTCTCCACCCTGCAGGAGGGCGCGGTGGTCAAGGGGATCGTCAAGAACATCACCGACTACGGCGCGTTCGTCGACCTGGGCGGCATCGATGGCCTGCTGCACATCACCGACCTCGCCTGGCGGCGCGTCAAACACCCCTCCGAGGTGCTCAGCGTCGGCGACGAGGTGACCGCCAAGGTGCTCAAGTTCGACGCCGAGAAAAACCGCGTCTCGCTCGGTCTGAAGCAGCTGGGTGAGGATCCCTGGGTCGGCATTTCGCGCCGCTACCCGCAGGGCACGCGCCTGTTCGGCAAGGTCACCAACCTTACCGATTACGGCGCGTTCGTCGAGGTCGAGTCGGGCATCGAGGGCCTGGTGCACGTGTCCGAGATGGATTGGACCAACAAGAATGTGCACCCCTCGAAGGTGGTGCAGGTCGGCGACGAGGTCGAGGTGATGATCCTCGAGATCGACGAGGACCGCCGCCGCATCTCCCTCGGCATGAAGCAGTGCATGCCGAATCCGTGGGAAGACTTCGCGCGCGAGTACAAGAAGGGCGATCGCGTCAAAGGCCAGATCAAGTCGATCACCGACTTCGGCGTGTTCGTGGGGCTGCCGGGCGGTATCGACGGCCTGGTGCACTTGTCCGACCTGTCGTGGAGCGACGCGGGCGAGGAAGCCGTCAAGCGCTTCAAGAAGGGCGACGAGGTCGAGGCGCTGGTGCTGTCGATCGACGTCGAGCGCGAGCGCATCTCGCTCGGCGTCAAGCAGCTCGAAGGCGATCCGTTCACCAACTTCGTCGCCAGCTACGACAAGAACAGCGTCGTGACCGGTAGCGTGAAATCGGTGGATGCCAAGGGCGCCGTGGTGGCGCTGTCGGCGGAGGTGGAAGGCTACCTGCGCGCCTCCGAGTACTCGCGCGACCGCGTCGACGACCTGCGCGTGCACCTCAAGGAAGGCGACACGGTGAGTGCGATGGTCATCAACATCGACCGCAAGAACCGCTCGATCAACCTGTCGGTGAAGGCGAAGGACATGGCCGAGGAGACCGAGGCCATGAAGCAACTGCGCACGGAAAATGCAGCGAGCGCGGCGGGCAGCACCAACCTCGGCGCGCTGCTGCGGGCGAAACTGGACAACCGCAACCAGCCGCAATAAGCGGGTCGCACCCGTGCACAGGGGGGAGGGGTTGCCATGACGAAGTCGGAACTGATCGCGCGACTCGCCCAGCGCTATCCGCAGCTGGTGGCGAAGGACGCCGAATACGCGGTGAAGATGATTCTCGATGCGATGACGCACGCGCTGCTGAGCGGCAATCGCATCGAGATTCGCGGCTTCGGCAGCTTCG
>Ga0307374_10007739_pt1 | contig 16260 bp, 21 predicted proteins | sample OX3MG_FD_202532 | JGI IMG/M metagenome (GOLD analysis project Ga0307374, IMG submission 202532) | Soil microbial communities from Risofladan, Vaasa, Finland - OX-3 | ecosystem: Environmental > Terrestrial > Soil > Coastal area > Acid sulfate soil | place: Finland: Risofladan, Vaasa | collected... | reverse complement strand
GCTGCCGCAGTGCTCGCGCCGGCATGCCTGGCGCTGGCCGGGTGCGGCGCGGCCTCGCTCCCTGCGCCGACGGCAACCCTCCCGTCGGGGACCCGCGTCGGACCTCAGGTCTTCCTGAGCGACTCGGCCGCGACGGCGGCGGCCGTTCGGACATTCGCGGACGCCCTCGGCGCAAATGGCCCGACCCTGACCGCCGCGCAGGCCAAGGCATCCGCGCCCTTGCTGGACCAGTCGTTTCAGCAGACTCAGCTCGGGCTGAACCGCTTGTCGACCCAGCAGGTCTCCGACTCGCGTCTGGACGCCCAACGGGAGGCGATCATCGGGCCTCTGGGCGTCGTGGTCGTGGAGATGTCGGCGATCGACGCCGCGGCGCATGCGGGCAACGTGACAACGTTGATCGCGCACCTGGCGCCGCTGCGTACGGCGATCGGCGCGCTCCAGCAGGCCGGCGCCGGATAACGTGTCGACGCGATGGCGGGCGCCCGCCATCGCGCGAACGGCCATCGCGCGAACGTACATCGCCAGCCGCGGCCGGCATTAGCCGGACCGCGGACTTCGACGCGCTAGGCGGCGGCGTGCGCCGGTGCTTCAGGCACGATCGGCGGCACGACGTGCCACGGTATCGTGATCGCGCGGCCATCCATGGTGATCTGGCCGGCACCGCGCAGCTTGGAAAAGCCGGTCGTGACGGCTTCCCGTGACGCACCGACCAGCGACGCCCACTGGGCGTGGGTGAGGTCGAGCCGCAGCTGAATGCCTTCGGGTGCGGCCACGCCGAACCGGTCGGCGAGTTGGTGCAGCCGTGCACGTAGGCGGTCTTCGACGCGCATCTCGCTGATCAGCGCGACCGTCTCGCTGAGCGTGGACGTGCGCTCGGACAGAACCTGGGCCAAGTTGCGGCCGAGGCGGGGATAGCGGGACATCAGTGCTTCGAGCGACTGGCCCGACAGCGGCGAGACCGCCGAGTCCTCGAGAGCCGCGATCATGGGTTCGGTTGCGCTGCCAAGGGTCGAGTAGACGTTGCCATCGTCGAGGATCGCGGTCATCACTTCGTGTCCAGCCGCGGTGGACTCGAAGACCGCAATACGACCGGCGCGAACCACAAATAGGTGGTCCGGCCGCAGCAGCGGCTCGGGGATCTCACCGCCGCGAGGCCAGCGCACGACCGGGAGGCGGTTCTCCAACATCGTGAGGTCGGCCGCGGGCAACCCTGCGAACAAATCCATGCGGGCAATGCTGAGCCGCGAGGCGAACCGGGGACGGCTCGGGGTCGCGGGCAACTGGGAAACTTCTTTGAGTGCGATAGCCATGCAAGGACTGTCGCACCAAATTGTTATGGCGATCTGATGGAAGTCGGAAGATGTCATGGCGACTCGAGGGGGCGACCGACCGCGCTGCGGGTCGCACACCGCGCATTAGGCGGTGCGACGGGGGCTGCGTATCGGGGGCAGCGGCCACGCCGGCGTTTCGTGGACGCGCAGCTCGACGTAGATCAACGCAACGCCCGCGTTGGCGACCGGTGCCACGACCGTCAGCGCGATGAACGCACCGAGTCCGCGAAGCATGATCCCGGGGGTCCCCCCAACCGCGTCAAGCGGGATGTTGATGAGGTCCGCGATGAGCAAGCCGCCAAGGCCGACGGTGATCTGGATCGCCAACCAGCTGCCGAGCACCCACCAAAAATGCCCGCGCACCAGCGCGACGCTGCGCCCGATGGCGTCGCGAATGCTGCGCTGCTCGGTCACCACGGTGATGGGGGCCACCAGCCACACCACGAACAGATAGATGCCGGGGATCAGGAGCGCCAGGAACCCCGCCAGTATGCCGAGCGTCGTCATGAACACCACGGCCACCAGCGGCCAGAACCGCTCCCCGACGCGTTCGAGTGCAACGCCGGGGTTTGCCGGTTGCCCGTTGATCAGGTGGAGGATCAACACCGTCGAGGCCGCGATCGAAAGCTGCCCGAGCAGGAGCTGGGGGAGCAGCGTGAGCAGCTCCTGCACGAGTTCCCGCAACCGCGTTGACGGTCCGCCATAGGCCAGCTGACTGCCGATGAGCAGGACCGCCTCGGGCAGTGTGCTCACAAGCGCCACCAACACAAACGGCACGGGGACGGCCCGGTACATCGTCAGCGCCGTACGCATGATGCCCGCCAGCCCGAGCGGCCGGGCGGGTGGCGGCGCATAGTCCGCGCTCACCGCCAGTCGTCCTCGAACGGCTGCGCCTCGGCGGCGAGCTCGTCGACGTCCATGCCGGTGCTCTGCATGAAAAACGGGGTCATGAGGTTCAAGGTGTGCCGGCAGGCGGGGCAGATCGGCAGCGGCGGTGGAGGCGGCAGCTGCGGGTGCTCCCCACGGAGTGAATACGCCTTACCCACGTACTTCTCGCAGACGCCGCAACTGCCGAGTTTGGCGTCGAAGCGCACAAGATCCCAGCCGGCATCGGCGACCTGGGACAAGAACCCGTGCGTGCGCTCGGCGTATGCCGCCGCCTCGGCGGCCAACTGCGCGCGCGCGTCCGGGTCCCAGCCGTCCCGGAGTGCGCGTGCGAACGGCTCGGGCGGGTTCGGAACGTCTCGGAAGCGCTCGGTCCACCGATCGATCTCGGCGTCCCAGTCGCGTTCAGCCACGGAATCAGTCCTCGATGAAGTCCACCGGGACCGGACCCTCCACAAGGCCCGCCTCGGCGCCGCGCCGCAGCAGCTCGTCGATCGCCGCGCGGCCGTCCTCGCCATAGTCGAGCGTGCGCTCGTTGACGTACATCCCGACGAAGCGGTCGGCCAGGTCCATGTCGAGTCCGCGGCCGAACTTCTCCGCGTGCTCGAGGGCCGGCTTCCGGTGATCGAGCGCGTAGGCGATGCTGTCGCGCAGCAGGTGCGACAGACGGCGTAGCGTGGCATCGTCGCCGACGTCCCGGCGCACGGTGTTGGCGCCGAGCGGAAGCGGGAGCCCGCCGGTTACCTCGTCCCACCAGATCCCGAGATCCAGGATGTTGACCAGGCCCTGGGACTCGTAGGTCAGCTGGCCCTCGTGGATCACCAGCCCGGCGTCGACCTTGCCGTCGGCGACCACGTCGAGAATCTCGTCGAATGGGGTGATAACTGGTTCAGCGATCCGGCCGACGGCCAGCTGCAGCTCGAGGAAGGCGCTGGTCCAGGCACCGGGCACCGCGACTCGCAGGAACGGCAGGCGCGCGGGATCGAGCGCCTCGCGTGCGACGACCATCGGCCCGTATTTCTCGCCCATCGACGCGCCATGTGGCAACAGGCGGTAGTGCTTGGAGACGTAGGCGTAGGCATGCACGGAGATCGCGGTGACCTCGAGCCGGCCCTCGACGGCCCACTGATTGAGCGTCTCGATATCCCGCAGGATGTGCTCGACCCGGAAACCCTCCATCGGGATCAGTTCGTTGGCGAGCGCGTAGAACATGAACGCGTCGTCAGGGTCAGGGCTGTGGCCGATCCGGATCAGCTGCGATGCCACGCGGGCTCCTCGGTGCGGTGGTAGGACCTGGCCATCCTAGTCGGCCGCGGGAACATCGGCGGGACGACTGGTCGCCGGCGGGGTCCAGAACTCACGCATCGCAACGCCCCGCACGAGCCCGCCGGGCCCGTGGCTGACCGTCATCCCGGCGCGCTCCATCACACCGACCGATCCCGTGTTGTCGTCGGTCGTGTTGGCGGTCACGCGGGCCACGCCGGGCTGGGTGAACGCCCACTCGAGCATTGCCACCACCGCCATCGTCGCGTAGCCGCGCCCACGCACCGCCGGGACCAGCCCGTAGCCGATATCCACCGTGCCGTGGTCGTCCGGGGGCCCATGAAACAGGGCGTCCCCGATCGTGAGCCGGTCGCGCTCACGCACCATGCAATACGCGCCGAACGGATCGGTGCGGCCATCCTCGCGTGCGACCATCACGGCCGTCGCGCAGGCGAGCGACCCCTCAGTGGGGTATCCGCCAGCCCAGCGGGCACCGTCGGGCGGCTTGCCGACCAGGATGCTGCGGGCCAGGCGCCGGTCCATCGCCACGAGCGTCAGCAGCGGTATGCGGATGTCGGCGAGCTCAGGCGAAGTAGGTGTCCTCGTGTGCGTAGGGCGGGCTGCAGCAGCAGAGCATGCGAATTGTCGCGTCGCCGTCGGCGGTGAGTTGGTGCCACGCGCGGGGGGGGATCAGGATCGCATCGCCGGGGCTTACCCGCGCGCGCTGGCCGTCGATGTCCATCTCGCCACGGCCCTCGAGCAGGTAGTAGATCTCCTCCGCGACGCGGTGGTAGTGGCGCGTGGTGGCGGTGCCGGCGCTGATGGTCGCCTCAGCGAGGCTCTGCTGGACGACCGGCGCGGTCGTGCGGTCGAGCAGGCTGCGGATCGTGCTGCCGTCAGCGGTGGTGAACGGCTCGGCATCGGTGAGCGCACGGATATGCATCAAATGGCTCCATGATCGGGGAGAGGGCCGTCTAGACCGTGCCCTGCCGGGCGTCGGCGGTCGTCGGGGCGGAACTCTCGCCGGCCCACGCGACGCACATACCCTCGCCTTCGGCGGCGAGCTGGCCGTCGGTCAGGTGGATCGCGACGACTGCGCGAAAGCCCCGGTCGCTGCGCTGGGTGAGGCGCCCCCGCAGTTCGAGCGTCGCATCCATCGGGATCGGCCGCCGCAGCCAGTACCGCACCTTCGCCGTCATGCCCCAGATCCCGTGTGGCGCACCGGCGTACACGAGCATCTCGTCGACAAGCAGGCCGACCAGGCCGCCGTGGAACCGCTGCGGGTAGCCCTCCTGGTGGGGGGCCGGCGCGTAGGTCGCCACGGCGTCCGTGCCGTCCTGGTGCACGCGCAGATGCAGGCCGAGCAAATTCGCCGGACCGCACACGAAGCAGTTCGGGTATTCCGGCGGGTTGAGCAGTGGAAGTTCATCGAGGTTGTCGGGCAACGTACTCACGCGGCCTCCGCTCCGGCGGGTGCAGATCATGCGGGGCGCCCAGCGACCCGCGGCGCCACCAGATGCTAGCGTGTGCCCCCATGTTGGCTGTGTTTATCGTCTTCCACTCGCTGGTCTGCGTGCTGCTGATCTTCCTGGTCCTGCTGCACTCCGGGCGCGACGCGGGTCTGTCGGGTGCGTTCGGCGTCGGTTCGACCAGCGGCAGCTTCGGCGGGTCGTCGGCGATCGTCGAGAAGAACCTCGATCGGATCACCGTCGTGGTCGCGGTGCTCATGTTCGTCTCGACGTACCTGCTCGCAAAGCACTATTAGGGCGTCCTTAACCTTCGCTGACCCCGCCGTGCGGTTGGTCAGGGGCGACGGTCCACGCATACGCCTCGGCGAGGCGCAGCAGGGCGTTCGAATTCGGTGCCCGCAACACCTGTTCGTGGATGTTGTCTAGCAGGGCCGCGCGCACGCGCGCGGCGGCGTCGTCGGGGATCGCGGAGTGGATCATCTGGGTTCCTTAGGTAGCGTCGGATCGGGGCGGTCGACCGGCCAGCTATGTTCGAACGTCCTCCTGTGAGAATGCCCGATCGATCGGTATGCTTGTCGACGTGAATTCGGAATTGACCAAGTCGTTTCCCGTCCGGTTCGTGGGATCCTTCGTCGCCGCAATCGCCGTGGCGATCGGGCTGTACCTCGGCGCGCTGCTGTCGGTGTACCTCCTTGGGTGGATCCTCGGCCTCATCGAGAGCATCTAGGGCCTGATCCGGCGGGCTGTGCGCGGCGCTCGACGCACCGCGGTCGCTGTGCCCTGCCCGTGCGGGCACCGCATCGCGGCGACGCCTGACGACGGATTGCGAGCTCCCGACCGGTCAGACCGGGTGCCCGCGATAGACTCCCAAGATGGTCCCGCGCGGCATGATCCATGGGCGTTTCCAGCCCATGCACCTCGGTCATCTCGCGTATCTCGAAGCGGCCGCCGCGCAATGCGGCGAGTTGTATGTCGGCATCACGAATCCGGACCAGCGGGCGACGCGACCCGAGCCGGACGACCCGATGCGGCACCTGCCGGCGTCGAATCCGTTCACATACACCGAGAGGATGCTCATGATCACGGCCGCCGCCGCGGAAGTCGGCCTCGGCGACGTTCGCGTTATCCCGTTCCCGATCTCCGAGCCGGAGCTCTGGGACGACTACGTGCCGCGCGACGTGGTCCACTACATCCGGGTGTTCTCCGCCTGGGGGAGTGCCAAGGTTGACCGCCTGACCGCGCGCGGGTATCGCGTCGAAGTCCTTGCGGCTCCGCAGGGCAAACAGGTCTCGGGCGAGGACGTCCGCGCCCTAATCCGTTCCGGGGGACCATGGCGGGCGTTGGTCTCCCCGGCGGTCGCGCGTTTCATCGACAATCTTCCCGCCGGACATGCGCTCGGTCCTCGTTCTCTTACTTGACGGTCTCGGCGATCGGGGCCACCGCGAACACGGCGGGCGCACCGCGAACGAGGTCGCCGATACCCCGCATCTCGACGCCTTCACGGCACGCGGCAGCACTGGGCTGTTGCACCCACTCGGGCCGGGACGCGCCCCGTCGAGCGAGGTCGCACACTGGGCGATTCTCGGCTACCCGAAATCGGAGTTTCCCGGGCGCGCGGTCTTCGAGGCGCGCGGCCATGGATTCGAGCCCGCCCCGGACGCCGTGCTGGCGTACGCGGCGCTCCGGAGTACCGAACTGCGGGGCGGGGCGCTCTGGGCGACCGGTCGGGCAGGCGCCGGTGACGGACCGGACGCGCGACTGTTGATGGATGATCTTCCCGGGGGTGCATTCGGCGACCTCACCCTCGAGGTTCGCGCGCTCGAGCCCGAGACGGGCGAAGGAATTCTCATCGTCGCGGGAGGGCACGACGGGGTCACCGACTCGGACCCGTTCTTTCGCGATCGCTACCCGATCATGCGTCCGCGTCCGGTGGCTGCGGAGGCGGTGCCCACGGCCCACGCGGCGGAGGAGTGGAGCCGGGAGGCGCTGCGCGTGCTCGCCGCGCATCCGGTCAACGCAGCCCGGCGACGGGACGGCCGTGCGGCGCTCGACGCCGTGACGCTGAAGTGGTGGGGTCGCGCCCGCCCGGCGACCCCGTTTGCGGCCCGGCACGGCCTCGACGGGGTGCTGATCGGCGGGTCGTCATTTCTTGCGGGGCTCGCGTCCACGATGAGCATGCGTTTCGTCGCTGCTGCCGAGGACCCCAACCCCGCAGCCGCCCTCCGGCACCGGTTGGCGCTCGCGCGGGCGGCGTTCGATGGGGGCGCCACGTTCGTCTTCTGCCACCTGAAGGCCCCCGACGAGGCAGGGCACTCGAAGGATCCCGCGACCAAACGGAACACGATCGCGGCCATCGACGGAGCACTCGGCGACCTCGATGCGCGGTTCGCGCAGGAGATCGTCTGCGTTACCGGTGACCACACAACGCCGACCTCCCCAGAGGTCATCCACTCTGGCGACCCGGTGCCCTTCGTCGTTGCCGGGCCCGGCGTCCGGTCCGATAACGTGGCGGCCTTCGGCGAGTTGGACTATGCCCAGGGCATCTTGGGACACTTGACGGGCGCGGATGTTATGCCGGTGTTGCTGAATGCCGCGGACCGTCCGCTCTTTCTCGGCTCGCGTCCCACGCCCACCCCATTCGCCGCCGGCGCCCCGACCGACGTCGAGCCGCTCGCGCCGTAGGTCAATCCGGCGCGGTGCGGTATTCGGAGGCCAGGCTCTCGGCGATCATCGCACGCTGGATTTCCGTCGTACCTGCAGGAATGCGCAGGTTGCGTGCGACTCGGTAGATCCGTTCCAGCCCGGTCTCGGCAAGCAGCCCCCTGCCTCCGTGGACCTGGATGGCCCGATCTGAGACGCGCAGGAGCGCCTCGTCGCACCAAGTCTTGAGCGTCGACAGGTCGCGCCGCTCAGCGGCACCCACCCTTCCGCCGCCCAGCACGTCTGCCGCATCGAGGCCCGACAGGATGTCGAGCGAGAGCGCTCGCATAGCGCGCCAGTCCAGGTAAATGTCACTGAGACGCTCTGCGATCGCTCCGAAGTCGCCGATGGGGCGCCCGAACGCGCGCCGGCGGGCGGCGTAGTCAGCGGACCGGTCAAGGCAGTGCCAGGCGAGGCCCGAACACATGCCCCCGCGGCGGCTCCGGGCCCAATTGATCCAGGTGAACACCAGCGGCAGGCCATTCCCTTCGCGACCCATGACCGCGCTGTCGGGAAGCCGCACATCCTCAAAGGTGAGGACGCCGGTCTGGCCATCGCTCATGATCGTTTGCTGAACGGGCCCGCGCGTCACCCCTGGCGTGTCCACTGGCACCAGGAAGGCGGTGAGCTCGCCGCGCCCGGCACCGTCGACGCGCGCAATGACTTGGGCCATCTCGACAAATGGCGCACCGGTGATCAGATGTTTGACGCCGCGCAGGATCCACGCGTCGCCATCGCGGCGCGCGGATGTCTCGAGGGCCAGGGCGTCCGATCCCGCCCCGGGCTCAGTGAGCGCGAAGGCGACGTTCGTGCGGCCAGCGAGGAAGTCGCCAAGTCGGCGCTCGCGTGCCTCCGGACTCCAATACAGCACGAGATGGCTCGGGCCGTCGGTCCACGCGATCATCCACTGGACGCCACGCAGGCCGTGCCGGTAGATCTCCTCTTGGAGATAGAATGTGTCCACGAGTCCGAGGCCGAGCCCGTCGGGTGCCGGTAGGTGCGGGCAGTACAGGCCGGCGTCTGCCGACGCCTGCTGCATGCGGCGCTTCAGATCGATCATGGCGTCGGCGAGGCGTCCATCCGGCTCCAGGGCGAACGCCGTCGGGCCGATCGCGCGCTCGACCTCCTCCACCATCGGCAGGGCCTGCGCGGCGATGAATTCGCGGACCCGCTCGAGCGCGTGCCGGCCCGCATCTGACGGCGGGTAGCCACGCGAGAGATCGGGCGCCGTCATGCCACCACTGCAATCTGCCCGACCGGGTCGGCAGTGAGCCGGCCGATGTGCCAGCTCGACACGCCCCGCGCGGTGAACTCGTGGCGAAGCCCGTCGATCTGGTCCGGCGCGACGGCGAGCAACAATCCGCCGCTCGTTTGCGGGTCATGCAGCAGGTCCTCGACATCACGGGGGACGTCGCCGTCGACACGGATCAGCGGTTCGGCGAACGCGCGGTTGCGCTGGGCGCCGCCGGTCGTGACCCCGTCCGCTGCGAGGCAGCGCGCTCCGGGCAACAGCGGGACGGAAGCCGACGACAGCTCGGCGCCGACGTTGCTCGCGGCCGCCATCTCCGTCAAGTGACCGACGAGGCCGAATCCGGTGATGTCGGTCGCGCAGCGCACACCGGCAGCGAGGGCGGCCTCGGCGCCGGCGCGGTTGGACCGCAGCATCGACGCGACCGCCGCGTCCATGGCCGCCGGATCGCCGCGACCCAACTTGGCGGCGGTGACGATGACCCCGACGCCGATCGGCTTGGTGAGGACCAGCAGATCGCCCGGCTGGCCCGCGGCGTTCCGCAGGAGCCGGTCCGGGTGGGCCATCCCGACGACCGCCAGCCCGTACTTGGGCTCCGGGTCGGAGATGCTGTGGCCACCGAGCACCGGGCACCGGTCGTCCATCGCCGCCGCGGCACCGGCGCGCATGATGCGCGCGAGCGCGTCGGGATCTGCGTCGTCGGGAAAGGCCGCGATCGCCAAGCCGAACAGCGGGGATGCGCCCATTGCGTGGAGGTCGCTGAGCGCGTTGGTGGCGGCGATGGCGCCGAAGAGGCCCGGGTCATCGACGATCGGAGTAAAGAAATCGACCGAGGCGACGATCGCGAGGTCATCGCGAACGCGATAGACGCCGGCGTCGTCGGCGCCGTCGAACCCGACCAGCGCATCGGGGTCGGTTACGAGCGGCATGCCCGCGAGCGCTTCGACCAACGCGGCGCGCCCGAGTTTGCAGCCGCAGCCGCCGCCCCGAGCCATGTGCGTCATCCGAGTCACGCGCCCATTCCCCAGTCGGATGCCCGGCACGGCCGAAGATATCAGACGACCGAATCCGTCGATCCGGGTCCGCGAGCCAGGCGATGCTGCGGTGTTCCACTGCGCAACCCCGCCGGAGCGGGGTTGCGGTGCATGCGGTTGACGGGCGCACGTTCGAACCCTCGAGTCGTTTCGAGGCTTGACGCCGCCGCCCGCGCCCGTACCAGCATCGTTCGATCATCGGGCCTGGGCCAAGCACCCAGCAGGCCTGCTTTGCGCCTGCCCATGGGGGCTATTCAGTCGGCGGTGCTGGACGTTCTCGAAGCTGCTCGCGGGTCGCTGCGTACCGGCGAAATCCATTCACGGGTGCAATGTCGTCTTGGGCAAGCCGTTTCACGAGATACGGCTAACAGCTTCCTGTCGGTTGCGGCGCGAACACGATCGCCGCACCTCGAACGCAAAGGGCGAGGGCTGTACGCGTGCTGTAAGGCATGAGGCGGTTCACGCCGCCTCATCTCGACGATTGCCTTTTGGAGATCCTGGACTCGTGGGCTGTTAACTGCTGGCCCGTGGCAGGACGCGATGATTCGCAGCGCGCTCGCGTTGAATCTCTTGGTGCATGCCCCCTCGGGCGCGATCGCCGCTGCTGCGACCACATCGCTCCCCGAGGAGCTCGGAGGTGAGGGCAATTGGGACTACCGCTTCTGCTGGGTCCGCGACTCCGCCCTTACCTTGGAGGCCTTGCTCCGGCTCGGTTGCACCAAGGAAGTCGACTCCTTCTTTTGGTGGCTGATGCACGCTTCGCAGCGGACGCATCCACGCCTACAAGTCCTCTATCGCCTCGATGGCAGCTCCCGGGCCGCGAGGAGCCGATTGCGCCGTCACTTGATCGCACCATCTCCACCGAACGCGCGTCGAAGGGCCGCCCGGTCGGCGCGGAGGGCGCTGACAGTCTCCGCCAGTCGGCGCTCACCCTCCGGCGTCACGCGCACCAGTACCATCCGTGCATCCGAGGTCGAGGGGATTCGAACCACCAGCCCGGCCTCCTCAGAGCGGTCGATCAGCTCGCTCACCGTGCTTTGGGAAAGCGCAAGCCGACCGACTAACTCGTTGACCGTCGCCTGCTGGCTTCCATCGGCGGCCCCCATGATCATCAACAGAAGCAGGTGACGCTGTGGGGTCAAACCATGGGCACGGGCGACCTGTTCTCCGCGCCGCAGGAACGCCCGCAGCGCCGCACGCAGGTTCGCTGTATCCCGATACTCGGCCAACGTCGGTTGGTTCGAGTTGCGCTCCACCGGAGCGGAGGTGCTCCGCCCCGGTGGGCGCTCCGGGCGTGGTCTCGGCGAGGGCACCCGCCCAGACTACTCGGTAGCTCAGCGCTGATCCGCGTGCAGGAGCGGCTCGTTCTTGCGGCCTTCCGATTCGAAGAGTCCGTAGTGCCCGAGCAGGTCTGCCCACCACTCGGTGCTCTTGTGCCACCCGTCCGGCGTTTCGTCGGGCGGCGGCGGTGCGTCCACGATTTGCGCCGTCGAAATCCCAAGACTGAGCCGCACCGTGTTCGTGGCGTTGTCGACACGGGCAAATGCCGCCGCCGGGAGGTACCCCGCGTGGCCTGAATGGCCGAGAATCTTGTGCACGCGTACCCCGTTGGGGCGCACACCCTCAATCTCTCCGAGAACGCGGCCATCGGCGTCCCGGACCTGGTAGCCAACGAGCCGTATGTCGACGCTGGCCGTGGTCTGTGAGTTCATCGCTCCTCCCCTCAATCCCATCATCCAGGGGTGTCGTCATCGGCGGCCTGCGCTTGCCGGTCGCCCACGCCTGTCAGGGGCGCACACACCCAGGTGGGATGGTCTCTCTATCGTTATACGATTGATCGTTGCATTACATCATTCCATCGTCATGGCGCGCATGTGAGTGCCCGTCGCTCCGCAGGGGCGGTGGGACGCTACCCCCGGGCCCGCACGTCACCACGACGCCGACGATGAACCCTTCGATGGCGGGGGGGGTGATGTGGCCGACCAGCCGGGAGCCACTCACCGATTCCTGACGTGAGCGCCGTACTCCCGTAGCCGGACGAGACCGCGTCGGTAATCCGCACGATGAGCACGATCAACACGAGCGCATATTGGGCGCCCAAGGCACCGATCGCTTGCGGCAGTCCGACCAAGCGGATCAGCCGTGACTAATGGTGGCATCCGTCTCCGCCCGCCGCGACCAAACCGACGGTCGTGCGGTGGCGAAGGACCGGATAGCCAGCCATGTCCCCGACACGTCGGCCCGCGCGGGTAGGCGTGGCCGCACATCGCGAGGACAAGCTGTTACTGGGCGGCCGTCATGCCCGCAGCGCCCCCCTGCTACTCGCTCGAGAGCTCGAAGCGGCGCAGACCGCTGTGCCGCGCGACGACATGGACGCAGGCCTCCTCAGCGAGGGAGGGTCCCATCACGATGAGACCGTCGCACGATGAAATGTGGATCGACCGTTGCTGTGCGTCCTGACCTGATCTCATCGGCTGTCTCCTTTCCGGTGTCCTGATGAGCTGACCATCGAGTCCGAACTCGGGCTCGAGGGTGCTCATTGGCGTCGCCTCGGCAACCGCTGAGCTTGGCTCATCTCGTGGCCTCCGGCGCCGCGCCCGTCGTGTCGATGGCCTCGTCCCTTGCGTCAGGATCGTCGACCCGTGGGGTCTGCCGCGCCGAGCGGTGCCAGCGGAGGGAGGGAGCCTGGGGAGTGGACTCGGCGAGGCGCTTGGCCAGGACCTCAGACATGGTGTCGCGGGTAAGGACCCCGACCGCGACACCGTCATCGGTGACGACGACCTGGTCGATGTCACTGGCAAGAAACAGGGCAAGCGCGTCGCGAAGGTAGGCCAGGCCGTCGACGCTCGGCGCGTCGGGGTCGATACCTCCGGCGGGGAGAGGGTCCATGACTTGCCTGGCCACGGCGGTGCGAAACGGGTCGGTCTCGGTGTCGAACTCCACCCGGAAGCCGCGGCGCACCAATCGGTCAGTCATGAGCCGGTCCGAAAGGAACTGCTCGGCGGTGATCTCCGCGATCCCGAGCACCAGCAGCATGGGGACGATCATGCGGTAATCGCCGGTGACCTCGAGGCCAAAGACTGCGCCGGTGAGCACGGCGCGTGATGCGACGCCGAACGTCGCGCCCATCGCCACGAGCGCGAACGCCCCGGGCTGGATGTGAGCTGACGGGAACAGGTGACTAAAACCGACCCCGACCATCTCGCCCATGGTCGCCCCGATCAGAAGGACCGGGGCCAGGGTGCCGCCGGAGGTGTTGGAGGCGAGGGCGATCCACCACGAGAACATCTTGGCGAGAAAAAGGAGGACGAGTGTGCCGAGCAGGAAGCGGCCGTTGACCGAGTCGGTGATGGCCCAGTAGCCGACCGAGAGCGATCCGGGCACAGCGAGGCCGATGACGGCGAAGGCCACTGCGCCGAGTAGCGGATGCAGGAGCTCCGGAATCGGCAGCCGCCGGAAGCCAGCCTCGGCGGCGAAAAGGCCCTTGTTCAAGATGACGGCAAGGAGCCCGACCGCGACGCCGAGCACCGCGAACAGCGGCAGCTGCTCGGCCGGGGCGCCCGTCGGGTGGGTGACGGCGAACACTGGTTGTGAGCCGAGGAGCAGGGTGTGGATCTCGGTGGCGATCCCGGTGGCCAGGACGAGCGGGAGCAGTGACCGCAGGGAACGCTCAAATAGGAGCAACTCGAAGGCGATGAGGATCGCGGCGATCGGTGTGGAGAAGACGCCGGCCATGCCCGCCGCTGCGCCGGTGGCCAGGAGGATGCGGCGCTCGGCGGGCGAGATCCTTAGGACTTGGCCGAGGAGTGATCCGGCGCATCCACCGGTCACGATGATCGGCCCCTCGGCCCCGAACGGGCCCCCGGTGCCCATCGCGACCGCCGCAGAGAGCGGTTTGGCCAGCACGACTCTCGGCTTGACCCGGCTGTCGCGCAACAGGATGGCCTCGAGCGACTCGGGGATCCCGTGGCCCTTGATGACCGGGCTCCACAACGCCAAGAGCACCACGACCACGGCACCCCCGATTGCTACCGGGATGAGCACCGGCGTGGGGTGGTAGTAACGAAGGTTCGGGAGCGTGAACCCGACTCGGTGCAGGAGGGCCAAGTTGCTGATCAGCCCGACCAGGCGCACCACGAGATAGGCCGCGACGCCACCGATAAGCCCAAGCACGACGCCAAACCCAGCAAGCATGGCCATCCGCGCCGGAGACTCCCCCAGGCTTACCTCTTTGTCGGCCGGATGGCCACCGCGCAAGGTCAAGAGTCGTCGCATGATGAAACCTAATCGGAGTACGATAGAAAACCTTAACACGTCGCGACGGATCAGACGGGACAGGCGACGGGCCCAGCGGGTTCCTAGCGGTCGGCGCCCTCGTGTCGAGACTCTCAGCTCGCCGGCGTGTGCCGGTTGAGATGAGTGGCGGAGAACCCCCGGATCGCACGGTTCAGGGGCCATCGGGGGCGTCTCACCGGGCGGATTGCCACCGATGCACTCGGTAGCCCCGTAGAAGGCCCTGCCGCCGGCGGAGGCTTATCGAATGGCGAGACCCAGTCTCGAACCGGGGGCAACACGGTGGTCAGGCGTCCACGAGCTCCTCGTGGCAGGACTCGAGCTCGGCGGCCTCAGCCTCGAAGGTGATCGCCCACTGTCCGACCGAGCGCAAGCCGATCACCGTGACCCGGTGATCGGCAGAGTTCGAGGGGAGCGTACGCAGGCCGGCCCAGCGGGAGAGATGCTCGTCGGTCGTCATCGCTCGCAAGTGCCGGCAAGGTTATTCCGGGGCGTTGACGAGGAGCGCCTTGATCTGACCGATGGCGCGGACAGGGGGCAGTTTCACCCCGTGGAGGAGAGGCAGAAGGATATGCATGACGCCACAGCCGCCGCGGCGGCGCGGCAGGGCCAGGTATTCGCGCAAGACGGCCTCGCGGGCCGCACGGCCAGCGTCCAGAAGATCGGACTTGGCGCCGTTTCGGCGCGCGGGCCGCACCGGCAACGCTGAGTAGGTCCCCATCCGGGGCCTCCACCGTCTCGTGCTGTACCGCATAGACCCCTTCGAACAGTGCGTCGGAATTCAAGGCCGTACTCCGCGCCAAGGGGACACGCGAGTGCCGGAGAAGAGCACGAGCGGACTCTAGAGACGCGCCGTCCCGGCGGGATTCGCCACGATCACCCGGTACGCCTCGGGACGCCGATCGGTGAGGAGGTGGTTGCGTGGCGTGCGCGAGCGAGCCCGTTCGACGGAGGCAAGGTCCACATCCGCCACGAGGACTTCCTCCGCGCCTTTCGAAGCGGGGCCGGCGATCGGCCAGCCGTCGGCCCCGACGATCAGCGACGCGCCGAGGAAGTAGAGATCCCGCTCGACGCCGATGCGGTCGGCACACGCCATCACGACACCGTTCTGGCCCGCGGCTGCCATCGCGACGTAGTCGCCCTGACAGTATCCTCGGTCATCATAGACGGTGGGTTTGAATGACCCGACCCAGTTAGTGGGCACCGCAACGATGTCGCATCCGGCCGCTGCCAGAGCACGCACGGGTTCGGGGAACCATAAGTCGTGGCAGATGAGCATCCCCACCCTGCCAAACGGGAGGTCGACGGCCTGCAGCGCGGACCCCGGCGTGAACCACGACTGCTCCTCGTAGAATAGATGCAGCTTGCGGTACACGGCGAGCACTCCCTCGGGGCCCAACAACACCGCGCTGTCGTGGAGACAGTCACCTGCGCGCTCCGCCAGCCCGGCGACGATGTACGATCCGTGCTCGCGCGCTACCTCTATCAGTGCGCCGATCGTGCCGCCGGCGTGAGCATCCTCGGTGAGCGACCGCGCTTCATGGAGTGTCTCGAATGCATAGCCGCTGCCGGCGAGTTCGGGCAGCACAATGAGTTGCGCCCCCTCCCGCGCCGCGTTACTCGCCCACCGAACCGCCTGCGCACGGTTGTGCTCGACCTCGCCGATTCTCGGTGCGTACTGGGCAACCGCGATCCGCGCGGTTCGGCTGGCAACAGCGTCACGTACGACGGTGACGCCAACGGCCACTTGCCGCGAGTGCCCAGGCCTCACGCCGAGTGTCTGTCGTGTTCATGGCTCGCCTCGCAGGGCCTCGTTGCAGGCAGCGTTGCATTTCTAGTCTACACCGGAATAACCAGTCTCAGATACATTCCCATGTGCTGTTGGTGGCAGGTACGTGACGCTGGGTCGCGGGGGATATGCTCAGGGTGCGAGGGCACCACTCGGGCGAGCTGGGAAAGCTCGGGGCAAATCGTCTGGGTAGCGACAGTGCCAACTGCCACCGTGCCACCCAAGAGGCCGAGATGACTGATCAGAA
>Ga0307374_10007737_pt1 | contig 16263 bp, 14 predicted proteins | sample OX3MG_FD_202532 | JGI IMG/M metagenome (GOLD analysis project Ga0307374, IMG submission 202532) | Soil microbial communities from Risofladan, Vaasa, Finland - OX-3 | ecosystem: Environmental > Terrestrial > Soil > Coastal area > Acid sulfate soil | place: Finland: Risofladan, Vaasa | collected... | reverse complement strand
ACCGGCGGCGCTTGCTGGCATGCCCACGCTCGCTATGACTATCCGCCGACGGCGGGAGTGATGGTCCACCCGGATAGCTGGCGCTGGGGTCCCGGCGAACACTATTCCTGGCGCGAGCATGAAGGCCGCGGCTATTGGCATGGCAACCGCTGGATGGAATGGTAAAATAGCTGTTGCGAACGAGAACTGGCCGCCCGGTGGGCGGCCTTTTTATTGTCGGGCACGGGGCCGCAATGTGCCGGCTTTCGGGGCTCACTAAAATTCTATTGAAATCGGAAAAAGATCAGCCACGTCCGGCCGCTAGTATCACCCGGCGTTCACTGGGGAATCGGGAAGATTCGCAATCTTTTCCGAGATGCTGAGATACACGCGTGGAACAAGCGCTCAACTCACCGGGGCCTGATGCCTTTGTCATGCCGGATCCCGTCGGCGATCAGCCCGGCCGGCGATTTGGCGTGGATTGGTTGAGCGCCGGCAAAGACGGCGCCACCGCGCCGGGCGTGCAGGTAGAGATTTTCCAAGGTCAATTTTCAGCGGCATTCGACCGGCACTGGAATAATCTGCTTTCCCGTGCCGACGTGCCGAACGTATTTATGCACCCGGGCGTTCTCAATGCTGCTGAGCCCGCGCGGCGGTTGACGGCTTTGCTTGCCTGGGAAAAGGCGCCGGGTGGAAAGCGTCTCGTCGGGTTGTGGGCTTTCGCGACCGGCAAACCGCATCTGTCGATGCTCCCGATCAGCGCTTTGTGCGCGCCGGCGACCGATCATGCTTACCTGTCGGCGCCGGTTATCGATCGCGACTGTCTCGAACCCACCTTGCGCACGATGCTCGATGCCATTGCCGAGGCGCCGGGTTTGCCGAAATTCGTGGCGCTCGAAAGTATGAGCGGCGAGGGGCGGACCTACGAGGCGCTGATCCGCGTGCTGCAGGAGCGTCGAAGCCGATTCTGCCGGCTTGATGCCAAGAAACGCCCGATGCTTGTCCCAGGCGCCGAACCGGAAGGCTATCTGGAAAAGGCGTTGTCCGCTTCCAGCCGCAAGAAATTGCGTCAGCATCGGCGCCGGCTTGGCGAGAAGGGTCGGCTGGAAACCGTCGTTATTCGGACGCTGGCTGATGTCCAGCGCACCTTCGAGGCTTTTTTGAAGCTTGAGGCAAACGGGTGGAAAGGCCGTCGCGGCACAGCGATCCTGTGTTGCCCGGACGATGCCGCCTTCGCGCGTGGGCTTATCGCAACGCTAGCGCAAGCCGGCGACGCATCGATTCATGTGCTTCAACTCGATGGACGGCCGGTGAGTATGCAGGTGGTGCTACGAGCCGGATCCGCCGCCTATACCTGGAAAACCGCTTACGATGAAACGCTCAGCATTTTCTCGCCCGGTATGCTGCTGTTCGAAGACTACAGCAGAGCGTTTCTTGCCGATCCGGAAATCGCTTTCACCGATTCTTGCGCTTACGACGAAACCAGCTACATGGCGGCGTGGCGGGAACGAAATCTCGTGATCGATCTCTGGTTCGATGCGCGCGGTGGCGCTTCTGCCAAATTTTCGGCCCTCGCACGCATGCAGCAGACCTATCTGCCGCTGCGCGAAACTGCCAAACGGGCTTATCTGGGCGTTGCTGAAATCAAGGCGCGGGTGCAGACGACCGCCGCATCCTGGTCAAGCATGCTCAAGCGCGCCGGCAAGCCGGCACCGGCAAATGATTCCATGGCGCGAGTATGCAAAACATGAGCGCGCGGCAAACGGACATCGCGATTATCGGCGGTGGGCTTGCCGGCTCGTTGGCCGCAGCCATGGTCGGGCGCGCGGGCGCCGATTGTGTGCTGATCGATCCGCACGAAACCTATCCCGACGATTTTCGGTGCGAGAAGCTTGACGGTCCGCAGCTGGCGATCCTGCGAAAGACCGGACTTGCCGAAGCGGTAGGGCAGGCGGCTACTCCCGATCGGACCTGCTGGGTGGCACGCCTGGGGCGCGTCGTGGAGAAACGGCCGGGCGACCAGCTCGGCATTTCCTACGGTCCGCTGGTCAACACGATCCGCGGCGAAATTCCGCGCCACGTGCCCTTCATTCGCGCCAAAGCCCAATCAATCGCCACCGGCGCGGAGCGCCAAACGGTGGAACTTGCCGGCGGCGGGCAAATCAACGCGCGCCTGGTCGTGCTGTCCAACGGCCTTAGCGTTTCGTTGCGCGACTCGCTTGCGCTTACGCGCGAGGTTGTCAGTCGCTGCCATTCGGTTACGGTCGGCTTCACCATCAAGCCGCACGGGCAGCGGGCGTTCGCCTTTCCGGCGTTGACGTATTACGCCGAACGGCCAGCCGACCGAGCCGCGTTCGTCACGTTCTTCCCGATCGGCGCAGGTATGCGCGCCAATCTGTTCGCGTATCGCGAATTCGACGATCCCTTGCTGCGCCGGATGCGGAAAGAACCACAGGCCGTGCTGTTCGAACTGATGCCAAATCTGCGCCCCATCGTTGGCGACTTCGCGGTGGAGGATAAGGTTCAGATCAGGCCGATCGATCTCTACGTGACGCATGGCCATCGGCAGGCCGGGGTGGTGCTGGTTGGCGACGCGTTCGCGACGTCGTGCCCGGCGGCGGGCACAGGCGCGCGCAAGGTGCTTACCGACGTTGAGCGGCTGTGTAACGAGCACATCCCGCGGTGGCTCGCCACGCCCGGTATGGGTGAGGCCAAGATCGCGGCTTTCTACGACGATCCGGTCAAGCGGGCCTGCGATGCGTTTTCCGCCGACAAGGCGTTTCGGCTCAAGGCAACGAGCCTTGACGCCACATTCGCCGGCGCTCTGCGCCGCCGCAGCAAATTCGTTCTTCAGGCAACGCGCGGCGCGCTACGCCGGTCGCCGCAGGCTGATGAGCCTCTGCCGGCTGCACGCCTTTCGGTCGAGGCATCGGCCTAGGCAACCGCCGCTGCCCGCTTATCCCGGAACGACTGGGGGGTGATAGTGCAGCGTGAACGCCAGTGCCCAGAGCAAGAAAAGCGCCAGCGGCAGATGCACGATGAGTTGCAGGAAGGTAAAGCCGACGAGGTCGCGTGCGCGCAAACCCAGCACGCCGAGCAGCGGCAGCATCCAGAACGGATTGATCAAATTCGGCAGCGCCTCCGCGGCGTTGTAGATTTGCACCGCCCAGCCGAGATGTACTTTGAGATCGTTGGCCGCTTGCATCACGTAAGGCGCTTCCAGGAGCCACTTGCCGCCGCCGGACGGAACAAAGAAGCCCAGGATTGCCGAATAGACGCCGATCACCAGCGGGTAGGTATGCTGGGTTGAAATGCTGACGAAGGCATGGCTGATCTGGTCGGACAACGTCACGCCGGCGCCGTTCTTGGCTTGCGTCAGGATCGTGGCGATTGCGCCGTAGAGCGGAAACTGGATCAAGACACCGGCAGTGGCCGGGACCGCCTTTGTGACGGCTGCCAGGAAACGTTTGGGCCTCCAATGCAGCAACAGCCCCGCCATCACGAACATGAAATTATAGGTGTTAAGGTAGAGATGGCGACGATCGCGCTCTGGCGGGAGAATTCGTAGATCAGCCAGCCGGCGGCGAGCAGCACGAGCAGAATCGTCAATAGCGGCGAGTATTCGAGCCAATCGCCGGGTTTTTGCGGCGGCCCTTCGGTGATCGCATCGTCGTGCGCGATTTCGATCCCCATGGCTTGTGCCGTTATCGCCGCTTTCGGTCCCGGCGCTGACCAGATCGCAATAGTGATCGAGACCAAGAGCAATACAGCGGTGATCACGAAGGATTGCCACATGAAGATCGTTTCGGTGAACGGGATGACGCCGGTGATGGCGAGCAGCGGCTTCGGTATGCTCGCGGGATTGGCCTGGAGCTGCGCCGCAGACGACGAGAGGCCCATAGCCCAGGTTGCGCCGAGTCCGAGGTAGGCGGCGGCACCGGCCGCACGGTAGTCCATGTTTAGCTCGCGCCGCTCCGCGAGCGCGCGCACCAGAAGCCCGCCAACAATAAGGCTGAAGCCCCAATTCAGCAGTGAAGCGATCATGCTGACAGCGGCGACCATGCCGACAGCGCCGGTGCCGGTCTTCGGCATTTGCGCCAGCGCGCGGATCAGCCGCTGTGCCGGTGCTGAGGTCGCGACGACGTAACCGCCGATGACGATGAACGCCATTTGCATGGTGAAGGTAATCAGGCTCCAAAATCCGTTGCCGAACGCCTGACTGATGGCGATTGGCGAGGCGCCGTTGATCATGGCGCCCGCCGCAACCACGACGACGGCGATCGCAACGAAAATGAAGGCGTCGGGAAACCAACGTTCGGCCTAGGCCGTGAATGCAGTCGCAAGCCCGAATAAAGCGCCGTCGCTCCGCTCGGAACCGTCGGGGGCCCCGCGCACTGCCTTATCCGCCATTGCCGCTCCCCCGAGCCACCGCGTGTTCGCCGTATCAAAAGGCCGAGTTAATTGCCCCGATGGCCTTTTGCACCTTTTGAATTATGCGGACGTGCCGGCCTGACCGCATCAGGGGGCGGATTGCCGCCGAAAACCGACTGGGTGTAGTAGGTGCCGGTCCAGCACCCGCCGCATCCGCAACCGCATGCGCCGCCATACGCCAGTTGGGTCCGTCTCCTCGCCGATACCGTGTTCTCCCGGTCGGCCACGTAAAAGGTAGCGAGGCTGACGTCTGCAATTTCTTCCTCGGAGATACATGTTTCGTGAAGCGTATTGACGCTGCCGGCGGACGGTTCCGCCGCTTGATGAGCGGCGGCGGCGGAAACGCCACTAGCCAACGACAGCGACAATCCAGCAGCCCCCAACAGGGGAACTGCTTTTCTCCGCCGTTTGCGTTTCGAGGTTTGCTTTGTCTGTGACATTGAATAAATCCTTCGGCGCCAATCGCCGCATTTTATCATTCTAGCAATGAATATCGTTGACGGGATCACAGCTGCGCGATCCATTGCGGTGCAGCGTAGCACGATAGGCCCCTGAATATGATCACCACTCATGGCCGGTTCGTGTGGTACGAGCTCAGCACGACCAACGCGGAATCGGCCAAAGCTTTTTACGCGAAGGTTGTGGGTTGGGGGACGCGGGATGCGGTGACCCCGGGTCCGGCCTATGCGTTTTTCACCGTCGGTGAGGTTCCCGTATGCGGGCTTACCGAGCTGTCGGACGAGGCGACGAACGACGGCGAAACGTCGCGCTGGATCGGTTATGTCGCCGTTGACGATGTCGATGCGGCGGCCGGGCGGGTCGAAAGTCTCGGCGGTATTGTTCGCGTTCCGCCGACCGATGTTCCCGGCATCAGCCGATTTTCGATCATCGCCGATCCCGAAATGGCAACGCTCGCGCTGGTCAAGGGAGTTCAATCCGCGCAAACGGAAGGCGACGCGCTGCGCGCACGCGGACGGATCGGCTGGCACGAACTCCTCGCCGCCGACTGCGAGACGGCATTTGCCTTTTATCGCGAGCTTTTTGGCTGGCGGAAAGGTATTGCCGAGGTAGGTCCGCTCGGTGCGTATCAGCTTTTCTCCGCAACGGAAGAAACCGCTGGCGGGATCGCTACGAGGCAAGCGGCACTGCCGATGTCTTTATGGCTTTATTATTTCAATGTCGGCGATATCGACGCGGCGGCGGTGCGGGTCAAAGAAGGCGGCGGCGCTGTACTCAACGGACCAAATGAGGTGCCGGACGGCAGTTGGATTATCCAATGCACGGATCCGCAAAACGCCATGTTCGCACTGGCCGGCAAGCGAAGTTACGGCGCGGTTGGGTTCATGGGCCGGGTTATGCCGTGACCGAGTGCGAATTGACCGACCGGACCTTCAACATGAAATTCGATGCCGGTCATTTTCGCAAATAGATCGATATTGACCGGACCAATTGCGCATCCGCCAAGCCGCAGGTCGGTTGCCATCAAATAAAGTGTTTGGGTCAGAACCCCGACATCTTTCAAGATCAACGAGTAGGCAAGCGCGCTATATTTCCACGACATTCGGCCGAATCGCGCGGCGACTGTGATGAGAATCTGGGGCGGCGTTTCCGCCCCCATCGCATATTGGCCTGCAAGCAACATCGCCCGCAGATCTTGCGCCCGGACGTTAATCGGCGTCAACGCATGCGCGTCGGCATCGTAATGATAGAATCCGCGCACAAGTCCTTGGCAGGTTTCGATCGACAGATAGATTTCCAATTCGTAGTTGCCGCCGGCCGATGGGTAGGGACGCGTTGTGTGACCGTCCTCGCCGGCAGTCTCACGATGATCCGCCGGAATTTTCTTGAGGATACGCGCCGCGCCGTCGAGGAACCGCGCAAGTTCGGCGAGCGTGATCGGCCGTCGCGCATCGAAGTCGCGGGTAGAATGCCGTCGGCGCAGCAGCTTTGCTGCCGGGGATGGTGCTGTTACGGCCGCACCGCGAAGGTTACGCAAGTCGATTTGTTTTCCGGGCCAGCGCGGCCGTATCGCCGACAGGGGGGCAACGGTGTCGGCATAGGGATAGACCCCGCCAAGCGGATTGGCGTGCCGGCCTTCGGTGCTGCGCGTATGGAAAAGCAGGTCGTGAAAATCCCAAAGCACCAGGCTCTCGTCACCTTCGTGCCGGCGCAGCCCATCCTTGCCGGCCGCAACGCGGAACAGGATTTTGCTATCGACGAGTAAGGCGAGGAACTCGATCCCGGGAAATTGCTCCTGCCGGCGAAGCCGTTTGATCGGCTGCGGTGTGGACGTGGAGGCCACCAAGGCAGCGATTTGGGGGTCACATACCCTGAACAGAGCGCCGGCAAGCGGCGATTCCAGCACCAGGTCGTTGCCGCGGCGGCGCAGATACGCAAAGCGAGACAGGACGAGATTATCGCTATCGAGGAGCCGTGGCGTTTGCGGCCAATAATCGGCGCGTTGCGGCTCGATAACCACGAGATCGCCGCCTGCCTGCTTGCCGCGAAGGCAATACTCGACGAGACCGTGACCGGCCAATCGCCGGACGAGGAGGCCGGCATCGCGGCCGGTCTTTCGGTTGCCCGATGCGAGCGAACCCAAAGGTATCCCGTTGCGCAGCTTCTGCGCGTGGTTTGCAGAATCGGTGCCGAACTTGCCCAAGGTGATGGCAACGCCGTCGAATGCGGCGTTAAGCTTGCCGCCGGCGTCCACATTGAGCGAGACGTGTTCGCAAAGCCGGACACAAACACTTAGCGGCGACATCCGCCGATCTTTGTCAGTTCCGGGAGCGCGCACGTGGCGTTGCTCTTAGGTATGCGGATGAATCGGATTCAGGTCATGTTCCGCAAGCGGTTGGTCTTGCCAGCCGAGCTTGACGGGAACATCGTAGAGCCGGCCCGGAGCAAAGCGCCGATAGAAATGGCGCAGCCCCGGAACGATCACGCGAACCACCGGCACGCCGATATCAGGGCGCGTTTGATCGAGGACTAGAAAATCGAGGCCGTTTTGCCGGCAAAGGTTCACACAGGCGAGCGTTTGCTCACGGGTGGTCAGGCCGCCGAAATCTGAGTTCACGCCAATCTGCGAGTCGCCATGCGGCAAAAGATACGGATGATCGTGAAGGCGCAGTGGAGTGGTGCCGTCAAGGCTCGAGTTATCTCCGCGCGCGCAGCCCATGCGCCCGATCGACAGGAATTGGCTCAATTCGGTCATCGCGCGCAGCAAAGCGATACGAGGATCGAAATGCGCGCCGGAGCCGAATTCGACGTTTTCCCGTCCTGCGTCCATCCAGCTCGTTATTGCGACAAAAGTCGGGACGTTAAGGTCGTTGGTGACATCGAGCACCCAAAGGTTGCGTCCGGTCGAGGCAAGCTGATTACGCAGGTCGCGGACGTAGGGATCGTCGAATAAATCGAGGGCCACTTGCGGCCGCCGTAACCGATTGTACCACCAGATCGCGTAGGCATCTCGTTCGACCAGTTCAAGAAATCCTTGAACGATCGCTTCCGCGAGCGTATTGCCGGCTGCACAGCCGTTGGAATCCGCCAGGTAAGCGCCGGGCCCGCTATAGAAAAAATATAATATCGTGGTTGGCAGATACACGTTGCGCTGGTCGCGCAGCGACCAAACCGGCGACCATTCGATTTTCGCGGATGGATCGAACCTGGGAGCAATCTGCGGACCACCCGGCTGCGGCTGCCGGCCATCGGCTTGCCGCGATTGCGCGTCGCTGAACAAAAGGACGTCGTTTGGAGCGATTGCCTCGCCGGCGGGAAAATTGGCGAAACGCCGCGGCATCCTGATGTCGTCGGCTTGAAAAATCCCGGAATACCGCTCGATCGCTTCCATCAAGGCGCTGGCTTCGCCTTGCTCGGCGGTACTGCCTTTGCCGAAGCTGCCGCCGCCAAGTCCGGCCCGAAGTTGATCGACCGTCTCCGCCGGAGCGGAAAAATTATGAACCGCAAGGTAATTAGTGTTCAGCGGCAAATCGGTGTTGATGCGTTCGAGCCGTGAAATGACGCCGGTAAGCGCGCTCACATGTTTGCGGAAACGCTCGACGGTGGATCGCGACGTGACGGTCCGATAACCGCCGCTGGTCATGACCAACTTTTCGCCGGGGCCAAGCTCGATCGGAACCGCCGGGCGACCAAGACCGCGCAGCTTCTTGCTGCCACAGGCGGGACATTGCGGACGCTTTGCTACGTAGTGCCTGGCGATTGTCGAGCCAAGAAGATCGAGGCTGAGAATGTGATCGTTCAAATCGGTGCGAAAGCCGGTGGCGACGGCTTTGGCGATCTCGACCGCCGCAAGCTGCATACCGGTCTGACCGACGGCTTCGCGCGCGAGCGGCGAAGCCGTTACGCAATGCGCCGGCCCGCGGTCCAGAAAAGCCTTAACCTCACGGTTTCGTTGCATCCTCTCGGCGAGGCATGCCCAGCAGGGGCCTTCGCCGGGCCGGAACAGCGGACCGACCAGCGGAAAATTGCCGTTGGTCTGGACGAGCAGCCAGGGCGTCTGATCGGATAAGAATCGGCGATTCAATTCGATCAGGCGGGCATCGAGATAATCGCCTACCGATGCAATTGTCAGACGCGGCGAGCGCTTCGCAATTCGCGCGCCGAAATTGCTTAAGGCGGCGGCAAGTTCCTTTTCGCTCCGCCCATCAAGCGATTGAATGCCGACCGGACAGTCGTGAAAATTTTTCGTCGCGGTTTCAAGCGGCAGACCCAGACTCATCCAGTAGCCGGCAACCGGGCCGGCGAAGGCAGATGCTTTTGTGACAACGAAGCCGCGTTCGATGAGCCGATTGAGGGCTTCCAGGACTTTGTCGGATGGAAAAGTCCGTCCCAATTCACGCACGAGCGTGCCGAAATTCTTTTTTCCCCGGCCGATTTCGTTGACGAGCGCGCAATATAACGCACCGTGCAGGAAAAATTTGCGGTCTTCCGAGTAAAGGCAAACGACGTCGGACGGCAGCAGATAAATCGAGAAGTTTGGAGCAAAGCAGGGCACGTCTTTGCGATCGTGCCCTACGACGTTCGGTTTGCGGTCGGCTTTCATGTTTTGGGCGCACGCAACCAGTGCCGGTGCGGATTTCGGCGCAAACTTCGCATCAGGCAAATTCGTCGTCGAGGTGAGATTTGGCCGGGCAACACCTAAGCCCGGCCATAGCAGGAAACATCTGTCAACGCGACCGAGCAAATACCCGATCTAGCAATAACGGCAACCTCCCCAAGACAGGCAACAGCCGCCATTACCCCACCAGCCGCCGCCACAACCGCAACCACCGCAGCCGCAGCCTCGGCACCCGCCGGCGCCGCATCCTCGGCCGCAACCTCTGCCGCAACCCCTCCCGCCGCATCCGCCGCAGCGTCCGCAGCCTCGCGCTAACTGGACACCCCGGGAGCCTTGCAGGCTCTCCTTGTCGAACACGTAGAAGGTTGCCAGGCTGACGTCGGATATTTCCTCTTCGCCGAGCGTAATTTCATGATTCGGCGCGATCTTTTGCGCTGGAAGGTCCGCCGTTCCCGCTCCGACATGCGCCGCTGCGCTGCCGACCATCGATAGTGACAAACCTGCCGCCCCAAGCACTGGTACAGTTTTACCCTGCTTTCGCTTCGAAGATTTCTTTACGCCCGGCATGGCTCGTTCCTCTCGTATGTCGCGACCTTTGAACCGGTCCATCGTAGCACTAGGCACCGATAGTGGCGGCAATGATAGTCAAAAAGATGGCGCCAAAGCACCAACTCGGGCTGCCCGGTTCGGTTCATTTCATTAAATTTTACCTCGAATGGATGCCGTCCGCAGGCGCCAGTGGAGCGGATTTGACATTCGCCCTCCGTAACGATTCGCGCGCTCCAGTCATGGAAGAACGGCGCGGGCGGATTGTGCGGCTCAACGCCACCGACGATGCAGCCAAAGCCACTGTTCCGGGTGCTCGCGCACCCAGCCCTCGATCACGGCGGTAACCGCCTGCATGGTGCCGGCAATGTCGATGCGGCCGTCGGTGTCGCGTGCCGGGGTGATCGATTCGGTAATCTCGCCGCGAAACGAATTGCCATCGGCAAGGCGAACGACGCGCAGGCCATGAATCGGACATCCGGTTTGCCGCGCCAAAAGCGCGATCAGCGGATTGGCGATGCATCGTCGGCCAAAAAAAATCACCTCGACGCCCTTGGTGAAGTGCTGGTCGGCGAGCATGCCGACATGGCAGCCGGCTTCCAGGAGGCGCGCAAGCTGGACGGGCGCCGACAGCCCGGTTGCAATCAACTCGCCCATCAGCGGTGCGCGCAGCTTGACGATAAGATCGTTGACCGGCGGGATGTTCGGCCGCCGATAAAGCACGGCACTTTTGGCGCCGAGCAAACGCCCCATCACCGCCGGTAGCTCCCAGTTGGCGAGATGGGCTGCGAAGCACAGCAGCGGGCGGCCGCTTGCAATCAGTTGCCGGTAGCGCTCGGCGACGTGTGGCGCGTAGGTGATATCGTTGGGCGAGGGGGGCCCGAGGCCGGCGACGGAAAATTCGTCGAGGTGGGCGAACTCGACGCCGATCCGACCAAGATTGTCCCATACGCCGCCGAGAATTTGTTCGACCTCGGCGTCGGATTTGTCCGGGAATGCCGCACGCAGATTGGCGCGGCCAAGCCGGTGCTCCGGCCGCAGCGGTCCGAGGCGTCGCATCAGCGAGCCGGCAAAGTTGGCCGTGCGGCGCCGATCCATGCGCTTGGCCACGCCCAGCGCGCCGGCGGCAATCGCGCCGACGGTGGCGTCAAGAAGTTTGAAACGCGGCTTCGCCATTGCGCCGGACCGTCAGAAGGTGACGATGATCTTGCCAAACACCTTCCGGCTTTCGAGGCGTGTAAGGCCGCGCTCGAAATCCGCGAGTGCGACTTCGGTGTCGATCACCGGCGCAATCCCGTTCGCCATTTTGGCAAGACTCTCGCGGACATTGCGCATGGAGGCACCGAATGAGCCGAAGATGCGATATTGCTGAAGGTAGAGTTGGAACAAATTCACGGTCGTCGATTGGCCGGAGGTCGAGCCGCAGGTGACGAGCCGGCCACCGCGCTTGAGGCAGAGCAGCGAACCGTTGAACGTATCCGGCCCGACATGCTCAAAGGCGACATCGACGCCTTTCTTATTGGTGAGCTTGCGCACTATCCCTTCGAACCGTTCGGTCCGATAGTTGATGACGTGATCGGCTCCGATCGCTTTCGCCTTGGCGGCTTTTTCGTCGTCACCGACGGTGGTGATGACGGTGCATCCGATCGCTTTCGACATCTTGATGGCGGCCGTACCGATGCCGGAACCGCCGGCCTGGACAAGGATGGTTTCGCCCGGTTCGAGTTTGGCGTTGTCGAACAGCATGTGCTGCACGGTGGCAAACGCAATCGGGGCGCAGGCCGCGTCACGGAAGCTCACACCAGCCGGAACCGGGATGACCAGCCGCGCCGGCATGTTGATGAGGTCGCGAGCGAAACCGTCGACGTGGAATCCCATGATGCCGGTGACGTTCTCGCAAAGGTTATCGCGGCCTTCGCGGCAGGCCTTGCAGGTTCCACAGGTCAGGCCGCCATAGGCGACAACCGGGTCGCCGACTTTGAATCCGGTCGTGCCGGGGCCGAGCGTGCGGATTTCGCCGGCGGCTTCCGCGCCGACGATCAGCGGCAGCTTTCGTTTGGCGAACGCCATGCCGCGCCAGCCCCACACGTCGATGTGGTTGAGTCCGATCGCCTTGATGGCAACCTGCACCTCTCCGGTGGCGGGCGGCGGGGGGGCATCGACGTCGCGCAGTTCGATCTTGCGGTCGCTGACGAGCGTAAGTGCGCGCATGGTGTGTGCCGAAGCCGACTTTGGCTGATCCAATAGTGTCACGCCGGCTCCAGGGCCATGACCAGGCAGACATTCTGGCCGCCGAAGCCGAAGGAATTGGACATCGCCCGGTGCATTTTCGCGTCGCGCGCGACGTTCGGCACAACATCGAGTGGGATCATTGGATCAGGAATTTCGTGATTGATGGTGGGCGGCACGCGCTGGTGTTGCAGTGTGAGCAGGGTGAAGGCGGCCTCGACCGCGCCGGCTGCGGTCAGCGTGTGGCCAATCATCGATTTGTTGGAGGAGATCGGAATGCCGCGGATGGTTTCGCCGAACACCGTGGAGACGCCGAGATGCTCCATCTTGTCGTTTTCGGGCGTCGAAGTGCCATGGGCGTTGATGTAGTCGATATCTTGCGGTCCAACGCCGGCATCTGCGAGCGCTTTGCGAATGGTGGCGACGATCGGCTTGCCGTCCGGACTCGAGCGGGTGCGATGAAATGAATCCGATTTCTCACCGTAACCCTCGATAATGCCGATCACCCGCGCGCCGCGTGCGCGGGCGTGATCGAAGTCTTCCAGGACGAGCGTGGCGGCGCCCTCCGCCAGCACGAAACCGTCGCGGTTCTTGGAAAACGGCTTCGAGGCGCGCCCGGGCGGATCGTTCTGAGTGGAGAGCGCGGAAAGAAGTGAGAAGCGCACCAGCGATTCGGGAGACAATGATGCGTCGGCACCGATCGCGAGCGCCGCTTGACAGTCGCCGCGCCGGATCGCCTCCATGCCAAGCTGGATGGCGCTGGCGCCGGACGCGCACGCGGTGTTGAGCGAAACCGGCGATCCTTCGGTACCAAAATGTTCGGCGAGGTGTTCGCCAATAATGCCGAATTTGAACGCCCCGTGGCTGGCGGCGTAATCGCGGGCGACGCGCAAGAGATCGGGGTAGGTCGTGTCGCCATTGGAGGCCGCCATCTCCGCCATCGCCATGCGGTCCGCCCATTCGATCTCGAGGGGCGGCGGCGCGAGATAAAGCGGCCCCGGAAAGCGGCCCTTCGCGCCGATGTCGGATTCGGCGATCGCCTCTTCGCCGGCAAGCAGCGCGACGCGCTCGGACAGTTCGGCCGGCGACATGTTCTCGCGGTAAACGTCATTGACCGTCCCGGCGATAGTCGTGCGCAGCCCCGTGGTGGGAAACCGCGAAATGCTCTTGATGCCGGAAACGCCTCCGGCCAGCTTCTCCCAATTATCAGACTTGCCGACGCCGAGTGAGGTGACGACGCCTATCCCGGTGACCGCAATGATGGGGCGGCCAAGCTTGTCGCGTGTGGCGGCAGCCATGACGTTCTCCCTCAAACAGCCCGTTCAACCAGCGCCAGGCCTTCGCCCCGCCAATTGCCGACGCTGGTGACGACAACCTGGGACATCTCAGCGGGACTTGCCCCGGTATCTCCGGTTCCCGCCGGCGCGAACAGTTTGCCATGTTCGAGCACCGTGCAGGCGACCCCCAAATTGGCCATGAATTGGGCCTCCATGCCATGCCCGATATAGGTTCCGGTGTTGCGAACGGGAAGGCCGATCTCCTTGAGTACCGATTGCTCCGCCGACGTAGCCGGCTGCAAGCCGGCGGCGCCGGAGATCACGCCCGCACGCGTGCGGTCGACCTGTTCGGCGATGCTTTCCCACTCGCGGCGCAGCGTTGCCTCGATCTCGCCAGGTTGACGTTTGTTGCGGTCGGAAATCACGGCCGAAAGCCGGCCACGCGGCCGCGCGCCGCGCGCTTGCGCATGCTCGCGGCTTTCAAGCACCAGGAACGCGCCCATACTGCCGGGTGCAAAACCCCCAGGCGCGCCACGATCCCATACCGGTGCGAAGGCGTTCTTGAGCGCGGCGCCTGATTCTTCGAACACCAGCAGCACGTCCCAACGCGCGCCATTATATGCCCCGCCGACCAGGGTGAGTTCGCTCTGTCCCGCGGCGATCCGTGCCTGCGCGATGCGCACGGCATCAATGCCGGCGGCCTCCTCGCCGAGGAAGGTGCGCGACGATCCAACGACGCCGTGGACGATGGAAATGTTGCCGGCCAGCAAGTTCGGCAGCTGCGCGAGAAACAGCGTCGGGCGCAGATCGCTCATCAGCCGCTCGTTCAGGTACGGGCCGCGTTCGGTCACGTTGCGCAGCCCGGTGAGGATTCCGGTGTCGGCCGGAATATCGCGCTCGCCGCCGGCGGCGGCGACGATCATGTCGGTGCCGTCGAGCAATTCCGGTTTGCCGGCGATGCCGGCGTCATTGAGGGCCAAGCCGGCGGCGTAGACGCCGATCCTTTGCCACAGCTCCATCTGCCGCTGGTCGCTCTTTTTCGGTATCTGCCGGTCGAAATTGACCGGCGACAACGGATGCACGATGTAGGGAGCGAAGGTTTTGGCGTCATAGGCCGGCGGATCGCCGCTTTGCAAATGCGCCCAGTTCGCGTCGGGCCCTTCGCCCAGGCAAGTAATAAGACCGACGCCGGTGATCCACACCTCGCGGCGTCCGCTCACTTGCAAAGCTCCTTGACCGTAACGTCGAGTTCGGCCGCGCGCCGGATGATGGCGTCGCGGAATTGGGGATTGGGAAACGGCATCAGGCGATAAAGCACCTGCGTCTCGCAAATGACTTTTCCCTGCCGGCGGCCCTTGCATTGGGCAACCGTGAAACCCGAGCCTTCGTGTACGATGTTGCCCTCGATCTCGATCTCGTCGCCGGGGACCACCGCAGTGCGAAATTTCGCATCCTTGACGGCGGCAAGAAACGGCATGACGTCAAAACGCGAGCGCGCCATCACCAGCCAGCCGGCCGTTTGCGCCATGCATTCGATCTGCAGCACGCCGGGCAGCAGCGGATAACCGGGAAAGTGGCCCTCGAAGATCGTGCTTTGCTCCGGCACATGGCAGAACGACCGGACCGAGCGCGCCTCCACGTCGAGCGCGACGATGCGGTCGATCATCTGAAAATATTCGAGATGCATAAGTGGCGCCTCAGGCGCCTTTCGCCGCGATCAGTTTGTCGATCTGGTCGGCCAGATTGCTCAGTACAAAGTACTGGTCGGTCGTCGCCTTGCCGTCGTTGACTTCCTGCGTCCACTGCTCGAGCGGCAGCTTGATGCCGAACGTCTTATCGATCGCGAAAGCGATATCGAGGAAATCGAGACTGTCGATTTCGAGATCATTGATAGCGTGGCTTTCCGGCTTGATGTTCTCGCGCGGAATATCGCAGGTTTCCGCAATGATATCAGCGACTTTATCGAACGTTGCGGACATGCTGCGGACCCCTCCAAGCTGGCCTGCCCGTATAGCGAAGGATGCCGCGAAGTTCAACGTCGTCCGGTCGCCCGAGCGCTTCCGCGTCATTCTTGCCACATTCCCTTCCGCGGTGCTCCATCCTAAGTTTGGGACAGTGCCATTCGGTGTCAGCCGGGAGCAGTCCATGAGCTATTTCACGCGCGGATTTCTTCGCCGGGGGCTGATCGCGGCCGGAGCCTTGGCGGTGGCGCAGATTGCCGCTCTCGGCGCCCAGGCTGCCGATTACGACGTCGGCGCGATCCATATCAGCAAGCCGTGGGCGCGCGCGACGCCGAAGGGCGCAAGCAACGGTGCCGGCTACCTGACCGTAACCAGCGCCGCCACCGCGCCGGATCGCATGACCTGCACGGGAAGCGACGCCGCTGCATCATGCCATATCCATTCTATGACCATGGACAACGGCGTGATGAAAATGCGGCCCGTGGAAGGCGGCCTAGAACTCAAACCAAGCGAAAGCGTCACGCTCAAGCCTGGCGGTTTTCACGTCATGCTGGTTGACCTCAAACATCCGCTTGAGGCCGGCAAGACTGTCGAAGTCACGCTGCAATTCGAGAAGGCTGGAACGGTCAAGGTGGAATTGCCGGTGCTTGCTATTGGCGCACCAGCACCCAACGCCGACGCCGGGGGCAGCATGGGCAACACTATGCAGGGCGGCAACATGATGCACGGCGGCGGCATGATGCAGATGGACAAGCACTGACCG
>Ga0307374_10007734_pt1 | contig 16266 bp, 22 predicted proteins | sample OX3MG_FD_202532 | JGI IMG/M metagenome (GOLD analysis project Ga0307374, IMG submission 202532) | Soil microbial communities from Risofladan, Vaasa, Finland - OX-3 | ecosystem: Environmental > Terrestrial > Soil > Coastal area > Acid sulfate soil | place: Finland: Risofladan, Vaasa | collected... | reverse complement strand
GCCAGCGGGCCCTTGTTGCGCCAAGCGAGAGAGCCAGGGCTGTCGCTGCCGCCAGGACAGCGCCCGTACGGCTGGCCCGGCGAATGGAGATATTGCCGGAATGGAGTGAAAAGAACGAACGGAGCGATACTATACTAGACTCCCATCGGAGCAGGCGATATGGCTCTATCATGCCTCTTCCGCGCGATTGTGACATTATCTGGCTTACAAGTTGTTGAAGCCATAAAACGGTGGTTCAGGAATGCGCGGTCCGGCGTACTGGCGGTAGCGTCACGATGTCCGGACGGGAACGAAGATGCTCAGCGCGGTGAGCGGATCGCGGATCAGCGGAACATCGAGACGCAAGAGCTTTTCTAGCTGAGTCCGGGCCGAGAACCGTGCCTCGGTCGGCTGGCCGTCCGCAGGTAGCGGGTAGGTCCGCACGTCGCCCGGACAGCCCGCTATGAAAGCATTAGTCGGTACCTGTAGCTGCTAGCCCGTTTTCAGCCCCCAGGCGGCGACACTTGACTGAGCTCACCTACCCGAGCTTCCCGAAGCGCGCTTTTGCCGTCGCGGGTGCTGTCGTGCTCGTCCTGATCATCGCCGCGATCGTCGTCAACGAGAGCGGGCCCAGCGTGCAGGGCTGCGCCGGGGCAGCCAGGCACGTGATGGTGAGTCGGAACTACTCGCCCGACATGATGCAGCTGCATGGTCCCGGCTCGGTTCCCGCCTGCCGCGGGCTGACCGCGGGCCAGTTCGCCGATGCGGTCGTGATCGCCTACCAGGCCGAGTACGGCCGGTTCCTGCCCAGGGTGTCGATCACCCACAACCTTCCGCCGCCGTCCTACAAGGCGCTCAGCGCCCAGGATGAAGCCAGGTCGCGGCGGTAACCGCGCCCGTTTCGGGCTCAGGGCAGCTCGCTGCGCGGCCGCCTGACCTGTTCGCAGTAGGGCCTGGCCGCGGGGGCGCCGGTGGTAGCCTCGGTCCCTTGTGGTGTGGAGTCCGGGCAACTCGACGAGCGCTGATCGCGGCAGTCGGCTCTGCGATCGCGTTGATCCTTCTGGCGAGTAGCGCTTTCCTGCTTACCGGCCGTAAGTCGCCGTCACCGTCACCACCGCGCTCGCTGCCCGTCAGCAGGCCGTCTCCGACGCCGAGCCATTCGGTGAAGCCGCCGCTGAGGTCGCCATTGACCGGCGAGCGGGTCAGGTACCTGCGCCGGGTCCTGATCTTCAAGATCGACAATGTCATCCAGGCGCGGCCGCCGACCGGGCTGACGAAAGCCGACATCGTCTACCTGCTTCCGGTCGAGGGCGGCCTCAGCCGGATCTTCGCTGTCTTCTCCTCCCATGTCCCGCCCGTCGTCGGGCCGGTCAGGAGCTCCCGCCAGGAGGACATCAAGCTGCTCCGGCAGTTCGGCCGGCCGGCGTTCGCGTTCTCAGGAGCACAGCCGGCGCTGCTGCCTGTCGTGGAGCATGCCAGGATCGTCAATCTCTACGCCGGCCTCGTCGGCGGCTATTTCCGCGACTGGAACCGGGTCGAGCCGTACAACCTCTACGCGGATACGAAGACGCTGCTCCGCGAGGCGCCGCACGCGAGCCTCGCGCGCGACATCGGATTCAGGTTCGGCTCGGCCCCGGCGGGCGGCAAGCCGACTCATTCCTACAGTGTGGGGTACCAGGCGGCGCACTTCACTTTCTGGTGGTCGCCGAAACAGCACCGGTGGCTGGTCTCGATGGACGGCAGCCCGGCTCGCGCCGCCAGCGGCCGCAAGCTCGGCGGCCGCACGATCGTCGTTCAGTACGTCCGGGTCGGCACGTCAGTCTTCCGGGAACTCGGGATCCGGCCCCCGTACGCCAACACCGTCGGCCAGGGAAGCGCGGTCGTGCTCCGCAACGGCCGTGCCTACCACGTGCACTGGTCTCGCCCGAGAGCGAATGGCGGTACCACGTTCACGCTTCCGGACGGCCACCGGATGCCGTTCGCCCGCGGACAGGTCTGGGTCGTCTACGGCCTCGGCTCCGGCTCCACTGGCTGAGCTGCCGACATGGTGCACCCGCGACCGGGCAGCTGCCAGCGGAGGTAGTCCTCGCCCCCGCAACTCCGGCACCGTCAGATCTTGATGACCTGCACATCCGGCATGGCGTCATGAACAGCATCCTGCGTCACGATCGGAATGCCATGGGCGATCGCCGTGGCTGCGATCTTGGCTTGCGGTACGCCGAGCCTCAGTTCGCCCAGAGTGATCGCCGAGATGCCCCACTCGAAGCCGGAGAATCGGCTGACGTCGAAACGTTCAGCCTCAAGACCGACGAAGACCGACGTGTCGGCGATCGCGCGCCGCGCTGTCACCATGGCAGGTCGTCAGTCGACCCGGTCAGGGTTTCCCTCAGCTCCTGAGCCAGGCCCGTCGTATCGGGGCCCAATTTCACTAGCTCGCTGGCGATCTCGGATACGGGCAGCCAGCGTCGTCGCCACGTAAGAGGGATGATCTTCGCGACCGGACGGTTGTCCCGCAGCACCTCGATCTCCTCGCCAGCCTCCACACGGCGAGGGACCTCCGCAGCATGGTTCCGGAGATCTCGGGCAGGGATAGCGCTTTGACTACGACTGTAGCGGGGGTTGCTACGATCGTAGCAACCCCGCTAGCAAGTACGACCCGCTCTGGCCTTCGGGCATCTCTAGTTCGGGGCTGGGCCTACTGGTAGATCTCTCTCACGCGCCTGATCCTGGTGACGGAACGGTTCACCGGCACGCCATGCTTTTCGAGGTGCGGAAGAATCGCGAGGCTGCGGTCACTGAGAAAGGCGATCGGGTTAGCCTCGCCGCCGCGGAGCCGGAAGCACACCGCGATCCGGCTCGCCGGCAGCGCGACGAGTTCGGCGATCGCGAGTTCGTCGTACCTGGCTTCCCAGGTCGGGACGATCCAGCGGCTGATCAGCATCCCGCGCATCCGCAGGCCCCAGTCGAAGAACTCCAGCCGGACGAGCGCACCGCTCGTCATGACCCACCGGCACATGACGCCGCCGTAGAAGCGGTCTTCGAGATCGCCTGCGGGAACGTCGAGGCGCCGGGCGCAGGTGGCCGCCAGCCTGTTCCACAGCACCAGGCCTGCGGCCGAGAGGAGAACCAGCAGCACGACAAGAACGATTACCAGGGGCACCGGTTCCTCCTCTGCGGATCAGCACCGTACCATGCGATCTCCTGATTAATCATGACCCGAAGTGGTACTCGATCCGCCGCCGCCGTAAGTGCCCAGCCAGGGGTTGAGCAGGGCCACGACCGCGTTAGACAGCACAACCTGGCCGCTCGCCGCCGGCACCCGGCTGAGCACCGTAGCATCCAGCGGAAGCCGGTAATGAACCTCGACCGAGCCCGCTCCGCGAGCGAGCACGCTGGCTACATCGAACCTGATCCGGACGCCGTCCTCGGCGAGCTCAAGCTTCTGCCCTCCGCCATCCGGGCGGAAGTCGGTGTCCACGATCACGTGCGTCCCGATGCTGGCCAGCAACCGCCCGGGCAGGATCACGACCGACCCGGAGGCGCTCCGCACGTCGGTGCCCACCTTCGCTCCGGGGATCTCGAACCCGCTGACGTGACTGCGCACCGGCAGGCCCTCGGCAGCCAGCACTCTTCGTGAGGTCGAGCTGGGTCAGGCTCAGGCCATGCAGGTCGGCCCCGGCGAGGTCGGCGCAGCGCAGGCCCGTGGTGCCCTGGTAGCGCGCGATTACGGCGGCGGTGATCCGCTGCCCGGCCAGGTGCGGGCCTGAGCCTGGGGCACATCCAGCCCTCGCCGTGGCGTTCGCGGCGGTCGCTGAGCCGGCTACCAGCGTGATCATCACGGGCAGCGCGAAGGCACCCGCTGCCAGCACGGCTGCCCGCATGCCGAGAATCCGACGGTGCCCGCCATCGCACGCAGCCCGCATCTGTGGCTCCTTAAGGACGGCCTGGCCGGGCCGGCGTCAGCAAAATTCGCACACAGAATAACGGTGGCCACCAGCCGTCCGAAAGGGCAAACAGGTAACAACTACCCAGGTAATCACTACCCCCGCTGCCGCCGGTCCCGCCAGCGAGGCCGACGGCAGCGTGGTCGTCGTCAGCCGGAGGGTCGACTCGTGCCACGCTGCCGCACCGCTACGGCCAGCTCAGCTGCGGTACGCCAGCGTGGCGTAATCAAGGCCGGAAATGAAGTTGCTGTTAATGACAGCCATCCTTTCCCGATGCCGGGCGAAGCCCGCCCGTCGCCGCATTGTGCGTCGTCAGTCCCCCAGCCCTGCCTCGCGCAGCTCGAGGCAGCACTGGCAAAGGTCGGCGGCACGAGTGACGATTGGCCGCATGAACACGTGACCAAGGACTCGCCAGGCAGATACCGAACGTCGAGCGCAGGTTGCGCAGGTCGCTACGGGCAGGCTGTGTCCTGGTGCCGGGTAGCCACCAGGACGGCGTCATGGATGGCGACCTCGACGCCGTCGGGGGTGCTCGCTGTCCGCGGGCGAGCCTCGCTGACCTCGACTGTCCACGAGGAGTCGAGCAGTCCCGCGATCTCCGCCGAGGTGTAGAAGAGTTCGGGCATCGGCGGCCGGGGCACGCCGCTAGCCAGATCGGACGGGTGATGGCCGACGACAAGCAGGGTCCCGCCGGCCCGAACCGCAGCGGCCAGCGCGGTAAAGAGCTGCGTCCGCGGCTCAGGCGGCAGGTGCATGAACTGCACCGAGACCAGGCCGAAGGAGCCGGGTTCCGGCGGCCGGGCCAGCAGGTCGGCCTGGCGCCACTCGATCCGCGCACCCACGACGGGATCAGCGTCCCTGGCATGCTGTTCACCGCGCCGGACCGCTACGCCGGAGATGTCGGCTGCGACGACGTCCCAGCCGCACCGGGCCAGCCAGAGGGCGTCGGCTCCCTCGCCGCAACCCACGTCGAGCGCCCGGCCGGGCGGCCGCCCGGCGACCTCGGCGACCAGCTGCGGGTTCGGCTGCCCGCTCCAGACCTGAGACGCTGAACGGTAGCGCTCGTCCCAGAAGCTCTCATCGAACACAGGCTCCGTGCCGTGGGCGTGCTCGGCCATCTGCCCAGTATGGCCCCAGCTCCGGCCGCCACACCTTCGGGACCGGTGAAACTGGCTGGGTGGCGGAGCTGCGGAGCGGTCAGCCTGCGCGCTCGATGATCCCAGCCATCTCCTCGGTGCCGAAGGCACGCAGCGTCGTGGAACGGACGCTGCCGGTCGAATTGACCTGGAGCAGGGCGGCGGCGGCCGTCTCGTCGTCCGGGAAGTCCGAGACGCTGACGACGTCGTACTCTCCGACGGTCCACAGCAGCTCCCGGACCCGCCCGCCTGACTTCTCCACGAGCCTCGCGTAGTCGTCAGCGCGCTGTCTCGTGTCGCGGAAGTTCCTGACGCCCTGGTCTGTCCAGTGGATCAAAGACACGTACGTCGCCATGCCGCAGCCCCCTCTACCTGCCGATAGCGTCCTGACCTGTCGTACCCCGGCACAGTTCCGGTGAGCCAGCCCCCGCATGGCCCGGCGTGCGCTCGGGTGCCGAGCAGCGGTCCCCGGATTTTCGGTTACGGGATGGCGGTCTTCGTGTCTGCGGCAAGAGTGCGCTCAGCGATTACTTCGTCCTGGTTGTACTTGCCCGTCGGCTGGAAGCCCAGGCGCTGGTAGAAGCCTTCCGGTCCATGCTGGTACGAATGGTAAGACACTGTCAGCCGCCGCTGTCCGCGGCGCAGAGCCTCCTGGCACAGGCATTCGACGGCGAACCGCCCATAGCCTTTGCCCTGGTGCCCGGCCGCGATGTTCAGCCGCCACAGGTAGCTGTGGTAGAGATCGTCCGCGTTCCCTGGATCAAAGGCCGCCATGATGAAGCCGACCACCTGGTCGCCGTCGTAGATCAGCCGCGGCCAGGCGATCTCCGGGAGCGTATAGGCGTCGGCCAGGGACCAGGCGACCGGGGCAACGAGGTCTTCCTGACCAGGGCGCAGCGGCAGCGCGCACGCGGCCCGCACGTTCTCCGGAGTCAGTTTTTCCAGCCGCAGCCCGGTCAGCACATCGCAGCCTTAGGCTCGGCGTCCGCGCCGGCCGGCGCGACCGAGCAATCAGGAGCGGTCAAGCTGCGCGCGGACCTGCTCCTGTCTCAGGAGCCTGGTTCGCCGGCCGGGGATTCGGTGCCTTCCGGACCGATCGCCGCGGCGTTCGCCGGGCCTGATGCGGCGAGCTGCTCGACCCAGAGCGCCTTGGCCGGCTGGTCGCGGCTGGGGTTCCGCCAGGCGTGGGTCTGGCCGGGCGCCAGGATGAGGCTGTCGCCGGGTTCGAGAGTGAGCCAGTCGCCGTCATCCGGCAGGCGGAACTGAAGGCTGCCCTCGACCATGGTCACGAAGTTCTCGCGGGCCAGGGTAATGAAGCCGCCGCTGTCGGCGCCGGGGGCGGTGAGCAGCAGCGCTGGCGCCAGGCTGTGCCCGGGTCCGGCGAGTTCCTGCCAGCGGACCCCCCGGCCGAGCAGGGTTTCCGGGCGCTGCTCGGCTTTCATCAGGTACTGCCCGGTTGGCCGGGCGGGCGCCAGCATGCTCATCGGGATGCCCAGCTCTTCAGCGATGCGGCTGAAGACCTGGACGGACGCACCGTAGATTCCTCGCTCGACGGCCGACAGCACCGACCGTGAGATGCCGACCCTGGCGGCCAGCTCGGCCTGCGACAGCTGATGGTCCTCGCGCGCCGCCCGCAGGCGGGCTCCCGTGGAGGCCAGCTCCCAGTTCACGTCATCGGGGCCGGGCAGGGCTGGTTCCCGTCCGCTGACCCGCTTCCGCCTGCTCCTGGCGGCGTGGTCACTGACCATTCGCAGCGCATCCTCGCTGAACAGCCGGTGGCCGCCCGCTGTCCGCAGGGCTGCGACCCGCCCGAGCCGCTCCCAGTCGCGTACCGTCTGCGAGCTCACGCCGGTCGCCTCGGCCACTTCGCCGATCGTGTAGTACGGGCGGCCGTTCAGGTAGCGCATGGCGACAGCATAGTCAGGGGCGACAATCTGAAAGTTCCAGAAGTCTTGACATCTTACATGCTGACCGTAGGATTTTGACACCGGGGTGCCGCCCCCGCCGGTGTGAGGAGTACCCGTGAATCAGCCGCACATCCCCGACCAGTCGCCGGAGCCCGGCAGCACCACGTATGCGAGGGAGGCCGTCTTCCGGCACGGCGAGGCTGAGCCCGTTGATGCCGTGGGGAAGGTGGAGGCCCACGGCATCGACGTCATTCCCGCTGACGAGCGCCACGGGCGGCCGCTGAGTCTTTTCCCGTTCTGGCTGGGCTCGAACATCATCTTCACCTACATGCTGTTCGGCGGCATCCTGATCGAGCTCGGCCTGCCGCTCGGCGCGGCGCTGACGATCGCCGTCCTGGGAAACCTGGCCTGGGTGCTGGTCGGGCTGATGTCCGTGCCTGGCCCCCGGACAGGGACGGCCACGATGGTCGTCAGCCGCGCGCAGTACGGCTTCCGCGGCAATAAGATCTCGTGCTTCTTCAGCTGGCTAGCGAACGTGGGCTACGAGGGCGTCGACTTCGCGATCGCCGCTCTCGCCTGCTATTCACTGGCCGGTTACGCCGGCTGGCATCTTAATACGCTGGCCAAGGCCCTGATCCTGGGCGTCATCATCGCGGTCTCGTTCGCGATCGGGCTCTATGGCCATGCCACGATCCTGGCCTTCCAGAAGCTCTTCGCCTGGGCCCTGGGCATTGCGGCCGTCGTGTTCTTCGCCTTCCTGCTGCCGCACGTGAAGCTGTCCTACCACCCGGCCACGCCGCTGCACGGCATGGCCCTGACAGCGGCGATCATGATCGCGATCAGCGTGGTCCTCAGCGGCCCGCTGTCGTACCCGATCGGGTCGGACTACTCCAGGTACCTTCCCGCCGATACCTCCGCGCGGCGGGTGGTGTGGTACACGGCCGTTGGCGGCTACATCCCTTCGGTCGCGCTGACCGTGATCGGCATCCTCGCCGCGACCGCCATCAACGCGAGTGACTTCACCACGTCCGTCCGCTCGGTGGTGCCGGGCTGGTTCTATCCGGTCTTCCTGCTCATCGTGATCTTCGGCGTGATCTGCAACAGCATCCTGTCCGTGTACTCCTCCGGCCTGTCCCTTCAGGCGCTCGGCGTCCCGCTGGCCAGGTCGCGCACGGTCTGGGTCGACGTCGTCATCGGAACGGCGCTCGCCGTCTACGGGGTGCTCATCGCAACCAACTTCCTGACCACCCTGGAGAACTTCTTGCTGTGGTCGATCTACTGGTACGCACCATTCTTCGGCGTCTACATGGCCGAGCTGGCGCTGACCCGCGGTCACTACGACGGTCACGAACTGCACCGGCTCGGCGGGCGGTACTGGTACGACCGGGGCTACCGATGGCGGGGAGTCGCGGCGCTGGCGGCAGGCATGATCTTCTCCGCCCTGACCTCTGACACCCCCTACTTCGTCGGCCCGCTGTCCAGTCACGTGCTCAGCGGCGGCGATCTCAGCGCGATCGGCGGCCTGCTGGTGGGCGCCGGCACGTACTGGCTGCTCTGCGTCCGGCCCGCGCGGCGCCAGGCGGCCGGTCAGCTGACCGGCCCGGGCCGAGACGACGTCCAGGCCGAAACCGGGGCCTAGCCGATGACCAGCCAGGAATGGTTCGCCGTCCAGCGGCTCCGCGAAGGCGTTTACCTCATTGGCGAGCCGATGCACGTCAACAGCTACCTCATCACCGGATCCCGCCGCGCAGTCCTGCTGGACACCGGGATGGGAATCCGCGATATCCGCGCCCGTATCCGGCAGCTCACCGACCTGCCCGTCCTCGTGGTCAACAGCCACTATCACTTCGACCATGTCGGCGGGAATCACCTCTTCGACGACATCGCGATCCACGAATCAGGCGCCGGCCGGCTGCAGGAACGGCCGCCGGCCGAGTGGTTCCCCGCCTACCTCGAATTCACCGAGGCCGCCCTCGCCCAGTACCGGGTCTTCCGCGATATTGACGAGGCCTGGTTCCAGGTGCTCGGGCCGGAGATGCAGATGCGGCCGCTACCACCATCGTTCGACCGCCAGACCTGGCGGACCATGCCCAGTGTCCCCACCCAGCTGCTGCACGAAGGAGACGAGCTCGACCTGGGCGATCGCACGCTCCGGGTCGCTCACACGCCTGGCCACACTCAGGACTGCATCTGCCTGATCGACGTGCGGCACCGCATCCTGTTCTCCGGCGACACGATCGACACGGGGCCGATATATGCGCAGTTCGACGACTCGAGCATCGACGACTTCGCGGTCTCTGCGCGCAGGCTCGCTGACGGCGAGGCCCGTCAGGCCGACATCATCCTCAGCGCGCACGGCGCGCGCTACCAGTCCTATCCCGACCTCGTTTCCAGGGTCGCGGACGGCTTTGAGTCCGTCAGAGCGGGCAGCGCCACGTTCAGCCCGGCACAGGACTGCTTCGGCACCGCGGTCAAGCAAGCCAGCTTCAACGACTTCTCCATCGTCGTCGCCGACAGTTACCACCCGCCCCCTCAGTAGCTACCGATCCGCAGCTACTGATCCTCAGCTGCTGGGCCTCGCTCAGCCGTTACCGGCCCGGACGTCAGATCGGCAGGCCGGAAGTCTTGCCCTTGCTTGACGCACTCAGGCAGCACGAGATCGACCAGTACAAAGCCAACCTGACGGCCACCTCGTTTGGCGTGGCCGCGCTGCTAGCAACGCTGGTCAGCGGGTACACCGGACTGTTCCTTCTCTCGGCGGTCGGCCTGCACATCGCCGGGTGGCTGGATCTGCTGGTGACCGGCCTGGCCATCGCAGGCGGAACCAAACCCCCTGCACGACGCCATCGCTCTGGTGCCTCTTGGCCAGACCGGTCTTCGTTTTCCCGCACTGGAGGCCGCCGAGAAAGCCGCCGCCGAACCACGACACCGGCTGCAGAATGCGCTCGATCGCCTGAGCGAGGACGTAGAGAATGCCGAAAACCCCGAAGCCGGCGGGAATGACCGGCAGTCTTGTCATTCCCGGGTGGAAGTGCTGCTGCAACGCCAGCCAGCCGGCGAAACCGGCCGCCAGCGCGAGCAGGCTGAACACGATATAGGGCAGGCCAGGCTGAGTGGCTACCGTCTGGGACGCGCCGTCATCCGGCGCCTTGCTGGATATCTTGGAACTCGCGACCACTGTCTTGTGCTGCTGACCGGCCAGGACCGATTCCAGAGCGGATTCCGCCAACCGCACGATAGCCACTGCCCCGCCCCTCCAGTAGCGCCGTTCAGCCGCCGTGGATCACCGGAACGTTAGCCTCGATGATCTTGAGCTTCGGCGCGGAGGTGCAGATGTCGGAGAAGTTCGCGGTGGTAGATGCGATCGCGGAGGAATACCAGAGCCGCGGCGGGCAGCCTGCACTCGCGTACGGAGTGGTCGCGGACGGCCGCCTCGTGCACGCGCAGGGGCTGGGAGAGCGGTGGGTCGACGGGCCGGCACCGGACGAGCACACGGTATTCCGGATCGCCTCGATGACGAAGAGCTTCACCGCGGCCGCCGTCCTGCTGCTGCGGGATGAGGGAACCTTGAGGCTGGACGACCCGGCGCAGGATTACGTGCCCGAGCTGGCCGGGCTGCGCCCGCTGGCCGGCCCGGCCCCGGTCACGCTACGCCAGCTGCTGACCATGACCGCCGGGCTCCCGACCGATGACCCGTGGGGAGACCGGCTCCAGGGGCAGCCGCTGGCCGAATTCGCGGGATTCCTGGCCGGCGGAATCAGCCTCGCCTGGGTGCCCGGGACCCGGTTCGAGTACTCCAACCTCGGCTACGCCATCCTCGGCCGGGTGATCACGGCGGCTTCCGGCCAGGACTACACCGAGTTCGTGCGGACACGCCTGTTCCAGCCGCTGGGCTTGACCGCGACCGGATTCGGCGCGGACGAGTTCCCCCTGCAGCAGCTGGCGCGGGGTTATCAGGGCAAGGCAGGTGCCTGGCAGGAACTGGCGATGGCTCCCAGCGGGGCGTTCGCGCCCATGGGCGGAATCTTCTCGTGCGTGAGCGACCTCGCCCGATGGGTCGGCGGGTTCCTGGCCGCTTTCGTGCCCGGGGATGAGCAGGCAGGCGGGCATCATCCGCTGCGCATCGCGTCCCGGCGGGAGATGCAGTCGGCGCAGGCCGCGATCCCGCCTGCGGCGTTCATCCCGGTTCCGGGCGGGCTTTCCGGCGGCGAGCCGCCCGGCTACGGCTTCGGGTTGTTCATCGAGGAGGACCCAGCCCGCGGCGTGGTCGTGCAGCACAGCGGCGGCTACCCCGGGTTCGGCAGCAACATGCGCTGGCACCGGGCCACCGGGCTTGGCGTGATCGTGCTGGCGAACCGGACCTATGCGGGTCCGTGGGTGCTGGCCGAGCGGATGTCTGACGCCCTGTTGCGGGAGCAGGTGCGACCCGCCGGCCGGGCGCCGGTAGATGGTCCGGCGCTGGGCACGGGAAGGCCATGGCCCCAGACCCTCGCTGCCCGGGATGAGGTCATGAGCCTGCTCGCGAACTGGAGCGACGCATCGGCTGAGCGGCTGTTCGCCGAGAACGTAGCGCTTGACGAGCCCTTCGCGGACCGCCGGGAATCTGTCCGGACGATGCGGGACCGGATCGGGAATTTCACCGTGGACGAGGGCAGGCCCGCCGAGTTCGACTCGCCCGCCCACTGCCGGTGGTGGCTGCGCGGCGAACGGGGCGTGGTCGCCGCGGAGATCACGCTCACCCCCGAACGCGAACCGCGGGTGCAGTCGCTCACGCTCGCGATCCCTCCGGCCGCGGATTCACCGCTGGCCAGCGTGGCTGCTGCCCTGATCTCCGTCGTCAGCGGCGGCGACCCTGGAGTGCTTGCCACACTGCCGGCGGCCGGCTCGCTGGACAAGGACCTCCTCACCCGGCAGCTGCGGATGGCCGGAGCCTGGTCAGGGCCGATCACCGAGGAAGCGTCGCGCGCCGGCGACGGGATCACCTCGACCACCGCGCAGCTCGACGGCGAGCACGCCCGGCTCACCCTGTCGGTCATCGTGGACTCCGCAGGATTCCTGCATCAGGCCGATGTCTCGCTCGAGCCCTGATGCGCTCGCTATCCGCCCGCGCGGTAGAACTGGCGCATGAGTGAACTGCTGGGCGGCCTTCAGGACCGGACGTTCGCACGGGCGACCGCCGCGACCGCTACTTCCTATCCCCCGGAACGACGGCTGAGCGCCGCGGAGCTGGCTTCGTACCTCGACCGGCGCGCATTTGCCGTGGTCGGTTCCGCTCGCGCTGACGGCCGGCCGCATGCGGCGATGTCCGTCTACATCCGGCGCGGCACTACCTTCTGGCTGCCGACCATGGCTGGCTCGGTGCGAGAACGAAACCTGCGCGGCACACCCTGGCTCACGATGGTGATCGCCGAAGGGGACCACCCTGAGCACATCGCCGTGATCGCTGAAGGGCCGGCCGAGGTCGTCGCGCCGCCGGAGGTGCCCGCCGATGTGCGGGCAGCTGCCACCGGCGAGTGGGTCAGCTCCTGGATCCGCCTGACGGCCGAGCGCCTGCTGTCCTACGCAGACGAAAACGCCTTGCCCTAGCCACCTTGAGCCAAGAATTGCTGACAGCACAGTGGTAGCTGACAGCACAAGGCCCGTCAGGCGGCTCGGGTTCTGGGGATGCCGGCGACCGCGCCGAACTCCGTATTTCTCCGACGGCTCAGCTGGCGGTGGTCCGACGTGTACTCAGCCGGGGAAACGACGGCGTGCGCTTGGCGCTGGCTGGCAGCACTGATGCCGTCGTCTTCTGGTCCCGCGGCTGTCCTGAGATCCTCGATCGGCTGGAATCAGCCGGCGCGACGGTCGATCGGTCGGTGACGTCGCTCAAGCAGGCGGGTGGCATTTAGGTCCAGTCCCCACATATATGACGCCGGCCCATGGCATGTCGTCCCGGCAAGCGTCATGATTGTGATCAGGTCGGCCCGAGCGGCCTCCGCCGCCGGACATTCAGACGTGACCTATGTGCGGTCGGCGCGGGCGCCTGATGGTCCGTCTCTGATGAAAGGTGCGGCACCTGATCGGCCCTTGGGAGAGGAAATAGCAGGTGGAGAACTCCAACGATTTCTGGGCGAACGCCAGCATGGCTGCTGTATCTCCGGTGGCGATTGCCGCCGGATTCGCCAAAGGAGCCTATGACGCCTCGACTGATAACGGGGCTTTCAGCGAAGGTTTCAGCTCGGCAGCAGGTCCTATCTTGAGAGCGGCCAAGGAATTCGGGGCCGCGCATGGTTCGACCTTGACGAAGGGGGTCGTTACCGGCGCTGCTGGCGCGCTCGGCGCCCGCTTCGTGCGCGAGGGTTCAAGCACCTGAGAATCTAACGAACGGCGACTGGCGTTCCGACCCGTCCTGACGAGCACAGCTGGTCTAAGGTGCGGCTACCCGGGTGAACTGCCAGACCACGTCGGTGCCGGTCTCGCCCGGCGCGGCTGGCCACAGGTCCCTGGCCGGCCGCTCGCCGAGCCGGGCGTAACCCAGCTTCGCCGGAATTCGCCCGCTGGCCATGTTGGCGGCATCGTGATGAATCTCCACCCAGTCGATGCCCGGCAGGGCAAGCGCGGCATCCGTCAGCGCTGCGGCTGCGTCGGTCGCGATGCCCCGGCCAGTGCAGTCGCTGTGCACCCAGTAGCCGATCTCCAGGCCGCCACCGCCGACGCGGTTGTGCAGGCCGGCACTGCCTGCAAGCTGGCCGCCGACGATGATCGCATAGGCGAAGGCGCTGCCCGAAGCCCACTGCGCGTCGCACTCGCGCAGGAACTCCGCCGCGCTGTTCTCGTCGTAACGGACCGCCCACGGCATCCACGGCCGCAGGTGCTCCTGCGACTCGATGACCGCGGTCAGCAGCGCGGCCGCGTCGTCAGGACGCCATCGCCGGAGGCTGACCTGGCCATGACTGAGCGTTTCCAGAGGGCTTGTCATCGGCCCAGGATGGCGGGCATCTCGGCTGGCGGCAAGGAATTAACCCGCACCGTGCCTGGTGATAGAGGACACCGCAATCCCGTGGAAAATACCCGGACATGCGGTGCCTCATCCCGTAGGTATCTCTAGGCGAGCACCGCTTCGTGGTAGTCGGCGGGGAGTTCCGCTGCGTCCACCAGGTCCCAGGTTTTCATCCAGCGGTATGCCCGCTCGTACATCTCGCGGGTGTAAGGCTGCGGCACGATCCGCTCTCCCGGCCCGAAGCGCCGGACGTCGGCCAGGTCCCGCACGTCGGCCGGCATCTCCTTGAGCCAGAAATGCTTGTAACGCTCAGGCTCGATGTCGATTTCCTGCTGGGCACGCAGCAGCGCGCGGAAATAGCGCTCGACGTCTTCGACCTCAGCGCCCGGCGAGACCAGGAAGCCCATGACGAACGTCGTATCGACCAGCTTGCGGTAGCCAAGCTGCTCGAGCAGGTAGTACTGACCGCCCCAGACATTGGCGGCCTCGATGCGTCCGTCGAGCATGGCGCGCAAGCGGTCGTTGGGCCGGCCGGCGAAGTGCAGCGCAATCTGGTCGCGCTGCAGGAACGGCTCGAGTCCTTGGATCGCCGAATAGTGGCTGCCAGAGTGGAAGCCGACCGAAACCTCGACCCCGGCCAGGTCAGCAGGCTGCCGGTACGCCGACTGGGCGGACACGAAGATCCGGGTGCTTTCCTCGCAGGCGCCTGCCCGATCGCGGCAAGCCGGAAGGGTCCAGTATTCCGCGCTCCAGCGAGCATGCCGAGGACCTGCGCCGGCTGATCGAGGCGCTGGACGCGGCGCCGGCCGACGTCTTCGGCAGCAGCGGCGGCGCGGTCAACGCGCTGGCCCTGGTGGCAGGCATCCTGAGCTGGTCCGCACCCTGGTGGCCCGCGAGCCGCCCGCCGCTCAGGAGCTGCCGGACCGTGAGTCCGTGCTGGCCGCGTGCGTCGATATCCGCGAGAGGTACCAGCGCAGCGGTTTCGGCCCGGCAATGGCTGAGTTCATCGCGCTGGTCAGTCACACCGGCCCGATCCCGCCCGGCTTCCCCGGCCAGCCCGCTCCGGATCCCGCCGCGTTCGGGTTGCCCGCGCAGGACGACGGCTCCCGCGACCAGCCGCTGCTCGGGCTGCACATGACCGCGTGCCCGGGCTATCAGCACGATTTCACCGCACTCCGCGCGGCACCCACGCGCATCCTGCTCGGCGTCGGCAACCAGTCCAGCCAGATGATGGCCGGCCGCGCCGCGGTGGCCGTGGCCGAGCGGCTCGGCACTACGCCGGTCACCTTCCCCGGCGGTCACGACGGCTTCCTTAGCGACCCCGGCCATTTCAGCACCTTCCTGCGGACGGTTCTAGACGGCTGAGTTCCGCAGGCCAGGCGGATGTCGCGGATCCACGGCCACGGCGAAGAGCCCGGCCAACGGCCATGAGCGCATGCCAGCGTGCGAGGGCAGAGCCTACGGCGCGGCGGCCAGTGACGCGTTCAGGCAAACCTCTTGCCTGACTTCCATTCCATCGCACTCCAGATGGCTCGTGCTGGCGCGACTTCGGTTTTCCTCGGTACGAATTCCTGGCGCGCCCGAGCAGCCCTGTGGGCGGCGGGATCGTTCGTGGGTCGCTCCCGTTCACGGGTGCAGGTGAGTGCCTGTGAAGATCTTGTCGACCGCGTTTTTCGGGCCGTGTACGGCGATGCCCACAAGGTCAAGGTCGGAGCCGGGGACCGCTGCGACGACGGCGCGGTTGGCGGCGTCGTGGCCGGTGGCGAACATGTCCCGGGTATAGACCGCCAGCGGGATCCCGCGGTTCAGCGCGCGGCCGCGCGCGGCACTGAGATCGGCGGTGCTTGCCTCGAACACCAAGACGGGCACGCCTAGCAGGCGCAGGTACGGCTGGCCGTCCGCGTCGGCATACGGGGTGCCGACCAGGTGCGGGTTGGCGGCGGTGATGCCGCTGACCAGGAACGCGGTCACGTTCAGCCGCTGCCACGACTCGAGGTCATCACGAACTGCCACGGCAACCTTGGTCGCAAACGGCGGGCTCAGCGGGTCGTCATCCACCTGCCCATCCTCGACGCGGCTCAACCGGGTCGTCTTGTACGTCGTTGATCCGCCTGCACCGGGTCCGCGCCGCCACGTTGGTAGCGACCCGGCGTGGTGGCGAGTAGCCGCTTGAAATGACGTGTCAGGTGCGACTGGTCGTAGAAACCGGTCGCCACCGCCACGTGCGCCGGGTCGTCGCCAGCGAGCAGCCAGCGCCGGGCCAGGTCCAGGCGGCGCCCGAGCAGATAGCGGTGCGGCGGGATACCGTAGCTGCGCGT